>ENA-OREB01000818-OREB01000818.1-marine-metagenome-genome-assembly--contig:-NODE-818-length-15459-cov-2.590235_pt1 | contig 15459 bp, 14 predicted proteins | sample MGYA00248625_ERZ508552 | MGnify/ENA primary metagenome ERZ508552 (study PRJEB26219, sample SAMN06267888) | marine metagenome | isolation source: Monterey Bay, California, USA | place: USA:Monterey Bay...
GCTTCGGCGCTCTGTCTCTGGCACCAGTGGGTGCTGATGTATTGCCTTTAGATGTTAGAGATGAGAAGCCAGCCCACACTATTGTTGATCGCGTTAAGCTGGCAACCCTGGCGGTTGAGCCGCCGGGGGCTGATGTCTTAAGTGCGGATGAGCATCCAGAGGTTCAACCCTTGGATGTAGATTTATCTCACCTGAAACTTGAGAGCTAACACCAAGATCCATTTGGCCGCCGCCAATTAATGGTTGATCCCGTTAGAGGCAGACATTGGCCAAATGCACAATTTGCTTCTCTAGCAACTGCTGTCGTCCCTCGGGGAAGCCCTGCAAAATAAAACAGTTTTCATCAAACACCAAAAATCTGGCGATAGATGATAGCTGCTCAATATCATAATCGGTGCAATACAGGCCAATAATACCTTCCTGCATTTTTTCGCCTAACAGCGCTGACTGTTGTTTGAGTGCCGCCATGCCTTCGTGATAACTAAACAATGGCAATGTTTTGAGATTGCCGCTGCAGAGGGACCAATTAATCTCAAGATCCACTCCCAGTTTAGCCGACAAGCGCTCGAGCAATTGTTGCAGGCTATAAACCGCCATGAGGCACACCAATAGGTGTTGTTTTGAATTCTGGGTAGAGCGAATGGTAAAACAGATGGTGCCGTTGGCGCCCTCTATGCGCTGCCCCCCATAGAGCTCGGTAGCTCGGGCAGTGCAGTAGTCGATTTTTTCAAACAGCAGTTCCAGATTTTCACGGTTTTGCCACAGCGTATCAATGCGGGCAAACAGCTCTTTATTACTATAAATTGCCGAGCTATGGGCCGCAAGTTTAGGCGAAAAATCCCGCATCAAATTCTCGCGTGTGGCGTTGCTATCAGCTCCTGAGACCGTGTAGAAAACCGATAGCACCTTTTCCAAAGCCTTGCCCGTGCGCGCCAGAGCCTCAACTGTATTGGCAAAACTGGGCGCGTCAGAGCCGTGCGCCACAGCCAGCGTCTCTGCCATATCTTCAGCCAGTGCACTGGCAAAGGCGGGCGCAAAATCACTGTCGGATATGTCTTGAAACGGGGCGATTTCAAACGGGGTATTCCACGATTGTAATAAGGGGTTGGTCATAAAAATCTCCTGTAAGGCCCGTTTAATTTCCGGTGCCCGTTGTTAAGAAAGAAGTCGGTTTTTCCACATCAGCCTTGCCACAGACCGGACAGTCAACACGGGGTTTGATCGTCAGCTTTCGGCTCTCTCCATAAAGCGCATCATAGATCAACATCTCACCCCGCAGCGCCGCACCGGCCTGTGCCACCACCTTGATCGCCTCAACCGCCATCATTGCGCCAACGACACCAGGTAAAGGCCCCAACACGCCCGCCATCGCGCAAGAAGGCGCAAGCCCGTCGGCAGGGGCTGTGGCAAAAATACATTCGTAGCACGGCGTATCACAAGCCGGATCAAAGACACTGAGCTGCCCCTCCCACTGTGAAAGAGCCCCTGAAATCAGCGGTTTTTGCAGTTTGACCGCAGTGCGGTTGACAAGATAGCGCGTCTCGAAATTATCACAGCCATCCAAGATTACGTCATAATCAGCAAACAGATCCTCAGCAATGTCAGCGGTCAACCGCCGGTGATAAGGCCGCACTTTGACATAGGGGTTTTGTGCCAGCATCGCCGACTCGGCTGAGAACACCTTGGGCTTGCCAATATCGGCGTCGCGGTGGATCACCTGCCGTTGCAAGTTGGCATTTTCCACCTGATCGTCATCGATCACGCCAATGGTGCCGATGCCGGCTGCGGCCAGATATTGCAATGCCGGCGCTCCAAGACCGCCGGCCCCGATCACAAGCACCCGGGCCTGTTTGAGTTTGCGCTGTCCCGGCCCACCCAATTCGCGCAGCACAACATGGCGGGCATAGCGCTCAAGTTCGGTGTCTGAAAACGTCTCACCTGCCGTTTCGGGCATCGCCGCATCTCGCTGGAGCGCGGCCCGTGCCTGCAACCATCCAAGCCCCCGTCGATAGACCAGAACCATCGCTACGGCCGCCCCCAAAAGCAACCAAAGCGCCGGCGTCTCTCCAGTGGCTTGGCGCAGAACATGCCCCGTGGGCAAAACCAATTGTAGCGCAAGCACGGCAATATATAATCCGCCCAGAACGGTGAGCCGCGACCGGCGCGGCACGCCCATAAAAGCCCCCCCCCCCCACAGACCCGCTGCAATCAGAAATACCAACAGCATCAGCGCTGTCCCGTCGAGCCAAAGCCACCCGCCCCGCGCGTAGTCTCATCCAGTTTGGCCACAAGAGTGAACGCAGCCTGTACAACCGGCGCCAGCACCATCTGGGCAATACGGTCGCCATGGGCAATCTGAAAAGCCTGCTCGCCAGAGTTATACATGATCACCCCCAATGGACCGCGATAATCGCTGTCAATCGTGCCGGGCGTATTCAGTAAAGTGATGCCATGTTTGAGCGCCAGCCCCGAGCGCGGCCGGATCTGCACCTCAAACCCCCGCGGGATGGCCAACCGCAATCCGGTGGGTATTAGGGCGCGCGCACCAGGCGACAGGCTTATGCCATCACGCTGATCTGCCGCAAAGTTTGCACGCAAATCGGCGCCCGCCGCACCCTGTGTTTCATAGCTGGGCAACGCCACGCGTTGATCGGCCTCATCGGTCCAAGCAAGCTGTAACATGGTCATGATGCCAAGGTCGTTGCAATACGCTGGGCCAATCGTGCCGCAACTTGGTGTTTCGGTGCTCTCGGCCAGCATTCCGGCCCCGCATCGGTAATCAACGTCACCGCATTTTCATCACCGCCCATGATACCGGTATCAGCAGAGACATCATTAGCAACGATCCAGTCACAGGCTTTGCGCTGGCGCTTGGCCGTGGCGTTTTCCAGCAGATCGTCAGTTTCCGCCGCAAAGCCAACCACCAACTGCGGGCGATTTATGCTGCGCTGACTTATACGCGCCAGAATATCGGGATTTTCAGCAAACGTGAGCTGCGGCGCCACATTTTTTTGCTTTTTCATTTTATGCGCCGCAGGCGTCACGACGCGCCAATCGGCCACCGCTGCGGCACACACAGCGGCATCTGCGGGAAGTGCACGTTCAACCGCCTCGAGCATTTGCTGAGCAGTCTCGACGGGTACCACCTGAACCCCGTCCGGGGCAGCTTTCTGCGCAGGGCCTGTGATAAACACCACCTCCGCGCCCAGTACCGCAAGCGCTGCGGCCAGCGCGTTGCCCTGACGCCCTGATGAGCGGTTGGCGATATAGCGCACCGGATCAATGGGTTCATGCGTGGGACCTGAGGTGACAATAATACGTTTACCCGACAAGGGCCCCGCCGCCAATTTCGCCTCGACAGCCGCCACAATCGCCGACGGTTCAGACATGCGCCCGGGGCCGAACTCGCCACAGGCCATGTCTCCGTCATCGGGACCGACAAACGCGATGCCATCACCTTGTAGCACAGCTAGATTGCGCTGCGTCGCCGGATGCTGCCACATGCGCACGTTCATTGCAGGCGCCACTAATACCGGTGTATCCGTCGCCAGTAAAATCGTCGAGGCGAGATCATTGGCTTGCCCATGGGCCATTTTCGCCATCAAATCCGCTGTTGCAGGAGCCACCAAAAGTAAATCAGCGCTGCGCGACAACTCAATGTGGCCCATCTCGGCCTCATCCGTCAGATCAAATAAATCTCGGTACAGCTTTTGCCCAGCAAGGGCTGCGACTGACAACGGAGTGACAAATTGCTCGGACGCTTTAGTCATAACCGGCGTTATGATCGCACCGCGCTCTCGCAGTCGCCGGATCAGTTCCAGCGACTTGTAAGCCGCAATGCCTCCCGCAATAATTAAAAGAATGCGCTTGCCGCCCAGCATCACTGTGTACCTCTAGTTTCGGTTGCTCCATGATACGGGCATCAACCGAGCCTGACAAGCGATCGCACTGCAACAGCAAGCCCACAATGCTTACTGCGCCAAAAAAACCTCACAATAAAAACTGCAAGACCTCAGATGACTGGCCTTCGAGGTTTTTACGCATCTTGGTAAAGGCGGCCGCCTCGAGCTGGCGAATACGCTCTTTGCTGAGGCCAAGTTCTAGTCCAAGGCTTTCAAGTGTACGCGCATCATCGCGCAGTTTTCTTTCCTGTACGATAAACCTCTCGCGGTCGCTGAGTGCATTCATCGCAGTCAACAGCCATTCGCGTAGCTGATCGGTGTCATGCTTGTGTTCGATATGTTCGGCCGCCTGAACACCGTCATCCTCTAACGCGTCTATCCACTCGCGCCCTTCGTCTTCTGACGACTGTGTGGCATTGAGCGAATAGTCTGATCCGGACAGACGCCCATCCATCATCTCGACATCATGCAATGGCACACCGATTTCACTTGAGATCATTTGCTGTAGTTGATGCTTGTCCAGCGATTGGCCCTGTTTTGTGGCTTCGCGCTCGAGCCGGGCTTGTACCCTACGCATGTTAAAGAACAAAGATTTCTGGCTGCTGGTCGATCCGGTGCGGACCATCGACCAGTTGCGCATGACGTGGTCTTGTATACTGGCTTTGATCCACCAAACTGCATAGGTCGAAAACCGCACACCGCGATCGGGATCGAACTTATCCGCTGCCTTCATCAAACCAACACCGGCTTCTTGGATCAGATCGTTCATCGGTGCGCCATACCGTTTGAACTTCGCGGCCATTGAAATCGCAAGACGCATGTACGCGTTAATCAACCGGTGCAACGCGGCCTCGTCGCGCTGATCGCGCCATGCATAAGCTAACTTTAATTCTGTCTCTGCATCCAGCAGTTCGGCTTTCATCGCCCGCCGCGACAAGTTCATATCTTTTGCAAAATCAAGCGCCATTTAGTCCCCCAATCGCCCAGCCAGGGCAGAACAGTTTTTCTTGTCTTTCACTTTAAGATACGCAAAAGCTCGGTGATCAGATCACTCGCGAGCAAAAAATGTCAAAAAAAATTACACTGGTCTTGGGCGGCGCTGCATCCGGAAAATCGGCATTTGCGGAAAGCCATATGATATCCTGCGGTAAATCAAAGATTTATCTGGCAACGGCGCAGTGTTTTGATACTGAAATGACCGATAAGATAGAGCAGCATAAAACCCAACGTGGCAGCGGTTGGAAAACAATTGAAGCGCCTTTCGATTTGCTCACACCGCTGGCCACAATAAAAAACAATGAGTGTGTGCTGGTGGATTGTATCACCATGTGGCTGAGCAACCACCTGCTTAAACACAGCGATTTAGACCTAGAATGCGACCGATTGCTCACAGCACTTGCGCATTGTGCAGGCGAGGTGACGCTGGTGTCCAACGAAGTTGGCCAAGGCATCGTACCCGACAACGCGCTGGCCCGACAGTTTCGCAACCTGCAGGGCCGTCTCAACCAGCGGCTTGCCGTCTGTGCGGATACGGTTGTCTTTATTACCGCCGGGTTGCCATCCCTGCTCAAAGGGACAGTATGACCGATATATTTCTGATCCGTCATGGCCCGACCCATGCAAAGGGCATGGTAGGATGGAGCGATCTGGCCGCAGATCTGTCAGATACAGAGGCGCTGACCCGCTTGGAGGCGGCTCTGCCAAACGATGCGGTGGTGATTTCGTCAGACCTGAGCCGCGCGGTCACAACCGCAGACGCCATACAAGCGAAACGACACCGGTTGCCACATGATCGCGATCTGCGCGAGATGAATTTTGGCGATTGGGAACTGAAAGTATTTTCGCAAGTAGAAGCCGAAAGCCCCGACCGGCTGAGGGCATTTTATGAAACACCGGGTGATATCAGCCCACCGAATGGCGATTCGTGGCACGCGCTTTGCGCCAGAAGTAATGCCGCAATAGATCGGTTGGTGGGGGCTAATCACGCCCCACACCTAATTGTGGTCGCACATTTTGGCGTTATCCTCAGTCAGGTACAGCGCGCCTTTGGCCTAACGGCCTATCAAGCTTTCGGGCATAAAATTGAAAACCTGTCGATTACACATGTGACAGTGCACGACGGTCTGTGGTCTGGCGGACAGATCTCGCATACGCCCTAATATCCGATACAAAACCCTGAAGTCTTTGCGCGTCTCACACCCGTTGACGGCAATAGGGCCAGGGGTGACGTCCGGCGCCTGCATTCCGATGAGATGCTTCGCAACACGTGTTAATCAATTTGCAACTATATCGAGCCCACGCTCTTGCACATCCCATGAAGGGGCGCTGGAAAACGGGGTGAGCCATGATTTTTAAAACCTATACAGTTGTCTTCGAGGGCGTAGAGGCCCGCTGTATCGAAGTGCAATGTGCCCTAAGCGCCGGGTTGCCGGGTTTCTCTATCGTAGGTTTGCCCAATAAAGCGGTGTCAGAAGCTCGAGACCGGGTGCGCAGCGCACTGGCATCGATGTCAATTGCACTGCCTTCAAAACGGATCACGGTAAACCTGTCACCGGCAGATCTACCCAAAGATGGCAGCCATTTTGATTTGCCAATCGCACTGGCACTGATGGCAGCGATTGGTGTTATTGCGCAAGATGCCTGTGAAAATACCGTCTCACTGGGTGAATTATCATTGGATGGTGCTTTGGTGCCGGTGCGCGGTGCCCTGCCGGCCGCTGTAACCGCTGCCGGCTCTGACCGGCTATTGATTTGTCCCAGAGCCTGCGGGCCCGAAGCCGCATGGGTCGCAACTGCTCAGGTGATAGGAGCCGACAGCCTGTGGGACATCATTCAGCATTTCAATGGCCAAAAACCAATCCCTGCGGCGCAGGCAGGGGACATTGAAGCGCCTATAATCCTCGGAGACCTTTGTGACATTAAAGGTCAGGAAAGCGGTAAAAGGGCACTTGAAATTGCAGTTGCCGGCCGTCACCACCTCTTTCTTGTGGGTACACCCGGGTGCGGTAAGTCAATGCTGGCAAAAAGAAGCTTGGGCCTTTTACCCCCATTGACCCCGACCCAGGCGTTGGAAACCTCGATGATTAAGTCTATTTTTGGCGAACTGTCGAATGGGGGGGTTTCACGTCAGCCACCGTTTCGACCGCTGCATCATACCACCTCGGACAAGGCAATTATCGGAGGCGGGCGGGATGCAAAACCCGGCGAAATCAGCCTTGCCCATAATGGCATTCTATTCATGGATGAATTTCCCGAATTCAGCCGCACAGTTCTGGAAAGCCTACGACAGCCTTTGGAAGACCGGCATGTGATGGTCGCACGCGCCAACGCCCATAGCAGTTACCGGTGTCAATTCATGCTGATCGCCACCGCCAACCCGTGCAAATGTGGATATCTATCAGACCCAAGCCGAGCCTGCGCCCGCGCCCCTTTATGCGGTGGCGAATATATGGGGCATATTTCAGGGCCAATGATGGATCGCTTTGATCTTACTGTCGAAATGCCGCCGGTGCCTTTTCACGATCTCGACCTGCCCAGCGACGGAGACACAAGCGCAACCGTCGCCGCAAGGGTTGCCGCTGCCTTTCAAATCCAGACTGACCGCTATCGCGATCATCCCGAACTGCGCAGCAATGCCGATCTTGAGGGGGCGCATTTAAACACGGTGGCAACGCCTGATCGGAAAGGTCAGTTACTGCTCAACCGCGCTGCAGAGTTGTTTCGCCTCTCGGCGCGCGGCTATCACAGAGTGTTGCGCGTCGGGCGCACGATCGCAGATCTGGCTGGAGCCAACCAAGTGACACAAACCCATATCGCCGAAGCCCTAAGCTATCGCCTTGCCCTACCGCACCTTGTCCACACAAAAGATTCCCAAAAAAAACAATTAGACCCGGTTTTACTCAACCCGATGACCAAAACAAGCCGCATCTGAAATAGTTGGGTGAACCCAAGGCTTGTGGTTGCAGCGCCCTATTTTTGCCTGCCGTTGAGCCAAGACCAAGCCACGGTCTGCAGCCTTAAAGACTCGACCCACAACCGGCCCGCCTTGAGAGACGCTCAAACTCATCCCGTTGCGGTTGAAAGTCCTCATACAAAGGATCCGGCGGTGATAAAACTGCTGTTTGCAAAGTAAAAAGCCGCGCTCTTTTTTGCGCAAGATCCCTATCACCAAGATCCCTATCACACTGTGCGGAAAATCCCTCTTTGGACGGGGTATATACCAAGTCTGTCTGCGTCATTACTGTTCTCTGATCCCGGGTGGCAAAGATATAGTCTTGAAATTTGCAAATCTTGTGCCGACATCAACATATAGAGGTCATTTATCGCAGATAGGCTATATACCCTTGCAATTGCATGATTTTAAAAATTCAAAACGGACTTTCAACAGGTCAACCCGCATCTGGCGGCAGGGTCTCAGCGGTCAAATCACCTGCCACATCTAATACCCGTCGAACAAAAGTTGCGGTATCCCGCAAACTGGCGCGCGCCTCAGGCAACCATCCACCCAAGATAGGCCAGACATGTGGGTGGTTGCGACGAATATCGCAGACGATATCCACGCCATCACGTTCAAATATTTCTGCCATACGACGCGTGTCATCCAGCAATATTTCCCTGTCACCAACAGTCAAGAACACCGGTGGCGCACCGGTAAATGCGCCAAACAACGGTGAAACATGTGGATCTGAGGGGTCATGTTCACGCAGATACATCTGCCCCACGTCCCGAGCCCGAACCAGAGGCAACACTACGTCCGATCGGGCGTTGCTATGCAGGCTTAATCCAGAAAATGTCAGGTCAGTCAGCGGCGAAAAACAAAATATACCCGCTGGAGAAGCCTGCCCCTGAGAGAGCAAACTGTGCAGTAACGCCAAGGCCAAACCGCCCCCGGCACTGTCGCCGCCCAACACTATATTTTCCGGCTGGTATCCCTGACAGAGCAAATCGTGATAGCTCGCCTGCGCATCCTCCAGCGCGGCGGGAAAAGGGTGTTCCGGTGCCAACCGATAGTCCGGCAGGCAGGCTTTGCATCCCGCCAAAGATCCCAGCTTGGCCAACATCGCACGATGGGTACGCGCCGACCCAAACACATAGCCACCGCCATGGAAATACAAAATGACGCCCCGATGAGGTGCCTTTGCCGGCTGCACCCACTGGAGATGCAAAGACCCAGACGGTCGCTTGAGGTGTTGCCAATAAAAAACCGTTCCCCGTGGCGGGTGAAATAAAAACCGCGCTTTGCGTTCAAAAGCTTTGCGTTGCTCTTGCGGTGTTGCCCGCGTCAGGTGTGGCTTTTCGAACAGTCGTAAAACCAAATTCGCCAAATGCAGGCGCAAGGACATCTCAGGCCCGTTTTTTCTCGATCGCGGCCCAGATTTTTGCCGCGATGTTTTCCCCGTCAAACCGTTCCAGTTCTTGGATGCCGGTTGGAGAAGTGACATTAATCTCGGTCAAATAGTCGCCAATCACATCAATTCCGACAAAAATCTGTCCCTTTTCACGCAGGATCGGGCCTATTCTGGCACAAATTTCCAAATCTCTTGCGGTTAGCCCGACTTTTTCTGGACGACCACCCACATGCATGTTCGAGCGGGTTTCACCCTTGGCCGGGATACGATTGATCGCTCCAACTGGATCACCGTCTACAAGAATAATCCGCTTGTCACCCTGACTGACTGCCGGCAGAAATTTTTGCACAATCAGCGGTTCACGGCTAAAGCCAGTAAACAACTCATGCAGGGAACTCAGGTTGCGGTCCTGCGCGTCCAAACGGAATACGCCCGCCCCGCCATTGCCGTAAAGTGGTTTTAAGATCACATCACCATGGCGGGCTTTGAAAGCTTTAATTGTGTCAAGCTCCCGGGCAATCGTAGTGGGGGGGGTCAAGTCGGGAAAATCCAGTACCAAAAGTTTTTCCGGGTAATTTCGCACCCAAAACGGGTCATTGACCACCAGCGTGTCAGGGTGAACCCGATCCAACAAATGCGTCGTCGTGATATAGTGCATATCAAAGGGAGGATCTTGGCGCAGCCAGACCACATCAAAATCAGCCAGATCAACTTCGGTTTTCGGGCCTAAAATGGCATGATTGCCCACCACTCTTTGCACGCTTAACGGCCAGCCGGTCGCCGTGAGCCGGCCCTCTTGATAGGCCAGATGATCGGGAGTGTAGTAAAACAATTCATGCCCCCGCACCTGCGCTTCTTCAGCCAGCCTAAAGGTACTGTCAGCGGCAATATCAATCGGCTCAATCGGATCCATTTGAAAGGCAATTTTCACGGTGCAGGTCCCTTTTGGTTACGTCTGGAACCTGTTAAATGGCGTAGCTTGCGGTGTTATTCAATGCCTCATCCACGATCCATGAACGCGTTCTCAACAATCTCGATGACACCGGTCATATCGACCAGCGCTGCATCAAACCGCATTTCAGTCAGTTGTCCGAGCGGCTGATCTGCCACGAACAGCCGCGCCGCATCGTGAATACGCCGGATCTGGGCACGGGTTACCCGCACAGCAGCGGCAGCAATGCTGCGACTTTTCTTCACCTCGGTAAAAATCAACCCACCCGTCTGTGGATTTCGAAAAATCAGGTCGATCTCGCCGTGGGCACAGCGCCAGCGCTCGGCCAGCAAATAGCAGCCACGATCTCGATAGAGGTCTGCAACGCTATGCTCTGCGGCCAATCCCGCATGAAAGGCAAGCGCACCGCTCATTCCTGTCTGCCTATGGTCAACGCCATTTGATATACCTGTCGTCGCGGCACGCCCAAAGCATTTGCCACCAAATCCGAGGCATCGCGCAGCGAATGCTCTGTCAAAGCCTGCCTCAGGCTCTGCTCTATGTCCTCGGACTTAACAACGGGTAAATGGGCGCGATCAATCAATACCACGATCTCGCCTTTAAGAGTAAGCGTCGCAAGGTCACGGACCAGTTCTGACAAAGTGCCGCGGCGGCACTCTTCGAATTTCTTGGTCAGTTCACGACAGATCACCGCCTGACGGCCCTCTCCCAGAACAGCCTGCGCATCCACAATCATCGACCAGATGCGCTTGGGTGATTCGTAAAACACCAAAGTGCCAGGAACATCGCGGTAATTTTGCAGAGCTGCCCTGCGCTGCGACTGAGTGTTTGGCAAAAACCCACCAAAGAAAAACCGGTCGGTCGGCAGACCCGCCAACGTCAGCGCGGCAATAATCGCAGATGGGCCCGGGGCGCTTGTGACCAACGCACCCGCTTCAACGGCTGCCTGAGACAAGCCAAACCCCGGATCGGCAATCAACGGCGTGCCGGCCTCAGAACCATAGGCCACAGCCTTTCCCTGCGCCAGAAACGCCAGTAATTTCGGCCGGATCTGTGCGCCATTATGATCATGATAGGCCAAAAGCGGTCTGTCGCCCAACGCAATACCGTGAATATCCAGCAGCCGACGCATCGTTCTTGTATCCTCGGCAGCGATTACATCGGCACTGGCCAGAATATCAAGTGCGCGCAGAGTGATATCGCGGGCCGTGCCAATAGGTGTTGCAACAAAATACAATCCCGCCGGTAATTTTTCTATTCTGTGATTCACATCTGGACCCATCTTTTTTGACCTCTATGATTGGCGCAAATTCTCCGGCGGCGATACCGGAAACGTAAAAAAGGAGTGGCTTTAATGCGGTTTGATGTGTTTTCTTTGATCCAAAGCTGTCGTGGGCGGTTTGCAGCGGCGGCAGCGGGAAGCGCCTTGGCTCTGGTGGCCAGTTGCACCTCCACCACGGGGCCTACAGGCGTCTCTGACGGCCCAATGATAGACCCGACACAGCCCGTGCAGGTTGCGCTGCTGATCCCCAAAAGTTATAAAGAAACCGCCTCCATCGCGACCAGTCTTGAACAGGCCGCGCAAATGGCCATCGCAGATCTGGGGGATATACGTATTGATCTGCGGGTGTTTGACACCGCTGGCAAACCCGAGCAGGCCGCATCGGTTGCGCGTCAGGCCGTACAGGAAGGCGCAAAGATTATCCTTGGTCCGCTGCTGGCCGAAAACGCCAAAGCGGTTGGCGCTGCGGTGGCCGACAGTGGCGTGAACGTGTTGAGTTTCTCCAACAATGCCTCGATTGCCGGCAAAAATGTGTTTGTGCTTGGTCCGACGTTTAACAATACCGCAAACCGCTTGGTCAGCTATGCCGCCAGTCAGGGTAAAACCAAAGCGGTCATCGTACACCCCAGAACCCTTGAGGGTGAACTGGGCAAAGCCGCATTGGAAAATGCCGCACAATCCAGCCCGTTGGAGATCGCCGCGATCGAGGCGTTTGAGTTTTCACAAAAAGGTGTGATCGATTCTGTTGCACGAATCAAAGACAGCGTGATCGAAACCAAAGCTGACACCCTGTTTCTAACTTCAAACACCGCACGGGCCCTACCACTGTTGGTGCAGCTGCTTCCCGAAGCCGGGATAAACCCGCAAGAAGTTCAGTATATCGGCCTATCACGCTGGGATATTCCACGTCAGATTCTAGAATTACCGGGCGTCCAAAACGGTTGGTTTGCCAGCCCAAGCAGACAGGTCAGCGCAAGCTTTAAAACCCGCTTTGCCGAAGGCTATGGATCCCCGCCCCACCAATTGGCCGGATTGGCCTATGACGGGCTTGCAGCGATCGGCGCGCTGGTCAGCACAGGTCAGAAAAATGCCGTCACCAAAACAGCGCTCACACAAGCTTCGGGATTTCAGGGTGTCAGCGGCGTGTTCCGGTTGCTGGCCGACGGCACCAACGAGCGTGCACTCGCAATCGCCAAAATCGAACGCAAAAAAGTTGTTCTGATTGATGCGGCCCCCGTAAGCTTTGGCAGGGTCTGGTTTTGACACATAATGCGCTTAATAGCCCGTGATGAGCGATCCCGATACCACGCAGAGCGCCGCCACATATTTTGACGAAGCAGCGCTTTTGGCAAAAATTGCAACGACACTGTCCGGATTGCAAGACGAGCGCGAGAAACGCGCGGCGGTGGTGACAGAGCTGCGCGCCGTGCGCTTGTCTGCTCTGACCATAATAGAGGCAGACCTCGCCGCCGCGCCGCTGGCTGCGCGGGCCGCAACCCGGGCTTATTCTCAACTGACCGATTGTCTAGTGCGAACCGCTTATCATCTTGCTCAAGATATCTTTCATCCCGCCCCGAACCCAACCAGCGCAGAGCGTCTGGCCGTTATCGCAGTCGGGGGCTATGGCCGTGGCGAAATGGCACTGCACTCTGATGTCGATCTGCTGTTTTTGACGCCGTACAAAATGACCGTCTGGGCTGAGAGCGTCATTGAAACCATGCTGTATATCCTGTGGGATTTGCGGCTCAAGGTCGGACACGCATCCCGCAATATCCGCGACTGCATTCGTCTGGGATCAGAAGACTTCACCATCCGCACTGCAATGCTGGAACAGCGGTTTTTGTGCGGCGACGCCGCGCTGGCCACAGAACTTGAGGAAAAACTCTGGCAGGATCTGTTTCAGGGCACCGAGCGCGAATTTATCGAGGCCAAGCTTGAAGAGCGCGAAGCACGCCATGAAAAACAGGGCGGGCAACGCTATCTGGTAGAGCCTAACGTAAAAGAGGCCAAGGGCGGCTTGCGTGATCTGCAATCGCTTTACTGGATAGCTAAATATGTCTTTCGCATCACCAGTACTGACGACCTTGCGGACTTGGACGTGTTTCGCCCCGATGAATTTGCCAGGCTAGAGAAAGCCGAAAATTTCCTCTGGGCCGTGCGCTGCCACCTACATCTGACAACCCGGCGCGCCATGGATATGCTGACCTTTGATCTGCAGGTCGAAATCGCCGAGAAACTTGGCTACCGCGATAAAAACGGGCGCCGTGCGGTAGAACATTTTATGCAAAGTTACTTTTTGCACGCCACCGCCGTTGGCGATCTCACGCGGATCTTCCTGACCTCGCTGGAAGCGTCTCATGCCAAAGCCGCGCCATTGCTTCAGCGCATTTTTACCCGCAAGCCCCGCCCACCCGATGGCTTTAAAGTGGTGCATAATCGTCTGGCCATCGGTGATGAGACGCTTTTCCTCACCGACAAACTTAATCTGCTGCGCCTGTTTGAAGAGGCGCTGCGCACCGGATTGTTGATCCACCCTGATGCAATGCGGCTGGTCACAGCCAATCTAAATCTTGTCGATGACGCGATGTGCAACGACAAAACTGCAGGGCGCATTTTTCTGGACCTGTTGCTCAAACACGGCAATCCCGGACGGGCTTTGCGGCGCATGAACGAACTGGGCATTCTGGCAAAATTCATCCCGGAATTCCAACCAATCGTGGCAATGATGCAATTCAACATGTACCATCACTATACGGTCGACGAGCATACCATCCAATGTCTTACCAATCTGGCGCAGATTGAACGCCGCGAACTGATAGAAGAACTTCCCCTCGTTAGCCATATCCTTAAAACCGGCCTGAACCGAAAAGTACTTTATATTGCGCTTTTTCTGCATGACGTCGGCAAAGGGCGCGACGAAGATCACGCTATTCTGGGGGCGCGGATCGCGCGAAAAGTGGCGCCGCGTCTTGGGCTCGACAGGGCAGAGAGCGAAACTGTGGAATGGCTTGTGCGACACCACCTGCTGATGTCGGATATGGCGCAAAAACGTGATATTGCCGACCCGCGCACCATCCGTGATTTTGCCAAGGCGGTGCAGACGGTCAAACGTCTCGACCTGCTGACCGTACTCACGGTCTGTGACATTCGCGGCGTTGGTCCTGAAACATGGAACAATTGGAAAGCAACCCTGCTGCGGTCTCTATACAGAGAGACCCACAAAGCGCTTGAGACGGGGCTTGAGGCTCTGAACCGCAACAATATCGGCAGCGAGGCGAAACGCGCCCTGCGCGCCGCACTGCCCCAGTGGTCGAAAGCCGCATTAAAGCGCGAGATTGACCGCCATTACCCAACCTATTGGCAGGGGCTGCACGTCAGTACCCATGCCTTGTTTGCCCAGTTGCTTGAAGGAATCCGAGAGGATGAAATTCGCATCGACCTGCATCCCGAAGGGGCGCGCGATGCAACCCGGGTTTGCTTTGCAATCGTTGATCATCCAGGTATTTTCTCGCGTCTCGCAGGGGCTTTGGCCCTTGTTGGTGCGAATGTTGTCGACGCCCGTTCCTTTACCTCAAAAGACGGCTATGCGACGGCTGCATTCTGGATACAGGATGGCGAGGGCAAGCCCTATTCGGCAACCCGCCTGCCGCGCCTGCAGCAGATGATTGAAAAAATTCTCAGTGGTAAGGTCCTTGCCAAAGAAGCCATCAAGGACCGCGACAAAGTCAAGAAACGCGAACGTGTGTTCAAAGTGCCAACCTCGATCACCTTCGACAATGAGGGCTCCGAAATCTACACGATCATTGAAGTGGACACTCGGGACCGTGCAGGGCTGCTCTATGATCTGACCCGCACGCTGGCAGACGCCAATATCTATATCGCCTCTTCGGTTGTGGCGACCTATGGAGAACAGGTGGTCGATAACTTTTATGTCAAAGATATGTTTGGGCTTAAGCTCCATTCCACTTCGAAACA
>ENA-OREB01000820-OREB01000820.1-marine-metagenome-genome-assembly--contig:-NODE-820-length-15425-cov-3.120928_pt1 | contig 15425 bp, 9 predicted proteins | sample MGYA00248625_ERZ508552 | MGnify/ENA primary metagenome ERZ508552 (study PRJEB26219, sample SAMN06267888) | marine metagenome | isolation source: Monterey Bay, California, USA | place: USA:Monterey Bay...
CCAGCCCCATTGGGGGCTGGTTTTTTTGGAAAAGCGAATGGAAATTAAAACCGCAAGCGCAGCGCTCACTTCTGACTCACCACTGGCTGAAACGACACCTTGGCAAACCAATAAACTCGATCATCATCGGTGGCCAAATCAGTAAACGTGATCCGGGCGTTTTCATCATTCCAGGGCCCCGAAAAAGTAAACTCTTTCTTTTTCCATTGCTCGGAAACTAAAACCTCTTGCTCGGTTGAGTGCTCCCAAGGCTCATGATTCTGCATACAGATGACCTTAATCGTTCCTTCGTAATTTGACTTCACCCAAAATGTCAAACGATATTCCTGATCCTCTCTAACCTTAAGATTGCCTTGATAGAGTTGCAGGTTCCAGGGTTCCTCGCCGACATCCACCACGTCCATGCGAAATGCTGACGCTCCCTTCGGTCCTTCTTTGTTGATGACAACTTCCGCCTCTGCCCCTTGCGCCTGATCGACTGTCCAATTCTTTTTTCCTTCGGAAAAGCCGCCATTGGCAAGCATCTCCCCCTTGCTAACAGACTTAGGTTCGTCGATCGTTTTCCCCGATGATGCGTTGTATTTCCGCAGCAAATCCCTCGTCTGTCGCCCAGAAGGCTTTAAAGTTTCCGGCGGCCAATTTCCATTATTCTTCGCCTCTGGTGGAAGCATTGAACAGGTTTCATCCTTAGACGAGATGGACCACACGACGGAGCTAATTTTGTTCGCTTCCATCCATCGAACCCAGTTCTCCCACTCCTCCAAATTTAAAGGACCGTCGCCACTAGCGGCACACCCGCCGTACTCAGATACGAATAACGGCAAACCTTTATTCAAGGCGTAGTCCGCACGATTCCGCAAATCTTGCCTGTGTGTATCCGCGTAAAAGTGCAGGGAGTACATCAAATTTCTTTGGTTTTGAATCGGCGCATCGGCTGCCAAGTGAATATCCTGATCCCAGTGCGGCGTTCCAACCAAAATAATGTTATCCGGATCAATCTTTCGAATCGCACTGATAACGACGTTTGAGTATTTTTTCACCTCATCCCAAGACACTTCGACGGGTTCGTTATAAATCTCATAGATAACATTAGGACAGTCTCCGTATCGCTTAGCCATCTCAGTAAAGAAGGCAACGGCCTCGTCCGTGCGCTGGTGAGCATTGTGATCATGCCAATCAATGATGACGTAGACGTCGTTTTTGATTGCCGCGTCAACAACCGTGGTAATTAATTTCTTTGACCATTCAGGCCGGTCAAGATAACTCCCTTGAGGGCCGACACCCATCGAAGCCCGGATTACAGTGCAATGCCAATCATTAACCAACCATCCAACCGCTCCGTCGTTATAAAACTGGCTCCACCAATTACTCCATCCAAAACTGACCCCGCGCAGGACTACCGGTTCACCTTTTTGATTAACTAACTGTGTCCCTTTGACCGCGAGTTGGCCATTATCGGTCACGACCGTCGACATCCAATTTGACATTGCAGGGCTTGCACCATCAGTTCTGATACTTCCACAAACGACCAGAAACAGACACAATCCCATTCGAATCGCAGACACCATACTCGTTTCCTTAAATTTAACTCGCCCTGGCAAACTACTCCAACGGTCTTTAAAAAATTGAAATACTGATCCAACTTTTCCATTGCCGCCTGGTCAATTCCCGGTGGCAGTGGGTCTCCAAACATGCCAGAATTATCGGCGGCATTAGACTTAATCTAACCAATCCAAGACACCCCTAATTCTGGGCGGAAATGTTCACACCAACAATCAATGCGACGCAAGTTCTTAGAACTCAATCAACTCTCGGCGAAGGGCCGCTTTGGGATCCGGAAAAAAATGCATTCTGGTGGATCGATATCATCGAGAAAAAACTCCACTTGTTCGATTCAGCTTCCCAACAAAATCGCACATGGCAACTCGACCAGATGCCCGGAACCGTAGTGACCTGTCAATCAGGTGGTTTAGCTCTGGCACTTGAAAATGGATTTGCCCGGTTTGACCCCACCACCGAAGAACTTAAATTTCTCGGCGATCCCGAATCCGACCTTCCAGAAAACCGCTTTAACGACGGGAAATGCGACCCTCAGGGCCGATTCTGGGCGGGCACCATGCGAACCGAAAACCATATGGAGCAATTCACTGGTTCACTTTATTCGCTGGAACTTGATGGAGAAGTGATTAAAAGACTGGGCTCCAAAATTGGTGTCTCCAATGGAATTGTCTGGTCTTCAGATTCACGTCACATGTATTTCATCGACTCCCCAACTCGCCACATCTACAGATTTGACTACGATCCAATGACCGGGGAAATCAGGAATCGTCAAATTATATTCGTGGCCCCCGAGGGTTTTGGATTTCCCGATGGAATGGCAATCGATTCTGAGGATCACCTTTGGGTGGCGTTCTGGGGTGGTGGCTGTGTAGCAAAAATTGACCCTTCCAACGGAAAAATTACCGAACGTGTCATCGTCCCAGTAACCGCACCAACGGCCTGTGCCTTCGGTGGCCCGAACTTGAATCAACTGCTAATCACAACGGCTTCATTTGGGCTGGATCAAGAGGCGAAGGCCAATCAACCAATGGCCGGTGATCTGTTCATGGCCGAGGTGTCTGCCACGGGTGTTATCCCTGCTCGATACGCTGGCTAACCCAACACCGCCAACTCACAATTTCGAGCTTACCGCGTACGCGCGTGTTTATTCAAACGATGGACCTGCAAACAGGAAACAATCCCCGTTAATAACACACAGACTGAAAAAATTAGATTGTAGGAAGCATGGCTCAGTGATTGGTCAATCCACTCGCCATCGACAGTTCCTTCTAGAAATCCGTAAAACACGATCAATCCCAAACCTACCAACGAAGAAACGGTCGCAACGGAAATTAAAACGACACGCCGAAACAGACTAATTACCAAAATCAACAAAGGAAATGCGGACAACAAAATCCCTCGAGGTTCGGAATTCAAGCATAGAAGTCCAGCAAGAAAAATTGGATCAACGCCGGCCCAAATAGTTGGAACAAAACTCTCCGACCGAAATCGGTTGTGTATCTTCTGCAGAACGATTGCGGCCGCTCCCCAAGACACAAGAACGTAAATATTTAGCATCAACTGACCAGACCATCCGAAGCAATCGGACAAACGCTCCCCATTGTCTGTCTCTACAGAGACAACCGTCGCAAAAAAGACTGCAACCGCAAGAACTGGAACGAGTGCTAAATGAGCAGCCAACACAGGCTCTCTAGCTACCCATCTTTTCAGCCGACGTCTCCAGTCATTCTTAGCATGAATTGGGTTTCCACCCAAAAACCGCTCCAAATCAGCAGCCAAATTCTCGGCAGAAGAATAGCGGTCAGCCGGTTTTTTCTCCATGCACTTTGCGCAGATTGCCTCTAGGTCAACGGGAATGCCCACCTTGATATTTCGCGGTCGGAGCGGGTGATCCTGTAACACCTGCATTAACGTCTCAGTTGAATTACCGGCAACAAAAGGAGGTTGACCGGTTAAGAGCGTGTACAGGATAGCCCCCAGTGAATAAACATCTGACGCGTTGGTTACTTCTTTATTTCTGCCGGTAGCCTGCTCCGGCGGCATGTAATTGGGAGTCCCCATCACAGTTCCCGTTCGGGTCAAATCACTGTCGTCTCGGGAACTTTTTGCCAAACCAAAATCAACAATCCGTGGTTCATTCTTTCCATCCAACAATATATTTGCGGGCTTTAAGTCGCGGTGAATGAATCCAGCCTCATGGGCAACGTGCACGGCACGTGCGATTTGCAACAATATTTTCGCCGACTCGCGAGGATCAATTGGAGATTCTTTGATTCGAGCGGCCAAACTCTTTCCCTCGATAAACGCCATCGAGTAATAGTGCTGACCATCACAACAGCCAACATCATAAACTGGCACAATCCCAGGATGGTCGAGTTTTGCGGCGGCTTCTGCCTCCTGGTAGAAACGCTTAATTTCTTCTTCGTCTGCAAAGGCACCTGTCAAAATCATTTTCAACGCAACGATGCGATTCAGCCGCATTTGTCTTGCCTTGTACACCACTCCCATTCCGCCCTGCGCGATGACTTCGATCAACTCGTAGTCACCAAATTTACGAAATGGGATCTCATCGCCCCCCGTTCGAATCAAACCACCCGCTGTAGACCTAGGACGTTGGGTTACCTCAGCTGACGCATCGTAGATCGTAAGGGGATCAATCGGCAGCGAATCGTTTGGGTCAACATTTTCCAGAAAACCCTCTGCGCGAGCTAAAGCGTTTATTAAGCCGTGAACTTCTTTGGCCAATGCCAAATTTTGTTTACACAATTGATCCACCAAAGTGGCACGTTCCCGAGGACAGGAAACATCCATTGCTGCATTGAAAATGCTTTCTACTTGAGGCTCTTCAGTTCCCAATCGTTCACCAGCCATGAATCATCGAATAATTAAACTGCTTGTTTACTTTACAGTGCGTTGTTCAGTTTTAAAGTGTGCCACGTACTTTAAATATATTTAAATTATTTCTCGTCAGCTGACTCTGGTTCGTTAGAGAGTTCCTTAAACAGCCACGCCTTTGCAAAGACCCAGTGACGATTAACTGTGCGGACAGATACATCCATCGCCTCGCTCACTTCGCGGATTGTGAGGCCAGTAAAATACCTAAGGTTGACCACTTGGGCAGCTTCAGGGCTGGTTTCCGCAAGGCGATCAAGCGATTCGTCGAGCCCCAGCAGGAATTCACCATCATTGGGATCGGCTAATTCCAATTTTTCCATATCAACTTTTCGCCGGCCTCCGCCGTGTACAACCCGTTGTTTCTTTCTCGCAGAATCGACCAAAATTCGTCGCATCGCCAACGCTGCAGCACCAAAGAAATGACCGCGACTATTCCAAACTTGAGGATCCTTGGAATCGATCAAACGAAGATAAGCTTCATGAACGAGCGCGGTGGGTTGAAGAGAATGACCAACCGATTCTCTCGCCATACGAGCGGCGGCCAGACGCCGCAATTCTCCATAAACCAGAGGAAGCAAATCGCTTGCAGCAAGTTGATCGCCCTGATTGATCGCTTTTAGAATTCGTGAGACATCATCCATAGGAACATCGTAGCGGTGATTCGCCAACTAATCCAACGACGAATTAAATTTTAAGCGGGGGAACTCTAATCCAGGTTACCCCATTGGCTCTAACTAATTAACTCATCAACCGCTTTGCCGTGCACATCCGTCAAACGATAATCTCGCCCCTGGAATCGATAGGTTAATTTTTCATGATTGAAGCCCATCAACTTCATAATGGTGGCTTGTAGGTCATGAACATGAACTTTGTTCTCGGTCACACCAAAACCAAGTTCGTCCGTCTGCCCGTAATTGAAACCACCTTTAACCCCTCCCCCTGCCATCCACATCGTGAAACAATCTGGATAGTGATCCCTACCCAATACATTCCCTTTCGCAGTCCTCCCCTCTCGAAACGGAGTGCGTCCAAACTCACCGCCGCACACAATCAGCGTGTCCTCGAGTAGACCCCGCTGTTTTAAATCACGGATCAATGCGGCAATCGGTTTATCAGTCGCTCCCATCTTTTTGGTCAAACCGCCTTTGAGACCTTCGTTAGCACCCGTTCCATGGAAGTCCCAACCCCAGTCGAACAGTTGCACAAAACGAACGCCTCCCTCGACCAAGCGACGAGCAAGCAAACAGTTATTTGCAAAACTTGATTTCCCGGGAACTGCACCGTAGGCCTCGTGCGTTTCTTTTGTTTCCCGGGTGATATCCATCACATCAGGAACGGAATCTTGCATTCGGTAGGCCAGCTCGTATTGAGCAATGCGGGTAAGCGTTTCTGGATGCTTCATTTCAGACGCTTGAATTTCATTCAGTTCTCGGAGGGCATCTAGCGATCGCCTTCGAAGCGATCGATCCATCCCCTTTGGATCAGAAGCATACAAAACCGGATCCCCTTTGGAGCGGCACTGCACCCCCTGAAAAACCGATGGCAGAAATCCGCTTCCGAATGAATTGGCACCTCCGTTAGGTTGCACTCCGCTACTAATCAGAACCACAAATCCCGGTAAATCTTGATTCTCCGTCCCCAGCCCATAGGTTGCCCAAGATCCCAGCGATGGACGCCCAGACCTTGGCGAACCGGTATAAATCAAAAGTTCAGCCGGAGCATGATTAAATTGATCCGTGTTCATCGAGTGCACAAAACACATCTCGTCAACAATGTCTGGAGCGTGAAAGTTTGGCACAGCATCCGAAAGCCAAGTTCCATTTTTGCCATACTGGGCAAACTTCCGTGGCGTGCCCAAGAGCTTTGGAACACCCGAGGTAAATGCAAACGTCCGGCCTTTGAGAAATTCATCGGGGCAAGGCTCGCCCGTACGTTTTACCAACTCTGGTTTGTAATCGTATAAATCAAGATTGGGTGGTGACCCTGTCAAATGCAGATAAATTACCCGCTTGGCCTTGGCCGCAAAATGCGGTTTACGCTTGGCAAGCGGCTGCATCGCGTCAATGGGTATATCCGCTGATGCGGTCGATCCCGTTAATGATGACAACGCAATCGCACCAACCCCTACGCCAGCGGCTGATAAAAAATGCCGCCTCGTGCGATTTTTCAATTGATCTAGATAGGGATTCATTTGCTACCGTTTCAAAAAGATTTCATCCAAATTCAGCATTACATTACAGACCACCGTCATCGCCGCAGCTTCCACGGAATCCATCCCCTCAGGCAGAGGTCCGAGCGGATCTGACGAGAGTTTGGCGGCTTCGTCAGGCTGGTCCCCTAATCGCGTTACCGAATCATTAAATAGCGAAACTAGGGCTGCAATCTCACTTGCGGTTGGCGGTCGCAACAAACACCGCCGGAACCCAAACTTAATCCGATCCTCAACTTCTATCTCTTCTATCATTACAAGGCGGGCAAGTGCCTGAGCCGCTTCGACATAGACTGGATCATTCAGTGTGACCAGCGACTGAAGTGGGGTATTCGTACTATTCCGACGCACCGTGCAGACCTCACGATTAGGTGCATCGAAAGTTGCCATCGAAGGATAAGGGTTGCTTCGCCGCCACGTTGTATAAATACCTCTTCGATAGCGATCCTCGCCAGCACTCGTTTTCCAATCGGTTGACCCACCAAATGCAGCCTTCAAACCAAGATTTGGCTGCGGGGGTTTTACGGGAGCACCAAACATCTTCCGACTCAACAAACCACTAATAAAGAGAGCCTGATCACGTACCATTTCAGCACTCAATCGAACCCGAGGTGCCCGGGAAAGCCAACGATTATCAGGATCTGTCGCAATCCGATCCGGATCCGCCAAAGCACTTTGTCGATAGGTAGACGACATGACAAGTGTTTTTAAAAGATGGCGAACATCCCAATCATTCTCCACCAACTCCGCGGCTAACCAATCGAGTAATTGGGGGTGCGTTGGCAGCTCTCCCTGCGAACCAAATTCCTCACTCGTCACTACTATTCCGCGACCGAAAATTGTTTCCCAATATCGATTTGCCAACACGCGGGCAGTCAATGGATTTTCGGCATCCACCAACCAGTCGGCCAACGCCAATCGATCCGGCGCCCGATCGGACTTTGCTAAGTGAAAAACAGCTGGAAATCCAGGGTTCACCAACTGTCCCTTATCAAGGTAATTTCCACGATGCTGCAAATGGGTTTCCCGACGGTTTTTCGACAACTCACGAAGAATAGGCACAGACGTCGCTGGCTTGAGTACTGCCAATTACCCCTTCGCTTTCGCGAGTCCTTCCTGCTGAACCTTCAGAGACGGAGCGACGCTGTAGCGAAAATAGCTAGCCAAGGCATCCCTGGACTTGGCGGTCCTCTGCGCGTTGTCTGTATCGAGAATCTTAACAATTTCTACAGGAATGTTTGCACGTTCAATTGCCACTTTGTCTTGCGTTACATTAAATTGAAAATGGCCAAGAAGATGATTTTCGTAAGGTGCATTTTGCATCAACCGAACTCTCAGAATCGCAGTTTCATCCACCTTGATTGGAGCTTCGGGAATCAAAGTCAGCTGATGTGGCTCACCCGCAGAACCACCCACCGCCCAACCATCCCGCGGACCATTCTTTCCCGCCAAAACGTCTGACGCCTCAAATTCAGGTTGGTTAAAGTCCGCAAACGCCGCCTTAAACTTGATAGTGCGAATTCGATCGGTCGAAATATCTAAGGACGGCTTAGGGGGATTATCGAAATCTCGGATCATGACAATTTCCCGATCCGAATTCAACAGCTCAACCGTAAATCCAGCCAACCGCTCTGAGGCTTCGAGGCGATTCCATAAACTGACTCGTTCGATTTTAAAAGATGACCCGAGATCGAGTTCCCACCATGGATCGTCAACAGTAGCGGTATGCGTTACTGAATGATTTGCAAACGCTCCGTCTGTATTACCATCAATTGCTAATTCAGGCGGCCCTTCGTATTCGGTCGAATGCTGCGTTGCAGTGCCTTGTGAGGCAATGTTCTCTCCATCACTGAAAACTTGAACTTCAGCAAGTGACAAAATCTGTTTGCTCCCTCGGTTGGTAACCCGAACAAATCTCGCACTAGGCGCTGAATCCACCAAAGGGATCAGATCCGCTTCCACCCCCGTGATGACAAAATTCTGTCCAACACTCGACAAATTGTTGAGACGTTCGTGGGGCAGCGTATCGAGCCGAATGGCGGACCACTGCAGCACTTCACCTGAATCAACGTCAATTGGAAACTCAATAGTATATTCATCCTGCGCAGCGGCGGTGGTAACCAACAGACTTCCGTCACTCAGAATCTCACCTAACTTCTTACTTTTGCGAACAATCGATTTCGGCACTAGCCTGTTCCACAAAAGTGTCGTTCTAATTCGCGTCTCCCATTGCCGCTGTGCATCCTCCAGCTCTGGAGTACCGCGATCTAGAGCGGACGTCAGCTCGGCGACTTGTTTTTCTAATTGTCGTCGCGTCTCAAGTTGTTGATCAGTAAACACACTCAAAACAGGTGCTTCATTACGACGATCCGAATCCTCTGTATTGTTTAAAATCGCAAAGAACTGAAAGTACTCCTCCTGCGTGATCGGATCGTACTTATGAGTATGACACTGAGCACAGGCCATCGTGGTACCCATCCAAACCGCCATCGTGGTGTTGACCCTGTCCACCACCGCAACATTCCGAAATTCCTCGTCCTGCGTTCCACCTTCGTTATTTGTCAACGTATTACGGTGGAATGCCGTTGCAATTTTTTGCTGGTCGCTTGACGAAGCAAGCTGATCACCCGCGATTTGTTCACGCGTGAATTGATCGAAAGACAGATTGCTGTTGTAAGCGTTAATGACCCAATCGCGATAAGCCCAGATCGTTCGCGGAGGATCGTCGGCATATCCAGCGCTATCAGCGTACCTAGCTAAATCCAGCCATTTCCGCGCCCAATGTTCTCCATAGGCTGGTCGTTGAAGCAAGTCATCCACTAAATTTTCGTAGGCCTGCGGATCTTTCGATTCGACGAACTGATCCGCTTCCTCGATCGATGGCGGCAAACCAGTCACATCCAGATAGAGCCGTCGAGCTAGCGCATACCGATCTGCCTGCGACGACGGTGCCAACCCGTGTTCCCTCATTTTGCTCAATGTAAAATGGTCAATCGGATTTCTAGGCCAATTCGTTAAGCTGGGATCGACGCCAGGTATGCGAGGGCGTTCTGGTTTGACATAAGACCAGTGCTTAGCATATTTCGCCCCCTCCTTTACCCAACGGGTCATCAATTCAATCTGTTCCGCATTGAGCGCCTGACCGTGTTCAGGGGGCGGCATTCGAATATCATCATCGTCTGAGCCAATCCGAGCGATCAATTCACTGTCTTCTGGCGAACCGGGAACAACTGCGATGAGATCGCTTTCAAGAATGGAGAGTGCCGCCTCTCGAAGATCCAAACGCAACCCGGCCTCCAATCCCTCCGGATCAGGTCCGTGACATAACAAACACTTCTCGGACAAAATTGGACGGATATCGCGATTGAAGTCAACGTCGTCAAACGCGAACAGCAATCCCGAAACAGATTGAAAGAGAAAAACGAGCGTTAGCAAAAAGATCCGCATCAAATTTATCCACACGATTCCGCGGTTAGAAACAACGACTATCCAGTATATCTCAGATCGCTTTGTTTGGCTTGCACAACCTCTGCATGTTTGTGTAAAAAAAACCAGTAAAAATGCGATCAGTGTTCGTTCGCTTCTCTGATTAGATAGCAAAAGAGATGGGCCAAGTGTTTATCGAAACATTCCTTTAGAACCGCTAAAACCCGAAAGACATTCAGCTTTTCGCCTTCTAAATTTTTGTAATTCGCAGCAGTAAGCCCGTGAAAAATTGTCTAAGATAAACAGGTCATTGAAATCAGCGTCGGCTTCGTGCTTTTAATCATCGATGATAGCCGAGATGCAAATCGTTCAGATGCAAATCGTTCAGATGCAGATCGTTCAGATATTGAATCGTTCTCATTTAAGAAGCCGATTATTTTTGACGCACTATGGCATACGGATCAACCTGTGGAAGCGATTTATGAATCTAGAATTGACCGACATTTCTTGGGCACATCACGCTAGAACGCTGATTGCTTTCCCCGCCTTACCGAAGCAAGCCGCAACGCTAGTGGTTCTTCTTGGTCTTTTGTTTTCTGGAAACCTTGTGGCGGACGACAAACTGGATTTCAATCGCGACATCCGCCCGATTCTTTCAGACAATTGTTTTCTTTGCCATGGCCCCGCAGCATCCACACGCGCTGCGGAATTACGTCTCGACAAACGCGAACCAGCCATCGCCGCAAACGCAATCAAACCTGGCAATCCCAGCGAGAGCGATTTGGTAGATCGCATTTTTTCCGACGACCCAGATTCAATCATGCCCCCGCCTGATTCAAACAAAAAGCTAACCTCTCGACAAAAAGAAATTCTAAAACGCTGGATTAAAGAAGGAGCGGAATACCAACAACACTGGTCGTTTGTGTCTCCTGAGAGACAACCCGAGGCGAGTTCAATCGATCAGTTCGTTGCGAAGAAACTATCGACGGTCCCGCTGAACGGCACTCCCCCTGCCCAACCCGAAACTCTGATTCGTCGTGTGACTTTCGATTTAAACGGAATCCCTCCCACACCCGCTGAGGTTCAGCAGTTCAAGAATGACATCGGCGGTCGCGGAATCGACGCTGCTTACCAAACGTTAGTCGATCGCTTGCTTGCCCGAAATGCTTACGGCGAACGAATGGCACTCGCTTGGCTCGATGCTGCTCGCTACGGGGACAGCAGTGTAATGCATGCCGATGGGCCCCGTGACATGTGGCCGTGGCGCGACTGGGTCATCAATGCCTACAACACAAACATGCCGTTTGATCAATTTACGATCGAACAGCTCGCCGGGGACCTGCTCCCTAACGCGACCGTAGAACAAAAAATTGCTTCCGGATTTAATCGAAATCATGCGACCAGTGATGAAGGCGGGGCTTTCGCGGAAGAGTTACGCGTGGAATATGTTGTCGACCGCGTCAAAACTACTTCCACCGTCTGGTTAGGTTTGACGATGGAATGCAGCCAATGCCATGACCACAAATACGATCCAATTTCTCAAGAAGAGTACTACCAATTCTTCGCCTACTTCAACAACACGACCGATCCTGGAATGCAAACGAGGAATGGCAACCAGAGTCCCACGGTCCGTGTGATTCCCACTGAACTCCGCACCCAACTTGACAGTTTGCAGTTGAGCATCGAAGCGGCAAAAAAGAAACTCGCCGAGCGAAAGGATGCCGCGGAACCAGAGTTCCTCACATGGGTCGATCAGGCCTCACAAAAAGTCGGCGTAAAAATTAAGAACGCTGAACCAACGGGATTAACTCAGTGGTACCCGTTAGACGAAACGACTGGAAACAAATTAACCAACAGCGTCTCCGGAGCCATTGCTAATAAAGAAAAAGGGAAATGGCAAAACGCTGATCGCAGTGGAACCAAAGCGCTCGATCTCAATGGTAAGACACAATTTATCTCTAATGAAAAAACGATCGAGATAAAAAATGACCAACCATTCTCCTTTGCAGCGTGGATAAAAACTGATGGCAAATCCTCCGGAGCTGTTTTTTCACGCATGGATGTACCTCAAGCCTACCGCGGTTACGACATGTGGGTTCAAGGGCGAAGCATTGGGACGCACGTTGTAAACACCTGGCCTTCCAACGCTCTCAAAGCGATATCCGTAGACCAACTGAAAATTAATACATGGCAGCATGTAATTATTACTTACGACGGTTCGCAAAAAGCCAAGGGAGTAAAAATCCACATAGACGGGAAACTTTCAGACAATGCCGTTGAAGCAGATACGCTCGACGGTGCGACAGAAACAACCGCAGCCTTTAAAATTGGGAGCCGATCACAAGGTGCGAACTGGCGGGGCGGTGTTGATGACATCCGCATCTATGACCGCGCTCTCTCGACCAAGGAAATTAACTCGTTTCCTGGGAACCCCATTGAGCATATTCTCTCGATCCCACCAAACGAACGTCAAGCCGCCCAAATAAATGCGCTCAAGCAACATTTCTTTTCAACGGTTGATCAGGATTCCATGACGATCGCCTCGCAATTAGCGGAAGCCAATTCAAAACAACAGGCGCTGAATGCAAAACCACTGACGACGATGGTTATGCAAGACAATCCCGCTGACAAAATGAGAACAACCTACATTCTGGAGCGTGGACAATACGACTCGCCCCAAGAAGAAAAACCTGTCAACGCTGGCGTTCCTGCAGCACTGCCACCGCTCCCGGAACTGGCACCCACGAATCGTCTGGGACTAGCACAATGGCTTACTCAACCCGAGCATCCGTTGACCGCAAGGGTTGCGGTCAATCGTTACTGGATGATGTTATTCGGACAAGGCCTTGTAAGAACACCTGGAGATTTTGGCGCTCAAGGGATGCCCCCGACGCACCCCGAACTTCTCGACTGGCTGGCAGTGGAGTTTGTGGAATCCGGCTGGGATGTCAAACATCTTTTAAAACTGATGGTTACGTCAGGGACTTATCGGCAAAGCTCTCGACGGTCTTCTCTTCAGCAACAACAAGACCCGGAAAACCTTCTTTTGTCCTACAGCCCTCGCTTCCGCTTGCAGGGAGAATTCATTCGCGACCAAGCACTGTTTGTGAGTGGATTACTTACCGACCAAACCGGAGGTGCCAGCGTCAAGCCTTACCAACCGCCAAACATTTGGAATGAAGTCAGCCTGAACGGGGGACTTCGATACCGGCAAGACAAAGGGAAAAACTTGTATCGGAAGTCAATGTATACGTATTGGAAAAGAAGTGCTCCGATGCCAAACATGATGATTTTCGATTCACCCTCGCGAGAAAAATGCGTGATCCAACGGGCTCGCACCAATACGCCACTTCAGGCGTTGGTGACTCTCAACGACCCTCAGTTTGTCGAAGCCGCCCGAAAATTGGCCGAGCGAATCCTTACCGAATCAGCTGAAACTTCAACCAGAATTGACAGTGCGTACCAGCTTTGCACCTCGCGAAAGGCAAACTCACGTGAACATGTAGTAATTAAAAATCTACTCGAAGATGAACGCCGACGATTTACTGAGTCTCCCGAAAACGCGAAACAATTCCTGGCCGTTGGCGAATCTCCTAAATCAGCATCAATTTCCGAAATTGATTTGGCCGCCTGGAGCGTCATTTGTCAAATGATTCTCAACTTAGATGAAACCCTGACACGAAACTGACCGAGCAAATCAATGAACTTTGAAACGGAATCTCGTCGCCGATTTTTAATGCGCTCCGGAAATGGAGTCGGAGCGATGGCGCTCAGCACGCTAATCAACCCGAGTTTAGTCGGTAGCCTCAACGCGAATGAACAGAATCGTTCCCACCCTGGACTGCCTCAATTCCCAAACTTCGCTCCCAAGGCGAAAAGGATAATCTATCTCTTTAGGGCTGGCGGACCGAGCCATATCGATACCTTTGATTACAAACCGGAAATGCGAAAATTTCATGGTGAGGAACTTCCAGACTCCATCCGTCAGGGTCAGCGCTTGACTGGAATGACTAGTGGGCAAAAGTCATTTCCTTGTGTCGCTCCAATGTTTCAGTTTGAAAAATTTGGCGAACATCAAACTTGGGTTAACAAAGACCTCCTTCCCAACACCGCTTCTATTGTCGACAAAATTTCGATTGTTAAATCGATGTACACCGAAGCAGTGAACCACGACCCGGCCATCACCTACATCAATACCGGGGTCCAGCAACAAGGAAAACCAACACTTGGTTCCTGGCTGAGCTACGGACTTGGCAGCGAAAACGACAACATGCCGGCCTACATTGTGATGATCTCGCGGGGCAGGGGACAACTTCAAGCATTGTACGATCGACTTTGGGGATCGGGGTTCTTACCCTCTAAACATCAGGGAGTAAAACTGCGAAGCAATGGCGAACCTGTACTGTACTTAAATAACCCGCCAGGCATCGACCGCGTGGGACGGCGACGAATGCTAGACAGTCTGAATGAATTAAATCAGGGCACTTATGATAAATTTTCAGATCCTGAAACGCAGGCGCGTATCTCTCAATTTGAAATGGCCTTTCGGATGCAAACCGAAGTTCCGGGCCTGATGGATATTTCGCAAGAGCCTCAACACGTAAAGGACCTGTATGGGCCGGAGGTTGAGAAACCGGGGTCCTTTGCAAGGAACTGTCTCCTCGCGCGACGCATGGTCGCCAAAGGCGTACGTTACGTCCAACTCTTTCATCGCGGCTGGGACCAACACGGATCGCTTCCGGTAAAGCTGACACAACAATGTCAGGATATTGATCGACCGGCCGCAGCCTTAATTCGTGACTTAGAACAACAAGGGATGCTCGACGACACACTGGTCGTTTGGGGTGGCGAATTTGGAAGAACAATTTACTCACAGGGCAAGCTAACCAAAGATGATCACGGCCGTGACCACCATGGCAGATGCTTCTCCATGTGGATGGCGGGGGCCGGTATCAAACGCGGCTATGAATACGGAGCAACGGACGAGCACAGCTACAACATTACAGAAAACCCTACTCATATTCGCGATCTGAATGCTACCATTTTGCATCAACTCGGTATCGATCACAAAAAGCTAACCTTTAAATTTCAGGGGTTAGATCAACGATTAACCGGTGTAGAAGAAGAAGCTCACGTAATCAAAGGGATTTTAGCCTGATTGTTATTTTCATTTAAAACACTACTGCCAATTCAAAGGGATTCGGATTGGTGTTGAGTTGGAGGTCAATACGCTATCCAATGACGGCTTCTTAGTGAATTACAGGAGCCGTCAATGCGATATTACCGATATTGGGCTAAAGCTAATTCTACTCGGCTACGCCCGAACAATTTTCCC
>ENA-OREB01000833-OREB01000833.1-marine-metagenome-genome-assembly--contig:-NODE-833-length-15340-cov-3.504226_pt1 | contig 15340 bp, 10 predicted proteins | sample MGYA00248625_ERZ508552 | MGnify/ENA primary metagenome ERZ508552 (study PRJEB26219, sample SAMN06267888) | marine metagenome | isolation source: Monterey Bay, California, USA | place: USA:Monterey Bay...
TGAGGCAGAGTAATGAGTGACCATAACCTCTTTCGTGGCTCTATCTATCACTGTGTTGAAGCTGCAGGCAATATAAGGCCGGTCTACATCTCTGACGGTTTAATGGTTGTAGATAGAGAGTCAGGCAGAGTCGTTGAGGTTGGAGATTATTCAACCCTTTCATTAAAGTGGGATATCTCTGACTCTTTAATCCATTTTGAAGACCGCCTAATGATGCCGGGTTTTGTTGATACACATGTTCATTATCCGCAATATAGAGTGATTGCTTCATATGGAACAAGCTTGCTGGAGTGGCTGAATAAATATACGTTTTTGGAGGAGCAAAAATTTTCCAGTAAAAAATATGCTGATCAAATTGCAAATCTATTTAACTTGTCATTTGAAGATCATGTTTTCCCAAATTTGGAAAAGGAAGATCTCCCGTATCAGTTGACGATCCTGCGAAATGCGAAATCCGATTCGCGAAAGGTTGCGTTGGAGTCGCGAGTGGGTGGCCAGTCTTTTGAGGAAGTTCTCGAATTGGAGTGGCCCGAGGGAATCGTTTCTTTGTCGCACATCGCCATTCCATTTTCGGCCAGTGATCGGTTGTATGGAAACCGCGCTGCGACGACGAACACTGGGATTAATTTCGGTTCAATAAGCCTTCGCGGTGAGTCGAGTGCGTTACTGCTTTCCGACGCGCTCTTTGTGCGATGCCGATACAACCCGTTTTACGAGTTGATGGAAAATCGAATGATCCACTGGTTAAATAACGCCGTAAAACTGGACGGGAACGCAACAGCCGATCTCCAAAGTAGTTGACCATTTAATGGATCATGGGCGAGATGCGTTGATGGTGAAGCTGAATTGAATGCTCTACAATGCAACTGAAATTTTTCATTTGATGATTGTCTAGAGTGGGATAAAAACGTGAGCAAGTTGACCTGTTTGAAGATTGTTATTCGATTGTCGAGTGTTGTTTTTATTGTGTGCCTGCTGATTACCGCGGCACAGGGACAACGCACGTCTTCCGCTATGCCGGGCGTGGTCAATAACGTGAAGTGGAATGAAGATTCGGTTGATTATTCGTCGGCTGGCAAGCGGTATCGCTTTGATTTTTCAACGAGTCAGAAATCTGAAATTGATGCTCAGGCATCATCTAAAGGCGCGTCTAAAGCAGGGAGTCCCCGATCGTGGCGTCGCTCAACCGACCAGGGCGCCAGCACCGGGAAGTATCTTGGTCGGCCGCTGCGGGGAAGGCAGTACACAGAGGTTGAATCACCAGATGGAAAATGGCGAGCCAAGTACAGAGACTGGAACCTGGTTCTTGAGAATTTGAAAACAAAAGAGTTGGTAAACGTCACTACTGATGGAGATGAGGATGTCCATTTTGGAACAGCCAGTTGGGTTTATGGGGAGGAGTTAGGCCAAAAGAAAGCCATGTGGTGGACCCCTGATTCCAGCAAAATCATATATTATAAATTTGACGACACTCTGGTTGAGAAGTTTTTTCTTTTGCGGGGCTGGTCAAAAATTAACACTTCGCTCTATCCCGAATATTATGCGAAGGCTGGTGCGAAGAATCCAATTTCAGAATTGTTCGTTTACGATTTAAAATCCAAGAAAACGATACGCATTGACATTGGTGGTTCCGGAGATGAATACATTTACGGGCTGCGGATGTCGCCGTTGGGTGATCGAGTTTTGTTGAATTGGACCGATCGATTACAGCAGCATCTGAAGGTAGTGACAGTCGATCTTGAGTCGGGGGAATGCAAAGCGATCATTGAGGAGCGACAGAAGACCTGGCAGGAGAATTCTCCTGCCATGCGATTCCTGAAAGACAAAAAACGATTTTTGTGGCCGACAGATAAAACTGGATTTACACATTACGAAGTCAGGGATCTGAAGGGGAATGTTTTTCAAACGGTGACAAAGGGCGATTTTCAAATCAACTCTTTGGAGGTTTTTGAAGATGAAAATCTCGTTAGTTTTGTCGCCAACAGTTCGATCGTAAATCCTTATTACATGCAGTACCATTTGGTCGGTCTCGATGGAAAACAGCAGCGGCGAGTAACGACTTTGGATTACCATCATTCAAATTTCCAGCTTTCTCCCGATCGTAAATGGCTGATCGCTCAATATGAGGCAGTCAATCGGCCCCCCTCAACCGCAATCTATCGAACGGATGGGAAGTTCGTTGCAAACCTGGCGGAGCAAAGTCCAGCGGAGGCAGCTAATTTGGCCGAAATGTTTAAATTCCGGTCGGATGATGATCAGTTTGATATTTACGGAATTCTTTACAAACCCAATGACTTTGATCCAACAAAAAAATATCCAGTCATCAATGCGTTGTATGGCGGCCCCGGGTCGCGTGAAATTAGTGCACGTTATGTGTCTCGACCGCGGAGTGAATGCGAACAAGGCTATTTGGTGGTTAAGGTAAATAATCGGGGTACTGGAGGTCGCGGGAAGTCGTTTCTCGGTGCTGCATATCTGAAGCTTGGCGATGTTGACATTCAGGATCACGCCGACGCCATTCGGATACTTCGAAAACGCCCCTATGTCGATGGAGATCGCGTGGGTATTGTCGGGCATTCGTATGGCGGATTTATGGCGGCGATGGGGATTTTTAAGCATCCGGATGTTTATACCGCGGCCGTGGATCGCGCTGGTCCGACGGACTGGAGGAACTACGATACGATTTACACAGAACGCTACATGAGTACGCCACAACTGAACCCAGATGGCTACAAAATGGGAGCGGCGATGACCCATGTGAAAAACCTAAAGGGTAAGATTTTGATTATGCACGGGATGGTCGACGATAATGTTCACCCCAATAACGCGTTCCAGCTAATTGATGCGTTGGATCGAGCTGGTTTGACCTACGAGAGTCGGTTTTGGCCAAACGGTGGGCATGGTTTGGGCCGTGGCGTCGATGTGACTCAAGGGGAATTTTTCAAGAGAACGTTGCGGCCTGAAGCCAACTGAATTTTTTCGTTGAGGAACGGTTGGGTCGGACGAAGCGATATGCGAAGTTAATTTGACAAACCTTCCACTGGTTTGAATTTCTCGGGTTGAATTTTTGATCAAGTTAGAAGGTAGGGCGCTTTATGAAGTCATGGTTGCTGCGTTATTTTGAGTCGTTCTCCTTCATCGGGCTTGTCTTTTCGATTTTGTTTTTTTCCGCTTCGGTAACGCCTTCTTTGTTGCCTCGTAACTTCCTTTTCCAGGGCTTGTTGTCTGGTTTCGCTTTGGCGGCGGGGTATGGAGTTGGAGTTGGCTTTTTAAATCTCTATCTGTTCCTCGAATTGCCGAAGCCATCTGACAAGTTGGAGCGTATTTCCAAGATGGTTACATCGGTTGTGGTTGCCGTCGTATTTGTTGTCTATTTGAGGCAGATGACGTTTTGGCAAAACTCCATTCGCGAATTAATGGAAATGCCTCCCTTGGAAACCGCTCACCCTTACACGACTGCAGTTATTGCCGTGTTCTCTGCTTGTTGTGTAATTGCGATTGTGCGTTGGCTGGGGTGGAGTTGTCGGTATGCATCACGTCAACTGAATCGCTTTCTTCCGCGCCGCGTTGCCGCAACGCTTGGCGTGACGATGACTGGACTGTTAGCAATTTTCATTGCCAACGGTGTGATTGCGCGAGGTTTAATGAGTTCGGCGGATTCATTTTTTGCGAAGGCAGATGCTCTGATTGACGAGGGGGTTGCCCAGCCAGAAATCGCAATTGCGTCGGGCAGTCCAGGTTCGTCAATTGAGTGGGATTCAATAGGTCGCCGCGGAAAGAATTTTATTGTAGACGGGCCGCAGGCAGCAGATTTAACTAAGTTTTGGGGGCGGGAGTGTTTGCAACCGGTACGCGTTTACGTTGGGTTACGTTCCCGGGATACTATCGAAGCACGGGCAAAACTGGCTTTGGAAGAACTGATCCGCGTTGACGGGTTTAAGCGGTCAACGTTAATTGTTGCGACGCCAACGGGGACGGGGTGGTTAGACCCGGCAGCGGTGGATTCGGTCGAGTATTTACTGGGCGGTGATACGGCGATTGTCAGTATGCAATATAGCTATCTTCCCAGTTGGTTGACGATTATTGTCGATCCGACACGTTCGATCGTGGCATCTCAGGTTCTCTTTGATGAAATCTATAACCACTGGATTACGCTTCCTAAGGATGATCGTCCTAAACTGTATTTATTCGGTTTAAGTTTAGGTGCGTTTGGATCTGAAGTGTCTGCGGATTTGTACAAAATATTTGACGATCCAATTCAAGGAGCGGTGTGGAGCGGACCGCCCTTTCCAAGTACGCAGTGGCAGGAGTTAACCCGCGAGCGGAACCCGGATTCTCCTGCGTGGTTGCCGCGCTTTCGCAATGGTTCGATGGTGCGTTTTACCTCACAGAAAAACACGTTGGAGTCAGGGCAGTCTTGGGGCGCGATGAGGAATGTTTACGTGCAATACGCAAGTGATCCAATGGTTTTTTTCTCACCCGATTTAGCGTTTCAAAAACCTGCGTGGTTGGAAGGGCAGCGAGGCCCCGATGTTTCACCTCATTTGAAGTGGTATCCGGTTGTTACGTTTTTACAAATCGCTTTTGACCTGCCCATGGCGACGAGCGTACCTAACGGGTACGGTCATAATTATTCGCCATCGAGTTATATAGACGCGTGGGTCGCGGTCACGAAATCCGAAGACCTCCCGCCAGAATCGATCGAGCGATTGAAGAAGAAAATGTTCGTTCCGCCATTTTAAACGTCGCTGAAATTTCGCCAGCGATAAATTAGGGAGTGCGATATTCAGTCGGCATTTTGGGTGTGACTCCCAGCTTTTCGTAATTAAATCCGCTGGAAAGCGGGGTATAGGGATCGACATAGCTGACATCGGACTGCGGAGGGATTTGGTCTTCAAGCTGAGTGCACCAGTAGCAGGCGTTGACAATACATCGCCGGAACCCTTCGTTCTCGAAATCTTTTCCGCTGCCCATGGTGGAATGAAATACTCTGGCTAATTTTCCATTGCTGGTTTTCCAGGGTTTGGTCCAGATAACGGGAAGTGGGATTTTGTTGGGGTTGGACTCTCCTCCCTGTTCACGTCCGATGAGTGGTTGTCCATAAACCAACGCTGTGCAGTTGCTGGGTAGTGCTCCATTTTCAGGAAACGTTCTATATACATCAGAAGGTCCCCAGATGTTGGCAACGCCGGTCAGGATGGGATGGTCTTTCATCGCGTCGACAATATCACCGCGGGTCGAGTCGCGATGCCAATTGCCGTGATGGCCTCGAAAAGTACCCCCGAGAACTTGCTCACCAAATTGAATTTGTTTGCCGTCAATTTTATAAGGCAGTCGGCCGCGGAATCCATGATTTGCTGTTCTGAGACCGATAATGGGTTTGCCGGAATCTATGTACGAAACGATTTGTTTTTGTTGCTCTAGCGGGAGTGTCAGGAGTCGAGCAAAGAAGATGACAAGGTCAGCTTCTTTTAAACGGTCGAGCCCGGGAATGTTGTGGGTTTGGAATTCACTTTCTTTCCCCTTCTCTGGGTAAACTGGCATGGTTGGGTCTACTTGGCCTTGCGGGTTGACCGCAAAAAGGACGGTGCAATCGAATCCATGACGCGATGACAAAATTTTGGCCAGCATTGGCATGGACTGCTCGCTGCGGTATTCCTGTTCTGCTGCGATCAAGACAATTTTTTTGCCGATACTCTTTTCTGCGGGTGACTGGAATGTTAATCCGGAGAAAGACTCGGTGGCTGGGGTTTGGGCATCAGCGGAGTGGCAAGGAAGTCCTATAATCAAGGCGCAGGTGGTCAAAAGGAGTAGGTTTTGTTTCAAGTGCATGGAGTAGCCTAATAGGTATGAGAGGAAGACCGGTGCCTGGGTGAAGTGACCAGCGGTTTTACAGCAGCGGATTTTCCTGATGTTCTTGTCGATTGAGGATACCGTATGTTGCGTTGGTATTCCACGCTTGAAGCGATTCAAATTTTGATGCTCCGGGTAGAGACGTTCGCCGTGGAGCCGAACGTGAAATCTCATTTGGCTAAAATCGTGGCATTTTCTTAAATAAATCCAAGCGATAAGTTACTTGGATTGCACTTGGTAGGATTGGATTCCCGCAATTGCAGAGGCGAGTCGGTGCCTATTAATCAGTTTTAGTGAGAGCGATTGAGGGACTCGAAATCTCACGAACAAGTTGATAAGTTAGAGGACTTGTAGTTAGCTGAGGTGGATTGATTTGCTTAAAAAATGGAGGATTCGTTGGCCGCAACATTAGGAAAATTCTTAGGTAAAATTCACCAAGGTGACTGTGTTGCTGGGCTTAAAAAAGTTCCTTCTGAATCGGTTGATTTAGCCTTCGCGGATCCGCCTTTTAATATTGGATTCAAATACGACCAATACGATGATCAACTGGGTGATGATCAATACCTCGCCTGGTCCCGCGAGTGGATGGCTGAATTGCATCGGGTGTTAAAAAGCGAAGGTACGTTCTGGCTGGCGATTGGAGATGAGTACGCTGCTGAATTGAAAATTGAAGCCCAGAATTTAGGATTTCATTGTCGCAGTTGGGTGATCTGGTATTACACATTTGGTGTGAACTGTAAAAAGAAATTCACGCGTTCACATGCTCATTTGTTTCACTTTGTCAAAGACTCAAAGAACTTCTTATTCAATCACGACGATATGGATTTGCGAGTCCCGTCCGCCCGCAGGTTGGTTTACAACGATGCGAGAGCGAATCCTAATGGGCGAATGCCGGATGACACTTGGATTCTCAGGCCTCAAGAGTTAGTTGACGGTTTTCAGTCGGACGAAGACACCTGGTACTTTCCTCGAGTTGCCGGAACGTTTAAAGAGCGGGCGGGATTTCATGGCTGTCAAATGCCTGAACAATTGTTGGGGCGGGTTATTCGCTCAAGTTCCAATCAGGGTGATGTTGTAATCGATCCATTTTCGGGGAGTTCGACGACACTCGCAGTCGCCAAGAAATTGGGGCGTGACTATTTTGGATTCGAATTGTCGAAAGATTATGTCCGGCTTGGGATGGAGCGTCTCGATAGAATTTCCACTGGCGATCGTCTCAATGGGAGTCAAGAGCCGAGCATGAACGAATACGCCAAACGAGATGCTCAAAAAGCAAAGGGAGCAGAAAAAGTTCAGCGCGCCCTTTTCGCCGATGACGCAGAGATTCATGAATCACTCGTTTCTGAAATCGCTCAGATGATAGAAGCATTTTCAAAGACAAACCGTGGATACTCGGTAGATCGTTTGATTGCGGATCCCATTTTAAATGAGGATTTTCAGTTGGCATGTGACCGGCTCTCGGTTCCCGGAACGCCCGCTGAACGAAACCGGTTTTTATTCCGCATCAGGAAGGCGGGTAAGTTGAAGGCGGCCTCTGTCGATACAACGGTGAGAACAAAAATTGGCTGGAGCGAAGTAAGCCCTTTTTTGTTTGCCAGCGAAATCGCTTGGCGGCAGATTGTAAATAAGTATTGCATGAGTCTCGATGAGATTTTCTGTGACCCAAGAATCGGTGTTCAGTTTGATTCCATTGCCGCGGGATTTGCTCCTGGATACCAACCACTGGATTACCGCTGGGCGGCTCTCAAGCTGCGCAAAGAGGGGAGTAATGCAAAACACCGCGCGACATTGCGTACTCCCAAACAGTTTGGAATTTCAGGATTGAGCAAGAAAAAGCTGAAATCAGCACAAGGGGCCTTGGTGTCTGAATTAGATTTAGACGAGATTCCTGAAGGGCCGGGGGTTTACGTGATCCGTGAACTCGGGGGAGACGCGCTTTATGCAGGTGAGACAAGTCAACTTGCCTCGCGGATTTCAACCACCTTTGGCAAGGCCGGGCCTCGAGAGATGTGGTTGAAACAGTTTGGCGATCTGGAGTTATTAGTTCAGCCCGTTTCAACAGTAACGGACCATCGATTTGCCAGGCAAAGTGTGCTGTTAAAATGGCACCGACCCGCCTGGAATACCGTTAAGGAACTTGCTGGTTAAGACGATAGTGTTGGTTGGTGATTGCAGAGTTGGTGAGGCAACGTAGGATGCGAGAGAGGTTTTGCTTTAAGGTTGGAGTTGCCTGTTGCGGTGCTGTTGGTGGGTGGATGAAGCGCGCATTTTCTGTTTCCCATTCTGTTAAGTGATTTTGCTGATGACCCTAGATTTTTCAGATAAGGACGTTATCGATTTCGAGCTTGAGGCCGTAATCTCTAAGTTCAAAAAACGCTTTAATTGCCATCCTGATTTTGTTTCCATCGCACCGGGACGAGTCAATTTGATCGGGGGACATGTCGACTACAATGGCGGGTTAGTTTTGCCGTTAGCCGTCGATCGCCACACTTGCGTTGCCGGTGCGAAAGGTGATGAGGCAGGTGTTCTTGTCGTTCACAGTGTTCGTGAAAATGAGTCTTTTGTGGTCGACTTAGACTGTCCGATGATCGCCGCACGCCCCAATTGGACGAATTATGTGCGGGGCGTTGTGCATGGATTTTTAAGCCGCGGGATTGAATTGCCAGGATTGAAAATCTTGATTGATTCTACGATTCCCAGTGGTTCGGGGCTCTCCAGCAGTGCATCATTAGAGGTCGCGACTGCGGGTATTCTCGAAGTGGCAAGTGGCGTGACGCTGAAGGGAAATAAGAAACCAAGATTGTGTCAGCAAGCGGAGCATGAGTTTGCAAATGTTCCCTGTGGGATCATGGATCAATTCGCGGTCACTTTTGCTCAGCGCGGTTGCATGTTGTTGCTTGACTGCCGAGATGAGTCAATTGAGCATGTTCCTTTTGATCATGATCAGCTTGCCTTAGTGGTTATCAATAGTCATGTTCGACATGAACTGTCTGAAAGTGAATATGCTAATCGGCATCAGCGTTGCGAAACGGTTTCGACAGAACTGGGACTTGAAAGTTTGCGGGATCTTACGTGGAGCATGCTTGATCGATCGCGTGGCCAGTTTGATGAGCTGAGTTTTCTTTGTGCGGAGCATGTGTTGCGAGAAAACGAGCGCACCTTGAAGTTCGTCCAACACATGAAAAATGAAGACTGGTCACAAGCCGGTGAGATGTTATACCAAAGTCACGTTTCGTTAAGCGAGAAGTTTCAGGTGAGTTGTGCCGAGTTGGATGAGCTGGTTGCTGGTGCCCGTAAGCTTGGCCCGGAGGAGGGCGTATTAGGCGCTCGAATGACGGGGGCAGGTTTTGGCGGATCGGTGATCGTGTTGGCCGAGCGTGAAAAAGCGTCTGATGTGGTTTCCAGGGTCGTCGAAGACTACAACAGACTTGGGGTTCCGTTATCGCGGCCGAGGGCGAGTGGGTTTGTGGCGAAACCCGCTGGAGGAGCCCGAGTCATTAAGTTCGTTGCTGACTGAGTTTTTTCTTTTTTCCAACCTTCGCAACTCGGCTCTGATTTCGTTAGAATCCAGAGACGTGCGGACGTCTAAGTTCCCTGCGTGATTTACTGATTTCAAGTGTTGGTTTGGCTATTGTCTGTAGGAGTTGTTAATGACACGGTTCTCTTTAGTTTTCATCGTCTCCTGTGTGCTTTGGGCGCCTGCCGTTATTTCAACGCAAGCCCAGGAATACACTTCTGCTGAGGATCGTTTGGCTTGGTATGAGAAACATACCGAGATGAAAGAAAGCTCTCCACATAAGAATTTAAAATGGCAATTCTTAGGGCCGACGAATATTAGCGGTCGCGTCACGGATATTGCGGTGACAACCCCAAGGTCAAACACATATTCGATTTATGCTGCTACTGCTTCGGGAGGCGTTTGGAAAACTGAGAATGAAGGGACAACCTGGAAGCCGGTTTTCGAGCATGGTGTCTCGACCTCAGTCGGCGATGTAACGATTGCGCCGTCGAATCAGGACGTTGTTTGGATCGGATTGGGTGAGGCGAATGTTTTTCGATCCTCTATGGCCGGTGCCGGTGTTTATAAATCAATCGATGCGGGAGCGACATGGAAACACATGGGTTTGGCAACGGCTCACACAATTCCTCGGATTATAATTCATCCGACGAATCCGGACATTGTCTACGTCGCTGACTCAGGACATGAGTGGACCGAAAATCCCGAACGCGGTCTTTATAAAACTGTCAATGGTGGCGAGACCTGGGAGAAAGTTCTGGAGCTCGATGAGCAAACCGGTGTGATTGATTTGATGATGGATCCAAGTGACCCGGAGACGCTTTATGCGGCGACTTGGCAACGAACAAGAAAACGCTGGAATGACCCTCGCAATGAGGCACACTACACTGGCAGCGGTATTCACAAAACAACCGATGGAGGCAAAAAATGGCAGCCGATCAATCAGGGGTTACCGCCGGCCAAGTTTCGCGGTCGAATCGGGATTGATTTGTGCCTGACCAAGCCGGACGTATTGTATGCGTTTGTCGATAATTATGATTTGTCAGAAAAGCAGCCGAAAGGGGATTCGTTTGATTCGTACGGGCGTCCTCGCACAAAAACAATTAAAGGGGCAGAGGTTTATCGCTCGGATGATGCTGGAAAAAATTGGCGAAAAGTCAGCCAGTCGAATGATTATATGCGGGGCCTAAGCTCCACTTACGGGTGGGTGTTTGGCCAAATTCGAGTTGATCCCAACGACCCGGAGACGATCTATGTGATGGGTTTAGCGCTCAACGTATCCAACGATGGTGGGAAGACGTTCCGCCGATTAAGAGGAATGCATGGTGATCATCATGCCCTTTGGATTAATCCGGAAGACTCGAATTATTTAATCAATGGAAACGACGGCGGCATCAATATGTCGTACGATGCCGGAAAAAACTGGAGGCTATTCACGAAACAAATACCGGCTGTCCAGTTTTTCAATGTCATGCATGACATGGACTCGCCATTTAATGTTTACGGGTCGATTCAAGATCATGGCAGCATGCGAGGCGTCGTCAATATCCGTGAAAACCGCGATGGTAGTCGTCAAATGCGACCGGTTGAATGGGAGTGGGCTCCCGGCGGAGAAGGCAGCAGTCATGCGATTGATCCGACAGACGCCAACACGGTCTACTCGGCAGGATTCTACGGTCAAATATCTCGCACGGAATTAGATCAAGGGATGCGTGGCAAACGGTTATTGCCTCCGTTGGAGAAAGGTGCAAATCCAATCCGCGGGCAGTGGATTGCTCCATTCATAATTTCCCCACACAATCCGCGCGTGCTCTATCACGGCATGAATTTCCTTTATCGGTCGATGAATCGCGGCGACGATATGCAAAAAATCAGTCCTGATTTGACAAACAACAACATCGAGGAAATTGGAGACATTTCCTATCAGACCATTTCCAGTATTTCTGAATCTCCGTTTAAGTTTGGAGTGCTCTATGTTGGAACGGATGACGGAAATGTTTACATGAGCCCGGACGGTGGTGGGCAGTGGGTCAAGAAGGATAAGGGGATTGCCTCGAATCGTTGGATCTCGCAGATCGTAGCCTCTCAGCATCGGGATGGAACGGTATTTATGGCGCAAAATGGAAAACGAAATGACGACATGAAACCTTACTTATGGAAGTCAGATGATTCGGGGAACACCTGGAAGAGCATCGTGGCGAACATTCCCTCGGGGCCAATCAATGTCATTCGAGAAGATCCTAAGAATAAAGATGTCCTTTATGTTGGGACGGATCTGGGGGTCTACGTTTCCACGGATGGAGGAGCGAAGTGGAACGTGCTGGCCAATCAACTTCCCACGACGTTTGTCTCAGACTTAGTCATTCATCCCCGAGATGACATTATGGTAATTTCAACGCATGGCCGAGGAATGTGGGCGATGGATGTTCGCAGCCTTCAGGATCCTGAAGGCAAGATGAAACGAGAGCCCGCTGAAACGGTGCCCGATCGACGAAGGCGGCGAAGTGGGTTTTAGGGTTCGATAAAGTTCTTCCAAAAGATCGCGAGTACAAAATGAGTTTTTATTTGCTGGGTCGTGCGTCCGTTTTGACCGTGGTTATCCTGTTGGCTCATGGCTTGGGCGTAGCAGTTGATAACTGTAATGCGGATGGTTTAAAAGGTAAGCGACCTAATATCATTCTTGTGATGACGGATGATCAGGGGATGGGGGATCTTTCCTGCCTGGGGAATCAGGTTTTAAGAACTCCCAATCTCGATCGGCTTCATGCGATGTCGACTCGATTTACAGACTTCCACGTGAGCCCTACTTGTGCGCCGTCGCGTTCGTCAATTTTTAGCGGTCGCCACGAGTTTCGAAATGGTGTGACTCACACCATCAAGGAGCGTGAGCGAATGGCATTGAGCACCACTACCTTTCCTGAGTTATTAAACAAAGCAGGTTATGCGACAGGAATTTTTGGCAAGTGGCATCTCGGGGATGAAGAACCTTATCAGCCGGGGAATCGTGGTTTTAGCGAAGTCTTTACCCATGGTGCAGGTGGGATCGGGCAGGCTTTTCAGGGAAGTTGCGCTGACTATCCACCTAATCGTGAGAAAGCTGGGCGTTACTTCGATAACGTCATTCGACACAACGATACTTTGGTCAAGACAAATGGATTTTGTACTGATGTCTTTTTTCAAGCTGCGTTGGGTTGGACCAAAGCTCAGCACGATGCTGGTCGACCATTTTTTACATACATCACCACCAATGCGCCTCACGGTCCAATGTTGGCGCCTAAGAAAAATAAACAACGGTTTTTAGATTTGGGCTGGGATGAAAATACCGCGGGCCGTTACGGAATGATTGAGAATATTGATGAAAATATGGGAACCCTGATTCAGAAAATGGATGATTGGAATCTGTGGGACAACACTTTATTAATTTTCATGACCGACAACGGGCAGGCGGGGAAAAGAGGAAAGCTAAACGGAAAATCGACGCCAATATTTACGGCAGGTTTCAAGTCGGGTAAGGGGTCGGCCTATGAAGGAGGCACCCACGTCCCAGCTTTTTGGTGTTGGAAGGGTGTTCTCGGGGCCGGAGTGGATACGCCTGCTCTCGCGGCTCACATTGATATGTACAAAACCTTTTGTGAGTTGGCGGGAGTTGAGATCCCAGAGACGGTTCAAGCGATTGATGGACGGTCACTCATTCCTGTTTTGGAAAATACTGAAGTTGAATGGCCGGATAGGCAGTTGTTTGTTCATGTTGGCCGGTGGGAAAAAGGGGCGGATCCCAACTTGAGTAAGTTTAAAAAATGTGCAGTGCGGACGAAGAGATGGCGATGGGTGGGGAATAAGGAGTTGTACGATATTTCCGTTGATCCATTTGAAAAAACTAACGTTGCGGCTGATCACCCTGAAGTCGTCACGAAACTTCGAAAAGCTTACGATCGATGGTGGGTAGAATCGCTTCCGTTGATGGTCAACGAGAATGCTCCCTACGCAAAGACGCATCCCGCGACTGAAATGTACGAAGCTCAATTAAAAGAAAGTGGAATTCCAGACTGGGTTGTTCCTGGATTTTAATAAACATCCTTGCTACAGGTCGTTTTTCTGACAAAACTCCAGCACTCTGTTTCTACTCGCCCCCTGCCCTGCTCCAGTTGAGCGGGCTGAAAGACCGTAAAATCCCGCATTTTCTGGGTTTGCTGTCGTGTTCTGATTCCTCTATTATCCCGCGTTCGAAATCGTCGGGATTGCGGTGCCGGCTCATTGTGATTCCCAGCCGGGGTTGGAGGAGAGAGACAGTGTCAGGATGGAATTTGAATTTTAGGAACACGGGCTTTGCGGGATTGAAATTGGTGCTTCTGATTTCAGTTTTGGCTGTCGTCGGTTGCATGACAACAAGTCGCCCCTCTCGGGAGCTGATGCCGACTCCTCTTGCGCTTTCTTTGGGTCTCTCGCATCCGGGAAGCAATTGCCTAGATTCATTAACTGAATCTTTAGTGCCTGTATTTATTATAAGCGGTCGCAATGTAGAGTCTGAGTCTGGGCAGTTAGATCCATTTGGAAGCAAGCGGAGCCATACACCGACTTTGGGAATTGCCAAGGTGCAAATTGGTAAAGGGCTTACTAAAGATGAGTTGTATGAGGAGACCATCAAAGCCTGTAATAAGAAAAAAGCATTGGTTGAATTTGAGAGGATGGAGCTGAATGAAACGCCAATCGAGATAGATCCATGGCATGTAAAGGATGACCTGATCAGGCATCGAGAAAACCCATGGGTTCAGGCGCTCAACCGGCAGTTAAGTGAGAGCGAGCAACGCAATGTTTGTATTTTTGTTCATGGATACAATACGAGTTTCATTGATAACACTTTATTGGCTGCAGAGATTTTTCATTACTCCGGTCGGCAAGGTGCGATGATTTCCTTTGAGTGGCCTTCCGAGTCAAGCGTGCTTGGTTATTTGGCAGATAAGGGAAACGCCACGTTTAGTACTCGTCATTTTCGTCGGCTGATTACAAATCTGGCAAAGGAGTGTGATATTGATTCGATCACGATTATTGGACACAGCGCCGGAACGCCGATCGTGGTCAATGCAATGCGAGAGCTTCGCCTTTTAGAAAATGATTTAACGCCGGAGCAGGTGCAGGAAAAATACCAAATAGATCGAGTCGTATTGGCGGCTCCCGATATGGATCTGATGGCCTTTGTTAACGCGATCCATGATCGCTTTTTCGAGCTTGCCAATGGTGTAGCGGTTTATGCTTCTCCCAACGATAAAGCTTTGGGGCTGTCTCAATTGCTGTACAGCGAAAAGCGGCTTGGCCGATCCGTGGGTGGCCTTGAGGAGTGGGAACGTCAGGTCTTAATGAAGGTGGATAGCATTGAAATGATCGATGCTTCACGAATGGATAAAGACGCCAATAGTTTTCTGGGGCACAGTTATTTCCATCGAGATCCCTGGGTGAGCTCTGACATCGGCTCGTTCATTCTTGGACAGTCACCAGAAGATAGGAAGCTAGTTCGGGAGGATGATGATGTGTTTTGGGCATTCCCAGAAGACTATCCCGACCGGCTTTTAAAGGATCTTCCCGAGGTAGTTTCCACGGCGAAAAAGTGAGCGTTGCCTCCGATTCGTTTGAAAAAATAGTTGGAAATTAGGGATTCTGTTGCGGATCGTGCAAATTGTTTCATTGAAAGAATGATTTATGGAGCGTGACGCATTAAGATTGGTTTAAACCACCCAGGGGCGAGCTATGAAATACATTCTGTTTGTTGTCGCGTTTTTAATCTATCCCAGTCTTGGCCTTGCCCAGCAATGGCACACCTTTCGGGCTGATAACGCGAGGTCGGGGAGTACCGATGTCGTATTTAAGCCCGACTGTTTAGAGTTGAGTTGGCAGTGGAAGTCTCCTTCCCCACCAACGCCTGCATGGGATGGGCCTGCTCGATGGGATGCGTTCAGTCAGATTCGTGACCTGCCA
>ENA-OREB01000840-OREB01000840.1-marine-metagenome-genome-assembly--contig:-NODE-840-length-15307-cov-2.330007_pt1 | contig 15307 bp, 9 predicted proteins | sample MGYA00248625_ERZ508552 | MGnify/ENA primary metagenome ERZ508552 (study PRJEB26219, sample SAMN06267888) | marine metagenome | isolation source: Monterey Bay, California, USA | place: USA:Monterey Bay...
TCCTTCTAAATTCGAATCAAAAAAATCTTTAAGATGTACATCTGGCTGACTCATGCTCCATGTATCTTGAACGTCAGAACCTGAGATCACAGAATATCCAACGGCTGTATCAATGACATTGGCTCCCATGGGTCCAACCGTGGAGACACTCCATGAAAGAGGAGCAGAGCCGGCAGAACTGATCCGGCCCCATGTAGTTTTAAGACCGACAACACCACATAAACTGGCTGGGATTCTGATTGAACCACCACCGTCAAGTCCGAGTGCAATCGGTGACAAACCTGCTGCTACAGCGGCGGCGGAACCACTTGATGAACCTCCTGGATAATGGTCTAAATGATGAGGATTTCTCGTTGTTCCATAAGGGACGTTGAGCCCTGTTACACCAATACCAATTTCATGCATATTAGTTTTTCCAACCATCAATGCACCTGCTGTACGTAAACGTGAAACGGTGGTTGCATCCTCGGCAGGCGGCTGAGTATTGTAAAATTTGGTACCGACCATAGTTGGAAACGGCTGCATATCCAATTCATCTTTCACTGAAATCGGTACACCATCCAAAATCCCAAGTGACTCTCCGCGTTCATAACGTTCCGTTGAAGCTCTTGCCTGTTGCATCAGTTCACGCTCTTCCCAGGCGATAAACGGCCGCAGTGGTACTGCGCTTTCTTCAATACTGCGTACAATGTCCAACAGTCTCATAGCAACATCGACCGGTGTTGTTTTTTCCTCAAGATAGGCCCGATGAAAATCCGCGGCAGTTTCCGGTTGAAAAAGACTTTTCTTTGCGGCACTTCCGGTTTTTTCATCCGTCCGTGTTTGCCTCTTATTTTGAGTTGAATCGATAAAGTCTTTGATAGATTTTTTTGCAGCAGCAGAAGTTATTTTACTTTCTATAGGATGGTTTGGTTCCATCACGGGGAAATCTTTAACTTTGCTTTTTCGTAAACTAGGCAGCCCTCCCTGTTTTAACAGTAGCGGGATCAACAGCAAGCGAATTCCAGGGGTTCGCAACAGTCTCACTAAAATTTTAAGTGTACGCCCGCTTGTCCTTGGAATGCTAATGCTTTTAAGGTTATAAACAGATTTTTCTTTTTTAGAAAAAGGCCACAAATTAAGAATCAATTTTTTTGCTTTTTCAGCAGTCACTTTATTTTTGCTATCCTTATTTTCCATGTATATCTCAATTCTTCACTGGCTGATGAGGCAGTTCACAAACAAAACACGCTCCGTCGGTGATGTCCGGATCGATCCAAATTTTTCCACCGTGTGCTTCTACAATTTTTTTGACTGTTGCCAATCCAAATCCGTAACCTTCTACATCGTAATTCAAGCGCGCATTTGTTTCAAACACTTTATCTTGATGCTCGGCTAATATTCCTGGCCCATTATCACGTATCCAATATTTTAACGCACCTTCACTTTCGTCACCACCAAATTCAATCTTAACCGGATTTTTTGAACCTCTGTATTTGATTGAATTCGCAATCAGGTTTTGCCAAACTTTTAACATCCGTATTGGATCACAGCACACTTGCGGCATTTCCGGCAGCTTAACAAAACTTACCATTCCTTCACGTTCTGCGTAATCAAAATTTTCAATCACAGTGCTGATCAGCTTATACATTGGAACTGACTCCATTTCCCCGATCACCTGCCCTGCTTCCGCATAATCCAGTTGAGTATTGATGAAGTCCAGCATTTTATGGAAAGTCAGTGGAATACGATCCAGAATATCTTTAAGGCTTTCATCCTCAATTAATTTTGGATATTCATTTTTAATCCTGTACAGAAATAAATCATAAAGACTTGCAGCCCCGACAATAGGTGATTTCAGATCATGGCTGACTGTGTGTGAAAAATTACTCAGTTCCTGTTTTTTCTGCAGCAACTCCTGATTCAGTTCTTTGATTCGGTCAAGATCTTCTTTGCTGCGTAAGGCTGATTTTACACGGGCCACTAAAGTGGTACGGTCGAAGGGCTTGTAAATATAATCCACTGCTCCTGCGTCAAAAGCCTCTTCGAAGGAATCCATTTCCTGTTTGGCAGTAACCATCAACACAGGAATATCGTGACATCCAGGAATTGCTTTCAGGTGCCTTGTGGCTTCAATACCATCCATTCCCGGCATCATAATATCCATCAGTATGCAGTCGGGAAGCCAATTTTCGAGGATCTTTAATGCCGCTTTTCCAGATGATGCTTCACGAAATTCACACTTGATCTGATGACGCAGATGATCTTCAATCAGCAGACAGTTGTCCTCAATATCATCAACAATCAAAATCTTTCTGACAACCCGGTGCTGGTCATTGATCGACATTACAATTTTGTCAACTACATGTGATGGCTTCGTTAAAATGCTGAAACCGATAATTTGTCATTTCGACCGTAGGGATAAATCTTAATGATATTTGTGCTTAACATAAAATAGATTTTCGCTTTGTAAGCAATGACACGTTTTTGTGAAATTTTACGAATGACTCACATGTGTATGGATCGTTTTTCTGTTGCATCCAGCATGGCTTCCTTGATCGCTTCCGCATATGTCGGGTGCGCGTGTGACATCCTGGCAATATCTTCTGCACTGGCCCGATATTCCAATGCAACTACTGCTTCCGCAATCAAATCCGCGGCACGTGCGCCGACCATGTGAATCCCTAAAATCTCGTCTGTCTCCCTATCTGCCAGTACTTTCACGAAACCATCTGTGTCCATTGAAGCACGGGCACGTCCAAGCGCCTTAAAAGGAAAACTGCCTGCTTTGTAGTTGTATTTTTCTGCTTTTAATTCATCCTCCGTAAAACCAACACCTGCTGCTTCCGGCCAGGTGTAAAGCACTCCCGGAATTGCTTTGTAATTAATATGCGGTTTTTGGCCTGCCATCTTTTCTGCCACAAAAGTTCCTTCTTCTTCTGCTTTATGTGCCAGCATTGCACCTGCTACCACATCACCTATAGCATAAATTCCCGGCACTGCGGTTTCCAAATTTTCATTCACTGGAATCCGTCCCTGCTTGTCCGGAGTAACACCAATGTTCTCTAAACCAAGATTTTGCGTGTAAGGCTTGCGTCCGACTGCGACCAGACAGTAATCTCCATTGAATTCCACATCTACACCTTTATTGTTGACTGCTGAAACCTTCACTTTTTTGCCTTTTGAACTTACTCTTTGAACAGAGTGACTGAGGAAAAACTTCATGCCCTGTTTTTTTAAAATCCGCTGAACTTCTTTGGCTAGTGAGAAATCCATCCCGGGAATCAAACGGTCCAGAAATTCAACCACCTGCACCTCTGCGCCAAGTCTAGCATAAACTGAACCCAGCTCCAAACCAATCACACCTCCGCCGATCACAATTAGTTTTTCCGGAACGTTTTCCAGGCTAAGTGCTTCAGTGGAAGTTATGATGCGTTTTTTATCACAAACCACACCGGGAATACTGGAAGGTTTTGAGCCGGTCGCAATGATAACACGCTCGGTGTTCACAGTTTGCTGTTTACCGTCCGCAGCAGAAACCGAAATCGTCTCTTTGTCTTTAAAAGAGGCATGTCCGCTGATCACCGTGATTTTATTTTTTTTCATCAGATACTCAATCCCTGTACAAGTCTGCGTAACCACATCATCCTTACGTTGACGCATTCTTGGCCAATCGAGTTTGATCTTTTCCGCTTTAATTCCATGTGCCTCAAAATGCTTGCTGGCATTTTCGAAATGCTCACTTGAATCCAGCAAAGCTTTTGAAGGAATGCAGCCCACATTAAGGCACGTTCCTCCAAGGGTGGAATAGCGTTCAATGAGTGCGGTTTTCATCCCCAGTTGCGCACAGCGGATTGCGGCAACATAACCGCCTGGACCGGAACCGATGATTGTTGTGTCGAATTTAGTCATTATTGAGTTTCATGGTTTCACTTAAAAAAGCATCCTTGTTGGATTTTCCAGATTTTCTTTTACACGTACTAGGAAACTCACCGATTGCTGCCCGTCGACGATCCGATGATCGTAAGACAAGGCTAAGTACATTACGGGACGAATCTCAACTTTTCCGTTCACCGCCATCGGCCGTTCAACGATATTGTGCATTCCCAGAATTGCGCTTTGCGGCGGATTTAAAATTGGAGTTGAAAGCATCGATCCGAAAACACCGCCGTTTGTGATGGAAAATGTACCACCTTCCATTTCTTCTATGCTGATTTTGTTGTCGCGGGCACGTTTAGCAAGTCTGGCAATTTCAGTTTCAATTTGAGCAAGTGTCAATGATTCCGCATTCCTCACAACCGGAACCATCAAACCTTTGGGTGCGCTAACGGCGATTCCCATATCTACATAATCGTGAAAAACTATTTCTTCCCCATCAAGCTGTGCGTTGACTGCCGGAAACTCCTTTAATGCTTCCGTACAGGCTTTCGTGAAGAGTCCCATGAAACCCAGCTTCACTTTGTACTTTTCCAGAAAAACGTCCTTGCTCTGACTGCGTAAATCTAAAATGGCCTGCATATCAACTTCATTAAAAGTCGTCAACATCGCCGTTTCGTTTTTTACTGCTACCAGACGTTCCGCCAGCTTTCTACGCAAACGTGACAAACGTTCCCTTTTTTTGTTTCTGGAACCGGAAGCTTCAGCTGGCTCCATCTGCAGTACTGATTCCGCTGCAGCGACACCATCTGGAACTTGACGCCCCTGCTCTTGCACATCCGCTTTAGTAATACGTCCGCCTGGACCTCCTCCGGAAACATTAGCTATTCCCTGCTCTGCAATCATTTTTCGTGCAGCGGGAGAAGGATGCCCTGCCGCATAAGAGTCAGCAGTTGAGACTGATTTTTCCTTAACCTCTGCAGTTTCGGATGATGCAGAAGGGGTTTCTGCCGAAGTTTTTTCCGGTTGTATAGCGTCTATATCAATTGAACAGGCCACATCACCAATTCCCGCTGTTTCGCCTTCCTGCAAAATAATTTTCAGAACGCCGGAACTTTCCGCAATCAAAGGCAAAGTCGCTTTGTCTGTTTCAATTTCACATATCGTTTCATCAAGCTTAACATAATCACCATCCGCCTTGAGCCAACTGCCAATTTCAACTTCAGTGATCGATTCTCCGGGACTTGGAATTTTTATTTCCACAATAGACATGAAAGAAACCTTGTAAATGAGTTAAGTAATTTATGAGACATTCTTAATAATTTACAAAAACGAGTCCTTGCGAGGAAAGTAAGAAAGTTATTTTATTATTCCTCAAAGGCCCTTTGTACCAGATTTTCCTGTTGAACTGAGTGAACTTGCGGGAAGCCTACCGCTGGTGAACTGTCAGCGTCACGTGCAACCAATTCAAGACTGTTTCCGGTTTTAGGAAATGTGCGTAAAACAAAACCCCACGCACCCATATTCTCCGGCTCTTCCTGAACCCAGCACCATTGTCGGGCATTTCGATAACGTTTATGTAGCGCCTGAAATTGTTTTTCAGGAAAAGGATAAAGCTGTTCCAGGCGCACAATTGCAATGTCCTTAACATCCTTTGCCTTCTGTCTTTCAAGTAAATCATAATATACTTTACCGCTGCAAAACAAAACCTTACGCACAGCTTTTGGTTCCACGAAATCATCATCAATTACTTCAAGAAAACGGGTACCTCCCAGAAAATCAACCAGCGGGCTCACACACTTGGGGTGACGTAGCAAACTTTTTGGTGTAAATATCACCAGAGGTTTTCGAAACGGGAATGCCATTTGACGCAATAAAATATGAAAAATATTTGCAGGAGTAGTGCAGTTGATAATCTGCATATTGTTACCAGCGCAAAGTGCCAGAAAACGTTCGATACGCGCAGATGAATGTTCCGGCCCCTGCCCTTCATGTCCGTGCGGCAGCAAAAGCACGACACCGTTCATCCTGTGCCATTTTGTTTCAGATGAGGCAACAAACTGATCGATTATTATTTGTGCGCCGTTGGCAAAATCACCAAACTGAGCTTCCCAAATTGTTAAGCTGGTAGGAGCCGCATATGCGTATCCGTATTCAAATCCCAGAACTCCATATTCTGAAAGAAAAGAATTGTATACTTCAAAAGGCGCCTGTTCGGCGGAAAGGTGATTCAGGGGAACGTGTTTGGTGTTGTCCTCCGCAGTTATAATCGCGTGCCTGTGCGCGAATGTGCCTCGCCCGCTATCCTGTCCGCTGAGCCGAACCTGAGTACCGTTTGTCACTAAAACAGCATAGGCCATCGTTTCCGCCATACCCCAGTCAAGCTGCTTATGTTCAGCAACCATTTTACGGCGATTTTCATAAAGCTTTTGGATTTTTGCAAAGAATTTCAAATTTGAGCCCGAAGCTCCGTTTCTTGACAAATCTGTCACCTGCTCACTGATTTCAACAAATTTCTTTTGAGCAACACCTGTTTCTGGAGATATTTCAAAATCCTTATTTTTCGCTCGCCGTACACCTGACCAGACTCCTTCCAGAAAAGAAGTCACAGAGGCGGTTTCCTGCTGTTTCGATTCTTCGAGTCGATTGTTGAGAAACAGCTTAAATTCATCCTCCATTTGTTTAGTATCTTTTTCAGTCAAACTACCGGAATCAACCAGCTTCTTCCTGTAAACCTCACGCACCCGCGGATGCTTGGCAATACGCCGGTACAAATCAGGTTGTGTAAATCTGGGTTCATCCGCTTCATTGTGACCGTGACGTCGATAACCTAAAATATCTACAAACACATCGCGATGAAATTTTTGCCTGAATTCAAGCGCCAGTTTTATCACATAGACCACAGCTTCAATGTCATCGGCATTTACGTGAAATACCGGAGAAAGTGTAGTTTTTGCCACATCAGTACAATATGTACTGGAACGTCCCTCTCCATAATCCGCGGTAAAACCAACCTGATTATTAATCACCAGATGCAGTGTACCTCCGGTACCATATCCCTGCAGTTGTGACATTTGCAAAACTTCATAAACGATACCCTGACCTGCCATGGAATGATCGCCGTGAATCAGGATCGGCACCAGTTTCTTTACATTACCTTCGTGATATTGGTCAATTTTCGCACGTGAAATTCCTTCCACCACCGGATTTACCGCTTCCAGATGCGAGGGGTTAGGTGTCAGGCTTAAGTGCACTTTTTTTCCGCTGCGTACTTTTTTATCACTAGAATACCCCATGTGATATTTTACATCACCGGCAAATCCGTCTGAACTAAATGCTTTGCCTTCAAACTCCGTAAAAATGTCGTTGTAGGTTTTTCCAAGTACATTGGCCAACACATTCAGCCTCCCGCGATGTGCCATACCGATGACAAATTCCTCAACCCCTAGTTCTGCTCCATATTCAACAACTGTGTCCAGCGCAGGAATGATTGATTCTCCGCCTTCCAGCGAAAACCTTTTCTGCCCGACAAATTTTGTATGCAGAAAACTTTCAAAAGCAACTGCTTCATTGGTTTTGCGTAAAAGTTCAATTTTTTCTTCATAAGAAAAATCTGGAGTATTACGGCAGGATTCCATTTTTTGCTCCAGCCAGTCGATAATCTCTAAGGTCCGTACAAATTTATATTCAACTCCAATTGAACCGCAATAAGTCTGTTCCAACAATAGATGAATTTCCCTTAAAGTCGCTGTTCCAAGTCCAATTCTGGAACCTGCGTGAAATTCCGTATCCATATCTGCTTCGCTCAAACCAAAGTTCTCCAAATCAATTGGTCCGTCATGTTTTCGACGTGGACGTACAGGATTGGTTTTTGCGAACATGTGACCACGCTGGCGATAAGCGCCGATCAGGTTACTGACTGCAAGTTCTTTTTGGAATTGTTCCGGTGCGAAATCTTCCGCTAGAATTTCTGTGGTTTTTTTTGAGGCAGACTGTGTATAATCTGTCTTTGAAAATTCAAATCCTTCAAAAAAATTACGCCACTCAGGGTCCACTGATTGAGCGTCTTGCAGGTATTTTTGATAAAGCCCCTCAAATGCGCCGATATCAGCGTTGTTTAAATAAGAAAGTGGGTTCATTATAGTAGTCAGATAATTACTAATACAAAACAATATGCTGAAATTTTTGTGTGATGAAACTCTATCTTATAGTAAAATTGACGAAGAATGAAGTTTCATTTTATTGACATTTCAGACACTGTCAGGCTACTACATATTATCATTAAGATTTCAGACTGTTTACTAAACAATCAAAGCTGATTAAGCATCAAGGCTTCAGGTATACTGGTGATTGGCGGAGGAGTTATTGGAACGGCAGTGAGCTATGGTCTTGCTGAACTGGGAGCACAGGTCAACCTGCTGGATCAGGGTGGAAGTACGCCGAATGCTTCACGGGGAAATTTCGGACTTGTCTGGGTGCAGAGCAAAGTACTTGGTATGCTGCATTATGCGGAATGGGACTGTGTCAGGGACGAATGTGCGCGTTGACAGTTGCGGAATTTATCGCTGATACTCATGGGAAATCATCGCAGGGAATCGGATCTTTTCATGGCCGACCACCTCTCATACCGGTCACTCTGGGAGGGTTGTAGGAAAGTGCAGACTAATGAGGTTTGAGTCCGCCTCCGTAGATTCTTATTTCCTGCTCATCTTTTTTTTACGGCCTGTTTTTGGAGAAGAAAAACTTTTCTTTCCACCTTTTCCTTTACTTCCTGCTCTTTCACGGGGACTTGATTTTCTGGGCTTCCTTTCATTTTTTATCAGCGAAATATTTAACTGCTTGCCTGCCACCCAAACTTTTTTCAAGTCACTAAATACGTCTTTTGGCATTCCTTCCGGTAAATCAATCACGCTGTAGTCATCATAAATATTGATGCGCCCTATGTGCTGACTGTCCAGTCCGGCTTCATTGGCAATCGCACCTACTATGTTGTTTGGTTTAACATCGTGATTATGGCCTACTTCAAGACGGAAACGTTCCATCCCCTCCTCCAGAGGAAGTTCCTTTTTAGGAGCTCTTTCCTTATTTTTTCCACGACCTTTCTCACGCTCCCTTCCCCGCTCTTTCCCCCTATCAGCATCACGCCCTTTACGAGGTTTCGTTTCTTCCTCCTGCCAACTTTTATCTTCTTTATTCCGATGAGATTTTGCCTGTAGCATAAAAGGCGAATCTCCCTGTAAAAGTTTGGCCAGTGAGGCGGCGATTTCCAGGGCGGGCACATTATGTTCCAGTTGATACTGTTCAATCATCTGATAAAACTGACCCAGTTCTTCCGTAGCCAACGTATCAGTAATCCGTTGCTTGAATTTTACAATACGCTGATCGTTAATCAGTTCGGTTGAAGGAAGTTCCATTAATTCAATCTTCTGGTTTGTAGCTCTTTCAATAGCATGCAGCATCCGTTTTTCACGTGGAGCAACAAATAAAATAGCATCACCCTGACGACCAGCACGGCCAGTACGCCCGATTCGATGTACATATCCTTCCGTATCGTGAGGAATATCGTAATTGACTACATGACTAATGCGCTCAACATCGAGTCCGCGTGCGGCAACATCTGTGGCAACCAGAATATCTAGTTTGCCTTTCTTCAATTGCTCGATCGTGCGTTCGCGCTGATTTTGTTTTATATCACCATTTAATGGTGTGGAAGCATATCCGCGTGCCTCAAGTTTTGCGGATAACTCTACAGTGGCCGTTTTTGTGCGCACAAAAATAAGCATCGCCTCAAAGGGTTCTGCTTCCAGAATGCGCGTCAATGCATCCAGCTTGTGCATCCCGCTCACAGGCCAGAAACGTTGACGAATAGTAGTGGCAGTGGTGGTTTTATCTTTGATGGTAATTTGTACAGGATCTTTCAAATATCTTGTGGCTATGCGTCTGATCTGCTGCGGCATAGTCGCCGAAAAAAGCGCAATCTGTCTTTTCTCAGGTGTTTGCTCAAGAATCCACTCTACGTCATCAATAAAGCCCATCCGCAACATTTCATCTGCTTCATCCAGAACAAGTGTGGTGAGATTACCAAGTTTCAAAGTGCCCCGGCGCATGTGATCCATAACGCGTCCTGGAGTACCAACCACTACATGTACTCCACGCTGCAAACCCCGTATTTGTCCACGATATTCCTGACCTCCGTAAATTGGCAGCACATGAAAACTTTTCATTTCAGATGCATATTTTTTAAAGGCTTCTGCGACCTGAATCGCCAATTCTCGTGTAGGTGCTAAGACCAAAACCTGAGGGTCTTTCTGCCGTAAATTTAAGTTGGAAAGCAAAGGCAGAGCAAAAGCTGCTGTTTTACCCGTGCCGGTCTGGGCCTGTCCTAAAACATCTTTCTTTTCCAGCAAAAACGTAATTGTCTGCTCCTGAATTGGGGTGGGTGTTTCATAACCAACTTGGTCTAATGCTTTGTGTAGAGCCGGTTTGAGTTCAAATTGACTAAAAGTGCTGATTGTTTTTTCTTTGGAATCTTTCATTTAAATATTTTATGTTTGTTGTGTCCGATAAAAAATGTCATTTCGACCATAGGAAAAAACCTGCAGGTTATAGGAATTATAACTTTGCTAAGATTTCTCGCTCCGTTCGAAATGACACGGTTTTTTTGAAATATCTATTTATGACAACCGTTTATTATCTCATATTATGACAACACATAAAAGACACAAAGCTATAATTACAATTATAAATGATAGTGTCGGATAACTTGTCATTCCAGAGGATACGGGAATCCAGGGGAGTTTATGCTATACTTGTCTCAACTTGGTAATATTTAACACGTGGTTGTCATTCCAGCGGAAGCAGGAATTCAGGGGCGTTACTACAAAAATTACTCATCAGTTTAGTGTCGTGAGAAACGGTTAAGGAAACTTGCGTCAACTTTTAAAAAATGAAAAACCACGTAAGCGCAGAGAATTCATCACCACGGAAACAGAACTGAAGGCCATCGCACCTGCTGCGAACATCGGATTCAATGCGGGACCGCCGAAAGACACCAGAAATCCGGCCGCAATCGGAATTCCAATTACATTGTATCCAAATGCCCAAAACAAATTTTGACGAATGTTCCGTAAAGTCGCGCGGCTGAGCCGTAACGCATCGGCAACATGCCGCAAATCATTTTTCATCAGTACCACATCCGAGGTTTCCATGGCCACATCCGTACCGGAACCCATCGCGATTCCTACATCAGCCTGCGCCAAAGCAGGAGCGTCATTGATTCCGTCTCCGATCATACCCACACGTGCACCTTGAGCCTGATACTGTTTCACCATTTCAGCTTTCTCTTCAGGAAGAACACCGGCGTGAAATTTTGCAATACCCGTTTTTGCTGCCACTGCTTCCGCAGAACTTTGCTGATCTCCGGTCAACATCACAACCTCCAAACCTAATTGCTGAAAATTATGGACGGCTATTTTGCTTTCCGGACGTGCCTCGTCTGCCAGACAAATTGCACCGATTAATTTTCCATCAACAGCCACATAAATTGGAGTGCTTCCCGAAACAATTTGTTTTGCCAAATTTTCCGGTACTTCAGAAAAAACATTTTCCGCACGCATCAAAGCCGGATTGCCAACTAAAACTGAATTTCCATTACAAACTGCTTTTACACCAAATCCGGTTTTTGCTTCAAAACCGGAAATTTCCGGTAATGCCAGGTTCGCTGTCAGGTTCGCTGTCAGATTTCGCTTTTCCGCTTCGGCAACCACTGCTCTGCCAAGCGGATGTTCCGAACCCTGCTCTACCGCCGCAGCGAAACGCAACACCTCTGCTTCAGCAAACGTGGAACTATGAGCATCAGCATCAACTGTCAGAATTTGTGTAACTTTGGGGCGACCTTCGGTGAGCGTTCCGGTTTTGTCCATAATTATTGTATCCAGTCCATGCGCAGCTTCAAGTGCCGGAGCATTCCGGAAGAGAATTCCGTGTTGCGCTCCTGTTCCGGTACCAACCATAATCGCGATCGGCGTCGCCAATCCCAAGGCACAGGGACAGGCAATCACCAGAACCGCGACTGTGTAACTTAAAATTTCATTTGCGGATGCACCGAAATACCACCAGAATAATCCGGTCAAAGCCGCAATTACTAAAACCACCGGAACAAAAATTCCCGCTACTTGATCAGCGAAGCGTGCGACCGGCGCCTTTGCGAGTTGCGCGTTTTCAACCAGGCTAATGATTCGGGCCAAAGTGGTTTCACCGCCCACACGCTTCACACGAATTGTGAGAAAACCGTTTGTGTTAAGCGTTCCACCGGTAACTTCAGATCCATCAGCCGCTGAATCGCCGGACGTTTTTTCAACCGGTACCGGTTCGCCGGTCAACATCGATTCATCCACATAACTGGAACCTTCGATCACAATTCCATCTGCCGGAATGATGCTTCCCGGACGTACCCGCAAAATATCTCCGGGATGCATCAAATCTATTGAAATGTTCGATTCTTTACCCTCATGCACAAGAATTGCTTCTTTTGGACGAAGCTTTAACAACGAACTGATAGCCGCGGAAGCACGACTTTTACTTTTGGCTTCCAGTGATTTTCCCAACAAAATGAGTGCTATAATTACACCGGCGGTTTCAAAAAAAAACCCTTCCGCGTTCAACTCTGTACCAAACATATTCCACAAACTAAAACCGACTGCCGCCGCGGTTCCCATCGCAACAAGAGTGTCCATGTTCGGATTACGGTGCACAAAAGTGGAAAAACCTTTAATGTAAAAATCACGTCCGGCCCAGAGAACCGGCAAGGTCAGCAGCAATTGAATCAGTCCAGAACGTAGCGGATTCGTTTCAGGTGCAATCCAAACTGGAAACGAAAATCCCAGCATCGGCCCCATCGCCAGCAAAACCAGTGGTACACTGAACACAATTGCTAACCACATTTTCCCGCGGAATTTCAAATACTCCTGTTCCGACTTCTCCGAGGGTTCCGGAATATCATCCGAGTCTTTCAGACGATGAGCTTCAAAACCCGCAGCTTCAACCGCTGATTCCAATTTGGCTGGATTAGCGATTTCCGGATCATAGTGGACAGATGCTCTGTTCAAGGCAAAATTTACTTCCGCCAATTCCACTCCATCCACCCCCCCCAGTGCCTTTTCTACAGAACTTACGCAACCGGCGCAGGTCATGCCCTGAAGATCTAAATTGATTACCTCTATTTCAGGTTGCATTTTTCTCGGCATCACATTTGTAACAGTTTTTGATAACTTCAGTATACTATATAGGGGTATAAAGTTATAATCAAGTTCAAGAATACGTCTGGAGAAAAACTATTGGTGAGGAACCTCTATATAATCTACCTTCCCATAATCATTTCGTTCATATGTCTTGTCACATTGAAAGACTGTATCATTTTTGATCGCATGGACAAAGATCTGCCGTTAGAACTTCCCTATACACCTGATTTGATGTATCCTAATCATTTATTCTCGTAAGCATTTTCCCATGAAAAACAGCAGAAAATCAAATACACCGACTCAATTGAGTATTATTCCCTTGGATTTTCAAGAATATCCAGTCGAAGAAGTACAGCAACGTGCGCTGGAGTACTTCGAAAATATGAAACGGCGCCGAACAGTTCGTGACTTCTCATCACGTCATATACCACTTGATATTATCCAAAATTGTATCCGCACGGCAGACACTGCGCCGAATGGAGCAAATCAACATCCATGGCATTTTGTGGTGGTTTCTGATTCGGAAATCAAGAGTCAAATCAGGCAGGCTGCGGAAAAAGAGGAACAGGACTTTTATGAGAGCCGCGCAACCAGTGAATGGCTTGAAGCACTTGCTCCGCTGGGAACGGATGAACACAAACCTTTTTTAGAAACCGCTCCTTATTTAATTGCCATCTTTGCGAAAGTACATGCTATCGATGAGCAGGGTAAACGCGTGAAACACTATTATGTGAATGAGTCTGTGGGAATAGCCACCGGATTATTGATCAGTGCAATTCACCAATCAGGATTGGCTTCACTGACTCATACTCCAAGTCCAATGCGTTTCCTCAATAAAATCCTGCGGCGTCCGGAACAGGAACGCCCCTTCTTATTACTGGTTGTAGGTTATCCAGAAAAAAACGCAAAAGTCCCGGATATTCAGCGAAAATCTCTGCCGGAAATCACAACCTATTTTTAAGCGAAAAGCTTCACTCAAAAAATCTTAACACCATTTTGATGGATGTGAAGTCCAACTTTTTCTTCCACAGAAATAAGCCGCGCATCGTCTCGTACTATTCGTTATATTTATTGAGACATCATATGCGTGAAGAACGTACCCACAGTTATAGACAACTTTGCAAAACCACAACATTTGGCTTTTGAATAAACAAAACTAAGCTAAAATATCAACAGTTTTACAGGAGACATGCTCCTGAGGACATTGCAAATACAATAGTCGAGTGCATCAACATCTCCTGATTGATAATGCCCCTTTCATGGTGATTGTTAACGTTTACGCTTTCCATTTTTTTGTAGTTTTTTTATTATTAATTTCTATTTAAAAAGTGTAAGTCTTAAAAGCAGGTATAAATAACATGTTTGAAAAATCCAACTTTTTACGATTAAATTTTTCTATCTTAAAGATTCTTTATCTTTATGCTACCAGCAAAAAGACTCAAGCCGTACTGGTGGAAGAATAGTATGAAAACACAATCCCCTCAAACAATTTATCTCAAGGATTACAGGCCTCCACAGTTTTTTATCGACACAGCAGATTTGCATATTGATTTGGGTGAAGAATGGACAACAGTTAAAGCACGGCTTAAATGTAGGCGAAATACAGCTTCAACTGAAAATACAAATAGTCTGGTACTTGACGGGCAAAAGATGGAACTGCAGAATGTCCGCTTGGATAATGTAGAATTGATACAGGAACAATTTCAAGTCGATGATTCTCACCTGACAATTCCGGTTGTTCCGGAAACATTTGTGCTGGAAACTGAAGTAAAAATTCAGCCGCAAAACAATACTGCACTTGAAGGTCTTTACAAATCCAGCAAAATGTTCTGCACTCAATGTGAGTCTGAGGGGTTCAGGAATATCACTTATTTTTTGGACCGTCCGGATGTGATGTCGCTTTACAGCACCACAATTTCTGCAGATCCTAAACTTTATCCAGTTCTGCTCTCAAACGGGAATACTACCGATTCCGGAAAGTTTTCAGACGGTCGGCACTGGGTCAAGTGGGAGGACCCATTTCCAAAGCCTGCATACCTTTTTGCACTTGTCGCTGGAAACTTACTGAATATCGAAGATTCGTTCACTACAGCTTCCGGACGTCAAGTTACACTTAAAATATATGTGGAAGCAGAAAATATTGAATACTGTCATCATGCGATGCGCTCGCTCAAAGAATCGATGCGCTGGGATGAAGAACGCTTCGGACGGGA
>ENA-OREB01000842-OREB01000842.1-marine-metagenome-genome-assembly--contig:-NODE-842-length-15303-cov-3.022199_pt1 | contig 15303 bp, 15 predicted proteins | sample MGYA00248625_ERZ508552 | MGnify/ENA primary metagenome ERZ508552 (study PRJEB26219, sample SAMN06267888) | marine metagenome | isolation source: Monterey Bay, California, USA | place: USA:Monterey Bay...
TCAAAGAAATGATGGCTAAAAAATAATTTTTTTTAAACTGCGTCATCTCCTTTTTCTCCAGTTCTGATTCTTATGACTTCATTTACATCGGTAACAAAAATTTTACCATCTCCAATCTTACCTGTATGTGACACCTTTATAATTGTATCAACGGCTTTATCAAGAAGTGAATCACTTACAATAAGATCAAGCTTTACCTTGGGAAGGAAATCTACAACATACTCAGCCCCTCTATATAGCTCAGTATGTCCCTTTTGCCTTCCAAAACCCTTAACTTCAGTAGCAGTTAATCCCATGATCCCAATTTCAGAAAGAGCCTCTCGTACTTCATCTAATTTAAATGGTTTAATAATTGCTTCAATTTTTTTCATCTATTTCCCCTGGAAAATTACAACTGGAATCTATTTGTTATTGGGTAGCGCCTATCCTTACTAAATGCTTTTGAAGTTATTTTTGGACCCGGCGCAGACTGCCTTCTCTTAAATTCATTAATTTTTATTAATTTTACAACTTTTTTTACTAGTTTTGTAGAGAAACCGAATTTAATCAAATCTTTTTCACTGAAGTTCTTTTCAATGTGAAGATCAATTATCTTATCTAATATTTCATATGCGGGCAGTGAATCCTCATCCAATTGATTCTCTGTAAGCTCTGCAGAGGGTGCTCTATCTATAATCCTCTGTGGAATTATATTCTCTTTATAATTTATTTCATTTGCAATCTTATAAACCATTGTTTTAGGTACATCCTTTAAGACGGAAAAGCCACCTACCATATCTCCATAAATTGTTGAGTATCCAACAGCCATTTCACTCTTGTTTCCTGTTGCAAGAACCATACCATTAAACTTATTTGCATAAGCCATCAATATCATCCCTCTTATTCTTGCTTGAATATTTTGTTCCGTAATGTCCCTTTCTAATCCTTCAAAGTCTTTTTTGAATGTTACTTCAAAATTCTTAATATGTTTTTGAATTGATATGCTTTTATAATTAACTCCAAGATTAGAAGCAAGTTTCTTTGCGTCTTTTAAGCTAACGTCGGATGTAAATTCACTTGGCATCATGATTGCAGTTATTTTTTCTCTACTTATTACTTTAGAGGCTATAAAAAGAACTACTGCAGAATCTATTCCACCAGATAGCCCAAGAAATAATTTATTTATAGAGTTCTTCTCTATGTAATCTTTCATTGCGAGTATTAAGCCATTTAACAAATTATATATAAGAAATTTTTCCTCATTCATTGGATTAATTTGTTTAATAGGATTTTCTAAAATTTTTCTATGGAATGGAAACTTTTCATATTTTCTAGTAATCTGCATATGATTATTATTAGAAAAATCTGCAATAATATTTTGACTAGTGAACTGACCTGAAAAAAAAGGCAAATTATTTGGGCTGTATTTTTTTGGCTTTGTAATGAATGAATTTCCATCAAAAAGTAACTCGTCCTGACCTCCAACACTGTTTAGATAAATTAAGGTGAAATCATTAAGATCATTAAGTCTATTTTGAATAATAGAAAACTTATTTTTAGTTTTATTAAATTCATATGGGGATGCATTTACACAAACCACATAGTCAACATTTAATTTACTTAATTCTTCAAGAGGACCTTCCTCCCAAATATCCTCACAAATAAGTAACCCAAAAACCTTCCCCTTGTGCTTAAAAACTCCGGGCTTTTTGCTAGGTGAGAAATATCTCCTCTCATCAAATACACCATAGTTTGGAAGTTTTTGTTTGTCATAAACTTTATTAATTTTCCCTCCATACAATAATGAAATTGAGTTGAAGAGTAATTTATTTTTTCGTCTAGGATGCCCAACAATAATTTTGAGTTTTGGAAATTTTTCAGCTATCTCAATTAAGTAATGTTGACATCTATCAATAAACTCTGTTTCAAGAAGAAGATCTTCAGGGGGATAACCACAAAGGCTTAGCTCAGGAGTAATTAAAATTTCTGCTCCATTTTTAATTGCTATATCAGCATGTTTTTTAATAAGATTGGCGTTGTATTTTAAATCACCAACTTTTGAATTTATTTCAGCGAGACTTATCTTCATGATTTAATACTCACCACCTGCCGATCTAATTAAATCAACCATCGCTTTGTTTTTTGTTTTCAATGCATATACAAGAGGGGAGAGCCCATATTGATCAGTTACATTTATATCTACGCCCTTATCAATCAAAAATTTAACTACATCAACTGATTCGTTCTCAACTGCATATTGAATAATCGGCGTGCCTTCATCATCTTTATGGTTAATATCAGCTTTATACTCAACAAGTAGCTTAATAATTTCAAAATAATCTTTTTTTACTGCCCACATTAATGGAGTCCACTCAAACTTATCAAGGGAGTCAATCTCCGGTTGATGAACTAATAAAAATTCTGTAGCTTTAATCTGATCTTTATTCACACAATATACTAATGCTGATTTACCAAACTTATCTTTTAGATTTAGAAGTGCTCCATTCTTTATTAATATTTTTATAGTGGGTACATTTCCACTTTTACATGCAAGCATAAGAACTGTAGCTGAAGACGAATTTCTTGTATTTGGGTTTATCCCTTTCTTAATAAGTAGGTCAAGTGTTTGATGGTTTCCTGAGGTTGCTGCTAGCCCATAAGCAGTCCAACCATCTGAGTCGGTAACTTTTAAATCGGCATTATTGTTGATAAGAAGCTCAACCATATCACTATAGTTATTTTTAGATGCATACATCAGCGCAGTCCAACCATCTATTTCTTGTTTATTTACTTCAGCACCTTTGGATATTAGATATCTTGCTACTTCCACTTGATTTTTTCTTGATGCATACATAAGAGCTGTCACTTTATTTCCATCTTCAGTATTGGGGTTGCCACCACTATCAATAATTGCTTTTACAGACTCTATATCGCCTTTTGATGAAGCGGTTAAAAGATATGGAATATCCTCTGATCTTATTGAATAAGAAAACAAAATACAAATACACAATATAATGTTGATGAAACTTTTCATTAATATTTATCCATAGCACCTTTCATTGTTTCTCCCATTTCAGCTGGTGAATGCGCAATGAAGACTCCCACTTTCTCTAAAGCGTTTATCTTGCTTGTTGCTGTACCAGAATTTCCCAAAATAATTGCACCGGCATGTCCCATTCTTTTTCCGGTGGGTGCAGTGATTCCTGCTATATGTGCTACAACAGGTTTGTTAATATTATTTCTTATGTGTTCTGCAGCTAATTCTTCATCATTACCACCAATTTCTCCAACTAGGATAATGCCTTCTGTCTCACTATCTTTTTCAAACATTGATAGACATTCAATAAAGTTAATACCTTTGATTGGGTCCCCACCAATACCAACACAAGTAGATTGTCCATATCCAATTGAAGTTGTTTGATGAACTGCTTCATAGGTAAGTGTTCCTGACTTGGAAACAATCCCAATCTTTCCTCGTTTATGAATATTGGCAGGCATAATTCCAATTTTACATTCATCCGGTGTAATAATTCCTGGGCAGTTAGGGCCGATTAAAATAGTTTTATTTCTGGTAATTGTTTTTTTTACTTTCAGCATTTCCAATATCGGAATACCCTCAGTAATACAAACAATTATCTTTATCCCGGCATTACTGGCTTCTAAAATAGAGCTAGCAGCAAATTTGGGAGGGACATATATAACTGTTGCATCAGCATTTGTTTCTTTTATCGCCTCTTTTACTTCGTTGAAAACAGGAAGGCCTAAATGAATTTGGCCACCCTTTCCCGGAGTTACGCCTCCGACCAAATTTGTGCCATATTGAATAGCTTGTTCACTATGAAAGGTTCCCTGCCGACCTGTGAAGCCTTGGCAGATAACTCTTGTATTTTTATTAACTAAGATTGACAAATTAAGCCTTTGAAAAAATTACCGCTTGTTTTGCGGCATCACCTAAGCTGTCTGCAGAGGTTATATTTAGTTTACTCTCGTCTAAGATTTTTTTCCCTATTTCAACATTAGTTCCTTCAAGCCTCACAACGATAGGAATTTGAATCCCAACATCTTTTACAGCAGAAACAATACCTTCGGCGATAACATCACATCTCATAATGCCACCAAATATATTTACCAAAACTACGCGGACGTTTTTATCAGATAAAAGTATCTTAAAAGCCTTACTGACAGTTTCAGCAGAGGCTCCACCACCAACATCAAGAAAATTTGCAGGTAGCCCACCTGAATTTTTTATTAAATCCATCGTAGCCATCGCAAGTCCTGCTCCGTTGACCATGCAACCAATGGTTCCCTCTAAGGCGATATAATTTAATCCAGCTCTGTGAGCCTCTGCTTCTTTTTCGTCTACTTGTAACCAATCAAAGCTTTGCGCGAGGTTCTCATGCTTAAAGAGGGCATTATCATCAAGAGAAATTTTACAATCTAGGGCTACAATCTTATGATCTTTGGTTACGATTAATGGGTTAATTTCAACAAGAGATAAGTCTTTATCTAAAAAAAGTTTGAAAAGATTCATTACAAATTTATTAAAGTCATGATGAGCTTGAGTAGGAATTTTCAGTTTGCTTGATAAGCAATTAATTTGTATTTCTGTTGGAAGGTCTCCAGAATCAATAAATTCTTTAAAAATTAATTTATCATTTGATTTAGCTATTTCTTCAATTTCTGTTCCTCCCTCAGTTGAGCAAAGAATAATAATTGACTCGGTTTGCCTATCAATAAGAATTGAAAAATAAAGCTCTTTTTGAATTGAAATTTTTTCTTCTATCAGTATTTCGTTGACGGGTTGACCGTGAGGTAAGTTTTGGTAAGTCACAAGTCTTGAGCCTAGTTGATTAGACATAAAACTCTCAGCATCTTTTAAGTTACTAATTAATTTAACCCCACCTGATTTTCCTCTTCCTCCAGCATGTATCTGTGATTTAAAAACAAATGTTTCATTTTTTTCTAAAAGCAATCTTATGCTGTTTGGTATTTTTGAGTTTACGAGATAACCCTTAGGTACATCGATTTGATAGGATTTTAGTAACGTTTTCGATTGATATTCGTGTAGGTTCATGATGCAGAGGTTTAAGAAAGTTACATGATATCAGAACCTTACTGGCTTGTAGACAAAAAAATAGCGTAGTTGACTACGCTATTTTATATCATGCATTTAATCTAGAAGCATACATCTTCAATTGGGTTACAGCCATCATCTTTAACACCAAGAGATAGTAAGTATTCAGCCATCTCATCATTGCCTTGATCTCTCATAGCAAAAATAAGTGAAACATCACCTTTGAGCTTCTTTTGCATTTCGATTCCATTTTCAGATAGAAACAACACCATTTTTTTATTGTTGTTGAAAGCAGCATGTATTAATGCATTCCAACGTGTTACTGGATGAACGTAATTAATATCAGCACCTTTCTTGACCAAGTACTCTAGGACTTCTTGTTGGTTTTTTGCTGCTGCCATTAAAAGTGGAGTCCAAGCAAAATAGGAATCTTCAAGATTCACATTCATTGTTTCAACATACATTTTGACTGTTTTAATATCCCCCACATTGACTGCACCAGTAAATTCCATTTCTTGATCATCATTTAGAGCAAATGTTAGTGAAGAAAACAGTAATGAAAGTAAAGCAACTAAAGATTTTATTGATTTCATAATTATTCCTGTCTATTTTTAATTAAAATATTTATTAGCATTGGCGAACATTCTATACCAAGGACCAAATTCTTCCCAATTTTTTGGATGCCATGAATTTTGATCGCTTCTAAAATTTCTTTCAGGATGAGGCATCATTATAGTAACTCTCCCATCATAACTGCTTACTCCAGTTACAGAATCTTGACTTCCATTTGGATTATTTGGGTATGATAAAGTTCCATTTTTGTCATCAAATTTTAAGGTAATCTGTTCATTTTTTAACATTTCAATTAAATTGTTTTTATCAGAAAAACTAGCCCTTCCTTCTCCATGCGATACAACTACCGGAATAATACTATCTGCCATTCCATCAAAGAATAGCGAGTTATTTTTTTTAACTTCAACTGACAAAAATCTTGCTTCAAATTGCTCAGATTCATTTTTTATGAATGTTGGCCATAAGTCAGTACCTGGAATAATTTCTTTAATGTGACTCATCATTTGACAACCATTACAAACGCCAAGCGCAATTGTATTATCTCTTTCAAAAAACTTTTGAAATGAATCACGAACTTTTTCATTAAAAAGTATGGAGTTTGCCCAACCCCTCCCAGCACCCAAAACATCACCATATGAAAAACCTCCACATGCTGCTAACCCTTGAAAGTCATTTAAATTTTTTGTTCCATCACTTAATTCGGACATATGGACATCAAAGGAATCAAAGCCAGCATAATTATAAGCAGCAGCCATTTCACTTTGTCCATTAATACCTTGCTCTCTCAAGATAGCTACCTTCGGCTTTGTTTTTTTTATGTGTATTGATTTTGGAATATCAAAATTAATTTTTGGCTGTATGCCTTCAAAAAAGTCATCAAGAATTAAGTCAAATTCTTCCTTAGCGGTTTTAGGATTATCGCGAATTGATTGTATTTTATAGCTTGTTTCTGCCCAATCCTGTTGTAACTTGCCCCGTGAGCTTTCTAAAATCAAATTTGACTCATTATAAATTTTTATACATTGTTTATTATTAGGGGCTCCGATCACTTGGGCTGCAAGGCCTAATTCATCATTTAAATATTTTAAAATTTCAATTTCATCATTTTCTAAGACTTGTATAACCGCACCTAATTCTTCATTAAATAAAAAATTAACCATTTCATCTTTTACATTTAAATTAAAGTCGATACCACAGTGACCAGCAAAAGCCATCTCGAGGACTGTTGTAATAAGACCTCCATCGGAACGGTCATGGTATGCAAGAATTTTATTTTTCTTGTTTAAATTTTGGATACCATCAAAGAAATTTTTGATTAAACTCGGATCATCTAAGTCAGGGGTAACTCCACCATTAATATTATTAACACTGTTAAAGCAAGATCCACCCATCCTATTTTTGTTATTTCCAAGGTCGATTAAGATCAATGAGCTTGTTTTTTCAAGGTTGAGTTGTGGAGTAAGCGTTTTGTTAACATCATAAGTTTCACTAAAAGCCGAAACTATCAATGATAGTGGTGATGTGACTGTTTTTGAATCATTGTCATTCCATGAGGTTTTCATGGACATAGAGTCCTTACCAACTGGAATGCTTATTCCTAATTTTGGACAGAGCTCCATACCCACTGTTTTGACAGCTTCAAATAACTCATAATCTCGATCGTTTTCGCCTGAGGCAGCCATCCAATTGGCTGATAGCTTAATTAAGCTTATATTTTTAATTGCACTGGCTGCTATATTTGTAATTGCTTCTGCCACAGACATTCTTGCGGATGCCGCTGCATTTGTAATTGCGATAGGGGCTTTTTCTCCAATTGCCATTGCTTCACCCGTGATCGAATTAAATGTACTTTTTGTAACCCCAACATCGGATACTGGGACTTGCCAAGGGCCTACCATCTGATCCCTTGCAACTAAGCCTGTTACGGAGCGATCACCAATAGTAATAAGAAAATTTTTGCTCGCAACGCTTGGGAAATGAAGAACTCTAGAGATAGAACTTAGGAGACTAGTTGATTTGAACGAAAAAGACTCTTGGGCAATATTCGCAGGTTTTTTTACAATTTTTTTAAGTTTTGGTGGATTCCCAAGCAACACATCAAGGTTCATATTAACGACATCATCATTCAATAAAGAGTCAGATATTATGAGTTTCTGTTGATCCTTTGCTTCTCCAATCACAGCAAAAGGGCACCTCTCTTTTTTACAGAGAGAGGAAAATTGCTTAAGACTTTCTTTATTAACAGCTAGCACATAACGTTCTTGTGCCTCGTTTGACCAAATTTCTTTGGGTGACATAGATAGCTCTTCATTATCTATTTTACGAATATCCATCATTGCACCAGCACCCCCATCATGGATTAATTCTGGAAAAGCATTTGAAAGGCCCCCTGCACCTACATCATGAATACTTAATATGGGATTCTTGTCACCCAATTGCCAGCAAGCATCAATAACCTCTTGAGCTCTCCTCTGTAACTCTGGATTACCTCTTTGTACAGATGCAAAATCTAGATTCTCTTGATTTGATCCTGTGTTCATACTTGATGCAGCACCACCACCAAGCCCAATTAGCATTGCTGGCCCTCCCAGCTGAATAAGAAGATCACCTTCTGAAAGCGATTTTTTGTGAGTATGTTTATTGCTAATACTCCCGACTCCACCTGCGAGCATTATTGGTTTGTGGTAACCAATATTTTCCCCATTATGGTGAGTCTCAAGTGTACGAAAGTAGCCGAGTATATTTGGCCTTCCAAATTCGTTATTATAAGAAGCCGCACCAATTGGCCCATCAATCATTATTTTTAGTGGTGAAGCTATTCTATCGGGAGAACCGATAAGATTTCTTTCCCAAGGTTGAATAAAGTTAGGAACATTTAAATTGGAAACAGAAAATCCAGATAAACCTGCTTTTGGTTTTGAACCTCTGCCAGTTGCTCCTTCATCTCTTATTTCACCACCAGCCCCAGTTGCAGCTCCAGCAAAAGGAGATATTGCAGTTGGATGATTATGGGTTTCAACCTTCATTAGGTAGTGAGTTAGCTCTATATTTTCACCAAATAAATCTTTTTTATTTGGATAAAAACGCTTAATCTCTGAACCCTCTATGATGGATGAATTATCAGAATAGGCTACGACGGTATTTTGAGGCGATAGCTCATGAGTATTCTTAATCATCTTAAATAACGATCTCTCTTGAGGTTGGCCCTCAATCTCCCAATCAGCATTAAATATTTTATGTCTACAATGTTCAGAATTAGCCTGTGCAAACATCATAAGCTCAGCATCGGTAGGGTTTCTATTCTCTGAGTTAAAATATTTATAAAGGTAATCTATCTCTTCATTAGATAACGCAAGACCTTGAGATTGATTAAAATCCTGAAGCGCCTTCAACCCTCGATGGGAAATATCAATATGACTTAATTTTGAAGGTTGCTTATGAATGAAAAGATCTTTTATACTTTCCTGGGTAAGAAAAATTGAATCGGTCATCTGGTCGTAAATGAGACATCCGATCTCAATAAATTCTTTTTTTGAAAGCTTCTTATTAGATTTTGTTTTAAAGGTAAATAAGCTTAGTTTTTCTGCTCTTAATATGTTTATCCCACAATTTTTTATTATATCTGTTGCTCTGGAACTCCATGGAGAGATTGTTCCAACTCGAGGCCCAATAAATAAGTTATTTCCAATTTTAAGATTGGTTAATGAACCTTTGTCAGAGTTAAGAATTTTTTGAAGGTTTTGCTTGGCACTTTCAGATAATAAGGTATTAGATTCAATTACATAGGTGTCATTTACGTCGATAGAAATTATTTCTGAATTTTTGTTTTTTACTTGATCTTCGAGTGCTGTTTTACGAAATTGAGAGTATATTTCGTTGCCTAAAAAAAATGTAATTTGATTTTTTTGCATCTTGCTGATGATAAATGATTAACCTAAATTTGCTAACCTGAATAATAAATGACTTTATAAAATAACACTAATCATTCACTTCATTTTACAAAATATTCGTAACTCTGATAGAAAATAAAACTAGCTATCCATGCTAGCAGGAGTGACCAGATGACAGACTCTAATGTTAGCCGCCAGCTTTTTGATTCATTACGAATAGTCGCGATGGTTGAAACACAAGGGGTATAAATTAAGGTAAAAATCATAAAGCTTATCGCTTGCCCATTAGTAAAAATTTCTTTTAGGTGGTTACCGAGCTCTAAACCCTCAAAGCCAAATATGACGGCCAATGCACCAATTAGTATTTCTTTGGCTATGAAGCCAAACATTAATGCAACGATTAACATTTGATCAATACCGATAGGGCTAAAAATAGGCTCAAAGAAGCTACCAATTCTTCCAGCATAAGTGTTCTCGCTAGCAACTGGATACTCACTGGGGAAGTAGGTGAGCAACCAAACAGCAACCACACCTAAAACAATAAATTTTGTAGCTCGATTTAGAAAGTTAAATACCTCGTGATTACCTCTTTTAAATATATGAGAGATTGTTGGAAAGCGATAGGGGGGTAACTCAAGAATTAAAGGCTCACGATTTTTATATTTATTTTTAAAAACTATCGCAGTCAGGAAAATAGTAAAGAAACTAAGTAAATATAAAAAGAATAAAGTTAATGCCCCATAGAATGAGGTTAAGAAGGCCAAGGTAATAAATAAAAAAACCTGAAGCCTTGCTGAGCAAAGCGAAAAAGGGATAGTTAGCATAGTCAAGAACCTTAAGTTTTGATTACGCATAATCTTTGTCCCCATAAGGGCTGGAACGTTGCAACCGTAACCCATGAGCATCATTACAAAACCTCTTCCATCCAAACCCATCTTTTCCATTAATTTATCCATTAAAAACGCGGCCCTGGAAAAGTATCCGCTATCTTCTACGATGGTCATTACAAAGAAAAAAATAATTATTATCGGGACAAACGCAGCCACTGTCGTAAAGCCAGCATACAAGCCGTCGAATAAAAAACTTTTAAGCAGGGGTGGTAAGTTAGTTGATAAGTCTTGAAGGTGATTTATCTGTAGATAGCTAAAAAAATCTCCCATGTATTCCTGAATGGGGGCACCTAATGTGTAGATAAATTGGAACAAGCTGAAGATAATAATTAAAAATATTGGAATTCCAAAAAATGGATGAAGAAAAATACTATCGAGCAACTTAGTTTTTTTATCGTTTAAGATAAGGGGCATGTTTACTGTTTTATCAAAAATCTTTTGTGATAAAAGTTGCTCATCAATTGCTTGAAGATCAGCCTTAATTTTTTTTGGGGTGTTAATTGTATTATTTATCTTCTCGAGTCCTTGGCCATACTTGGCACTGATTGGAAGGACTGGACAACCAAGTAACTTGGTCATTTGTTCGAAGTCAAAGGTGATGCCTAGTGCTTTGGCTTCGTCAATCATGTTAGCCAATATGATGACCGGAATCCCAAGTTTTTGTATGCTTATAGCCAGGGGGAGCTGTCTATCAATTTGCGTTGAATTCATAATAAAAAAGACTTGGTCTATTTTATTGTTATCGATAAAGTTTATTACTACCTCTTCATCCTCCGAATAACCATTTAAATTATATATTCCAGGCAAATCAATTAGCTCGGTCATTTCACCATTTATTAATGTTTTTATACTGCTTAGATCGACAGTTATCCCCGGCCAGTTTCCAACCCTTGCCGAAGCACCGCTGATTTTATTAAAAAATGTGGACTTGCCTGTGTTAGGCATTCCTATAAGAACTGTTTTTTTCATTTAAATGATTTTTTTACTCTTGAGATATTATTATTTCTTTTGCGACTAGATTTCTTAACATTAGTTGAGTCGTGCCAACCTCAACATGAAGGGGTCCGTCAAAACTAGATTTTCTTATAACCTTTATTTCTTTGTTCTTTTTTACGCCAAGCGCAATCAATCTATCATTGAAGGAGGTTTTTTTTACAAACCCTTCAACTATTGCAATCTCACCTTCGCTTAGTTCAGTTAAAATCATTTAATAATTTTAAATGAGAACTATTCTCATTACAAGAATTTAGAGCTCTTTTGGCGCAAATGTTTTTAAACTTAAGGCATGAATTTTTTTGGGTATAAGACCTTCAAGTGCTTTATAAATAATACGGTGGCGCTCCATCGTATTCTTGCCCTCGAATAATTCACTGACAATATATAAATTAAAATGCTCTCCACCTGTATTGCCTTTATGACCTCGGTGCAATTCACTTTCGTTTTCTAAATTGAATTGAGTTGGTTTTAAAAATGTAAGTCTTTCTTTAATGATATCTTCAGTCACTTTTATAGTTACCCAGGGAGCACCCTAATGAAAGGCTTTACTTCAACATCCTCATATACATTCATCGAAACGTATGGATCTTTTTTTGCCCAAGTCTCTGCATCATCTATGGATTTAAACTCAGCAACAATCATGCTCCCAGTAAAACCTTCTTCGCCTGGCTCTAAGGAATCTGAGCTAGGGAAGGGGCCAGCTACAAGCAGTCGTCCCTCATTTTGAAGTTTTACTAATCTTTCTCGATGGGCAGTGCGTCCCTCAAGTCTGAGTAGGAGGCTGTTAGGTCTATCCTTGCATAAAATAACGTACCACATTTACTTCTTACTGACCTTTGTTATGTAGAGGGTAAGAAAAATGATGTATATAAATAAGATGCCTGTAATCCCAAAAAGCTTAAAATTTACCCAAGTATCTTCCTCGAAATTATAGGCAACATATAGGTTGATAAACCCGAGTGCTATAAAAAATAAACCTGTAGCATTACTTAAATGATCCCAGTGAACTTTTTTTAATTCTATTTTTTTTCCCATCGCAAGCGTAATTAAATTTTTGTCAAAGAATGAGTTTGAGATAAATAAAATTCCTGCAAAAAGCCAATATAAGACGGAGGGTTTCCACATGATGAAGGTTTTATCTTGAAAGATAATAGTTAGTCCACCTAGGATTGTAATGGCAGCCCCATTAAAAAGTAACATCTTATCGATTTTTTTATTTTTGAAATAGTCATAAAATACTTGGAGGAGGGTAACCGCGATCGCAACAGCTGTGGCAGTGAAGATGTCATAGATTTTATAAGCAACAAAAAAAAGAATTACTGGTAAAAGATCGTATAAAAATTTCATTGGGAAAACTTTCTCTATTCTTGAAGGTTAATAACTAATATAATTATAGTGTAAATATGAATATACCTATAATAGATCTTCATTCCCATTCCAATATATCTGATGGCCTTCTGACCCCTACTGATTTGATGCTTCATGCTGCTGAAAATAATGTTCAGGCCATTGCATTGACAGATCACGATGATATTGCCGGACTAAAAGAGGCGGGTGATGCTGCGAAAAATTTGAATATTATCTTTATTAATGGCGTAGAAATTTCGGTCACATGGAATAAAAGAACGCTTCATATAGTTGGCTTAAATTTTGATAAGGATGATAAACCGTTATTTGAGGGTTTAAAAAGAATAAGAGATGGTCGCTTTAAAAGAGCACAGCTAATGTCTGATAGCCTAGGTATGGCAGGCATTCAAGGAGCTTTGGATGGCGCTAAAACCTATGCCAAAAGTAGCACAATAGGAAGAATTCATTTTGCGCAATTTTTAGTTTCGCAAGGGTATGCAAAAAATATTGGAGCAGTTTTTAAGAAATTTCTTACGCCTGGTAAGCCAGGTTATGTTGATCATGAATGGATTTCCTTAGAAGAATCAATAAATTTAATTAATGGGGCAGGAGGCGATGCAATTATTGCCCACCCTGGACGCTATGATATGGGTAGTAAGCTCTACCCTCGATTATTTCAGGAATTTAAAGACTTGGGTGGTGCTGGTGTAGAGGTCATGTCAGGAAGCCAAGATCCATCGCAAGCCAATTATTTTTCCAATCTCGCGGAAAGTTTTGATTTATATGCTTCGTGTGGGTCAGATTTTCACGGAAAAGGTATTTCTCATCGGGCGTTAGGTAATATAAGCCAACTACCGGATAACTCTATTCCCATATGGTCTAAGTGGGAAAATTTAAAAAAGTTATTTCATTGAATATGAAAAATTACTTCCCATCAATCATTGCTTTAAAGTTTAGTTTATGGATTTAACCGTCATTCAAAAACTTGCAGCTTACTCTTTGCCTATCATATTTGCTATTACTGTTCATGAAGCTGCACATGGTTATGCTGCTAAATATTTTGGAGATATGACAGCATTCCATCTTAATCGTATCTCCTTAAATCCTTTTAGGCACATAGATCCGCTTGGCACGATAATCTTGCCCGCACTATTATTTTTTTTACAGGCAGGTTTTATTTTTGGTTGGGCAAAACCTGTCCCCGTTAACTTTTCTAATTTGCGGAATCCTAAAAAAGATATGTTATGGGTCGCCTTGGCAGGGCCGGGTGCAAATCTCTTAATGGCAATTTTTTGGACAATTGTATATTCAAACCAACAATTGATTCCTAGCGTCGGACAAAATTTTATAGGCGTTATGGCGGTAGCAGGTATTCAGATTAATATTGTCTTAATGGTATTAAATTTACTACCTCTTCCTCCACTTGATGGTGGAAGAGTGGCGGTCAGCTTGCTTCCTTACCCTTGGTCAAGTAAATTGGCAGGATTGGAAAGGTATGGGTTTTTCATTTTAATTTTTTTGCTTGCAACAGGTTTATTAGGAGCGATATTGTCTCCGTTAATAAGAGTTAGTCAGAATATTATTTTGACAATTTTTGGTTAAAAAGGGTATTAAAAATGGCAATTGAACGAGTGGTATCTGGCATGAGACCGACTGGCAGCCTACATTTAGGACATTACAACGGCGTTCTAAAAAATTGGGTAGATCTTCAACATGAGCTTGAGTGCTTATTTTTTGTTGCCGATTGGCACGCGTTGACTACTCATTATGACGCACCTGAAATTATTGAAAAAAATGTCACAAGTATGGTTATTGATTGGCTTGCCGCAGGCGTTGATCCTGCAAACGCAACCATTTTTATTCAATCAAAGGTTCCTGAGCATGCAGAGCTTCATACACTTTTATCAATGATCACACCCTTGAGTTGGTTAGAGAGAGTGCCGACATATAAAGATCAACAAGAAAAGTTATCTTCAAAAGATTTATCGACTTATGGGTTCTTAGGTTATCCGTTGCTTCAGAGTGCAGATATTTTGATTTATCGAGCAACGCAAGTCCCTGTGGGCGAAGATCAGGTTCCACATATCGAATTTACACGAGAGGTGGCAAGGCGCTTCAATCATTTATATGGAAAAGAAAAAGGGTTTGAGGAAAGGGCTGAAGAAGCAATAAAGAAATTAGGTACAAAGAAGGGCCAGCTTTATAAAGAGCTTAAGGATGCATACCAAGAGGAGGGGGATGATCAGGCTTTAGCATCAGCCCAGTCACTTATTGATGAGCAACAAATCTTAAGTTTAGGAGATAAAGAAAGATTACTAGGTTACCTGGAGGGTGGAGGAAAAATTATTCTGATAGAGCCTGAATATAAATTAACGCCCGCATCTAAAATGGTAGGTCTTGATGGTCAGAAAATGTCTAAGTCTTACAACAATACTATTGCATTAACTGAGAGCTCTGAGGATATTCAAAAGAAAATAAGAACCATGCCAACTGATCCTGCAAGAATAAGAAAAACAGATCCAGGCGATCCTAAGAATTGAGATCGGAAGAGCGT
>ENA-OREB01000857-OREB01000857.1-marine-metagenome-genome-assembly--contig:-NODE-857-length-15173-cov-3.140567_pt1 | contig 15173 bp, 12 predicted proteins | sample MGYA00248625_ERZ508552 | MGnify/ENA primary metagenome ERZ508552 (study PRJEB26219, sample SAMN06267888) | marine metagenome | isolation source: Monterey Bay, California, USA | place: USA:Monterey Bay...
ATGACCGAGTTGGCCTCGGAAATTGTGCAAAGCTGCATCAAACGATCCGGTGCAGACGCCGCCGAATTTGATCATCTCGTTTTCACCGCTACCTGCCCAACCGATAAGGATTCGCTGTTTGCCGCTCGGGTTGTCGGGATGAAAAGCGGCCTGCCAGCCGACGCCGGCGCGTTGGATGTGTCTCGCGCCTGCGCCAGCGGCCTGCAAGCCATCTTAGCGGCAGGGCAGCAAATCGCGACTGGCCACAGCCATCTCGCAATCGCTGCCGGTGCTGAAATGTTCAGCCGCGCGCCCTTTGCCGTGACCACCAGTCGCTGGGGCCAAGCGCGGGGTCACCAGCAACTCGAAGATATGCTTGAGTGGTGCTACCGCTGTCCGTTTTCGCTCGAATACATGGGTGATACCGCAGAGAACCTCACCGAGAAATATGGCTACGAACGGGCGCCTATGGATGAGTATGCTCTGCAGAGCCAAGAACGCGCCTTAACCGCGATTGCCTCAGGGTTTTTAGGCCGGCAGATCCAACCCGTTATAGTACCCAGTGGCCGATCGCAGGTTGAATTTGCAATCGATGAGTCGCCGAGAGCCGGGCTCACCCTTGAAAAGCTAGCAAGCCTCAAGCCAGCCTTTAAGGCGGATGGCAAAGTGACCGCAGGCAATTCATCCGGCGTTACCGATGGCGCAGCCGCCATGGTCGTCGGCAGTTTAGATCGCATGCGGGCATGTGGCGTCTCGCCGGTTGCCAAAATCATTGATTGGGCGGTGGTTGGCGTTGAGCCAAGTCTCATGGGCCACGGTCCCGTGCCGGCCATTTCACAATTGCTCAAGCGGGTCGATCTTGGCATCAACGACATTGATTATTTCGAAATCAATGAGGCCTTTGCGGTCGTAAACTTGCATGCAGAAGCACAGCTAGGTATCTCTCGGGATCGGCACAATCTGTATGGTGGCGGCATCTCGGTTGGCCATCCGCCGGGTGTCACCGGGTTGCGCATGATGCTCAATGCAACCCAGCACTTACAGGACACCGGCGGCCGGTATGCGATCCTGTCAATGTGCTTGGGCGCGGGACAAGGCATGGCAATGCTGATTGAGAATGCAGCAGCGCTGTAAAACTTGTGAGCCCTCGACGGAGGACTTAATCAACGACTTCGTAACAGGGTTTAGCGTTGTCGATCGGTAGCGTCAGGCGCTTCTGGTCAACAAAATCCTGTAAGAGTTCCGCGAGCGGGGTCATGATTTCTGGATCACCGCGCAGCTGGAACGGGCCATGAGCCTCAATCTGAGCCAGTCCCTGCGCTTTGATGGAACCCGCAACAATGCCAGAAAAGGCTTTGCGTAACTCAAAGCTTAAGTCGGCCGCGGACTGCGCCCGCGTCAAATTGAGCGCGGCCATCGATTCATGGGTCGGCACGAACCGGGTTTGCAGTGCTTCGGGGACCTCTAGGGACCAATTAAAGTAGTAGGCATCGCCTCGGGCGCGTCTGAATTTTCGAACCTGTCGAACACCATCCAGCACCAATTCAGCGGCGGCCTCTGCATCCCCAATCACGATCGTATACAGTGCTCGAACGGACTCGCCGAGGGTCTGCACTAAAAAGGCATCGATCTTTTCAAAATAAGCCCGCGCACTTTCTGGTCCAGTAAAAATAAGCGGAAACGGCATCTGGCGATTACTATCCCGCAGCAGTAAGCCCACTAAATAAAAAATCTCCTCGGCGGTGCCAACCCCCCCTGGAAACACAACAAAGGCATGGCCGGTCCGGACAAACGCTTCTAGCCGCATTTCAATATCCGGCAAGATTACCAGCTCGTTCACGATGGGATTAGGCGGCTCAGCGCCAATGATTCCCGGCTCTGAGATACCCAGATAACGCCCGGTTTTGATGCGCTGCTTCGCGTGCCCAATTGCCGCGCCTTTCATCGGGCCTTTCATCGCGCCATCACCGCAACCCGTGCAGATGTCCAAGCCCCGCAGGCCAATTTGATAACCCACATCCTTGGTATATTCGTATTCGCCTCGAGGGATGTTATGGCCACCCCAACATACGACAACTTTTGGCGACGTATCCGTTCTGAGGACATTCGCATTTCGAAGGATGTCAAAAACGCCGTGGGTAAAGCCCTCACCGGGCGGGAGTTCTGTTTGCATATACGCGTTCACATAAAGGATATCTCGAAGGACTGCGAACAGATGTTCCCGAATTCCCGTTAAAATCTTACCATTGACAAAGGCTGTCTCCGGCGCCTGTTTTAATTCCAATCGAATGCCGCGATCCTGCTGTAGCAACTCAATCTCAAAATCTGAAAATGCCGCCAACATCCGACGTGGATCATCCGGATCGGTACCGGTGTTGAGTACCGCTAAAGAGCAGTTTCGATACAAGTGATACAAACCCGTTTGCGAGCTGTCGAGCAATCGTTGTACCTCACGCTTCGACAACACATCGAGCTGCCCCTTCGGGTTCAATTTAATATTGACGCGTTCCACTAGCGCTCCTTATCAGCAATCAGGCCATCGGGCCGGGAGTAGACCACTTTGCCATTCATAACCGTTTGCAGGACGTTTGTTTGAAGAATTTCAGCTGCAGGAATCGTCATGATATCGCGATCCAAAACCACAAAATCCGCCACCATGCCCGGCGCAAGACTGCCTTTAAAACTTTCCTCAAAAGCGCCAAAAGCGGGGTTCAGGGTATCTGCTTGCAAGGCCTCAACCCGCGTGATCTTTTGCTGCGGTTCAAAGCCGCCTTCTGGGGTACCCTGTAAGGTCTTACGCGTCACCAAAGCGTAGAAAGACGCAAACGGATCTGCCGGCTCAACAGGCACATCGGTCCCGTTCACCAAAACCGCCCCAGAGTCGATCAAGCTCCGCCACATGTAGGCACCGGATTCAACCCGCGCCGCCCCCAAGCGATCGATTGCCCAGGGTCGGTCAGAGCTCATATGAATCCCCTGAACGGAGGGAATGACGCCCAAACGAGCGAACCGGCCAATATCGCTTGGATGAATGTGCTGGGCATGCTCAACCCGAAACCGGACGCCTCGATCACGGCCATCAAATAAGGCGTCAAAAATATCCAGCACCTCTCGATTGGCGCGATCGCCAATGGCATGGATCGCAATTTGAAAGCCGTTTCGATAGGCTAAATGACTGATATCTTGCATTTCGCTCACCGGCATTGTGGGCAACCCATTATGACCCACGCGATCGCTATAGGGCTCGAGCAGCCACGCGCCTCTAGAACCTAACGCCCCATCTGCCACCAACTTGATACTGCGCACGGTCAACATGCGCTGATCGACATCGATCAACGGGCCTCGCTGCATCCAGCTCGCAAGCAGCTCGGGGTCCGAGCCATTGATCATGACGTACACGCGGCTTGTTAGCTGTTTGGCCGACAAAAATTCTTGATACAGATTGATATCGGCCTGGGTTGCGCCGGCATCTTGAAAGCTGGTGATCCCGAGACTCGCTAAACTCGCTAGCGCCAACTGCAGCGCCCGCTGGCGCTGAGCAAGACTCAGTTTTGGAATGAATTTTGACACCAAGCGCTGGGCACGTTCGTTCAAGACCCCAGTCGGTTGACCTTTGTCGTCGAGAATGATTTCACCATCACCACCGACAAGGGTGTCGGCGGTAATCCCCGCAAGGGCTAAAGCACGATCGTTCACAAACGCGGCATGACCGCTGGCGTGCTTTAGAAACACGGGATTATCTGGCGAGACCGCATTGAGCGAATCATTGGATTGAAAGCCCTTGATCATTGCAGGCTGGGGCGACCATTTACTTTGGTGCCAGCCGCGTCCTAGGATCCACTCCCCGGGCGCTGCTCGATCCACCGCAGCCGATACCTGATCAACCAGTTCGTTCAGGTTTTTTGCTGTAGCAAGGTTCAAATTGAGCAGCGACTGACCATACCCCATAAGATGGCCATGGCCTTCAATCAGTCCTGGAATGACAACCTGGCCCGCTAAGTTAACGATTTCATCCGGCTGACAGGCCTCAAGATCAATTAAGCGGCCATTGGATCCAACGCACAGTCCACTGGGGTGGGGCGCGCGCGCATCCATCGAATAAATCAGCGCGCCTTCGTACAAGGTATCAGCACGACCTGCGCTGACGAAACAGGCCAGAACGAGCGCGATAAAGGGTTGTTGCTGTTTCAGCATATCGACTCCTCATTAAACACCCCCATTCTCCCACAAGCGGGCCACATGCGGCATCACTGATTCATTGGCGTCAAACGATCATCAGGCTGACCCACTATTCGTTTTAAAACGGAGCCACCACCCCGCATCGCGTTTAATCACCACGGTTCGGCAAATGATGTCGTGCAAACCCCGATTTTTTGAATCAAACACTATCCAAACAAAGCCGAGGCCCAGCGGTGACGACGACGCAAGGTACGCACAATATCGACGACCGGCTTGCCCGTTGGTCATCGCGCTCCCACTTTCGGCAGCCACCACCTTCACTTTTAGTAACACTTTTCCCGGGGGTTCCTAGATAGCGCCGCCAGAACCAAACCGTTAACAACAAAGGTATGGCAAGTTGTAATAGTAGGTCTCACCCACTTTTAATTTTAGCGCCGCCTTCAAAGTATTCAGCACCGTAAATTGCAAGCAGCATTAGCAGCATAACAAGCGCAATCAGCAAACTATCAATCAGCGTTGCCGCGAGTCGCCGCCAGAACCCCGCATACTGCACCACCAATTTATTCTTCATTAGTTTGTTACCTCTATCTAAAAAACGTTCACGGCTGTCTTTTTAGGATCGAAACCGCAAGCCGCACACGCTGCATCTCGCCGTCGTTAAGGCTTTAAGACTGCTTTGAACAACGGATTTTGCGACAAGTCTGGCGTACTCCCCTGCGCCAGCATCAACAGGCGTCGTTTTACGCCTCAGACCGGTGCCCACCTCAAAAAAGCGGCTTAACCCTTGCGTCAGGCAACTTCAAACGCCCTTGGGTTAACCGATAGATTCTGTAAGTACGAACCAATTAAATCCTGCTGTCCTTCGACACAGGCTTGATCCAGCGCAAGAGACAGGAGAACAACACGGTCATCATTGGGATGAGCGCGGGTCATCAACTGCTCCGACTCGACCAAAGCCATGATTGCGGTGGATAAGGTGCTTTTGCGCAATCCTAATCGAGAGGCCAAATCGCTCGCAGTCAGTTCAGATCGCCGAAAAACGATTTTGGCCTCCCACAGTGCGAGCAGGATACACACATGGGTGACGGTCGCCCAAGGGGCATGCTTTAACACAAGCGCTGAAAAATCGCTCGCAAATCCAATAGAAGGGTACGCCGTTTGAAAACCAAATACCGAGTCCCGCTCTTGGATCGACTGCCCAGCCTCGCAAAACCACGCTCGATGATCTCGAACGAGCGCTATTTTTGGCCATATTCCCTGACCGATGATTTCAATTCGATCTTTTAACACCGCCCGCCTTAAATAGCGGCGAACAAAGGCAACCGGCTCATTAACGACTCGACTGAGCACAACTTCATCTGCGGTACAGGCCTGATTCAAATCAAAGAACCAGCCATTTAAATGGCACTTAAAACGAAAGGTCCGCAAACTGGTTTTGGAGGTTTGCATCTGAGCCAGCGCTAAACTAGACGTCGTCGTTACCATGGATAAGGGATGCCGCGAATGCTTTGCCAAAGCCTTCCGCAGGAAAAAAGGATCCGCCAGTTGATTCACGTCGTTTCCTTGGCCGCGCCGCGCGCGGCCTTAATCAAGATGCCTATCTTTTACTATAGCCAAAGGCTTGGTATCAACCAAGATCAGTCATAGTCTCAATGCTCTAAATTAGGGCGCCTCGCCAAATCATAACGGGTTTTTAGCAGATGATCGGACGTCCCTGACGGTAAACCCTTCCTGACTGACACGGCGCGGGTCCGGCAACTGCCCAACCCGGCGGTAATCGCCGCGATCCATTGCTTGACGAAACGCTTGAATATTGCCCCATTGATCTCCTTGCCGGCCTGATGCGCCCAGACCAAAGCCTTCAACGGTTGCGCCATACGTCAGCGCTTGCATCCCGAGCCGGTGCAGCAGTTTCGGTGAGGCGGCATCTATGATCTCGGGCAAGGTCGAGACAACCCAATTTTCTTGTTGGCGCATCCACGGCTTCACATTGCTCATAGTGGCGACAAAGCGGCGCTGATCAGTGCGGTTAATACCCGTGCCATGCCACAACCTGCCATCAAACAACATAATCGTGCCAGCAGAGGCCTTTAGGTTGATGGGCCTCGGCATATCTGTCAGTGCGCCACCGCTGCCGGCGCGAATCAGGTTTTGATGACTGCCTGGGATGACTAATGTCCCACCATTGTCTGCATCAACATCCTGCGGAATAAACATCGTATTCACCAACGCTGGCGCAGCCTCCGTGACCCAGGGCAACAGCGGCGCCTGATCGATATGCAGACTCTGAGGATACCCGCCAGGATCGGCACCATTGGCTAAAAAGCTATGGCAAATCCAACCTTCACCCAACGTTTCGTTAAGCATCGCTTCTATTAACGGGCCCGCTTGGACATGCTCTGGATCCTGTTCAATGCAGCCTCGAAAACAGTCTCCCTTATTAATAAGGCATGGGACGTACTGCCCCGAGGGCGTCTGATGGGCAATACCCGCGGCTGCTTCTGCGTTTGCTTGTGCAAGCAGGCGGTTAAGAAACGCATCACACTGCGCCTTGGACAATCCGTCCTCGATTAAGGCATAGCCCCATCGTCCAAAATCATGCCTCAGCTGCTGAAAATCTTTTGTTGGTTGCGGCAGGTCAACCCCCTGCCAATCGGGATGATCCGCCGCCGCCGCAGTTTCCCAATAATGATCCCCGCCGCTTGGCAGCGGCTCATTCAGCTTAGGCGGCCGAAGCCAAGGGTAATCTAGAAAGAGTGACACGTAGGGTTCTTTGCTCGCCATAAAATCAGCGAAAAGCGGCGCGCCCTGCGCTTTAGCTGCGTCTACTTCGGTTTCTAAAAACGCTTTTGGGATGTCCAATACTAGATCCTCCTACTGGGTGAATCAGTTTGATTGCTTTAACCGCATCGTCACGCTTTGATACAGCAGACCATCACAGCCCTTACAACTTACCGTGTACCATCAGTCTCTGGTGATCAATCTTTGTACAACGGTCCTGGATGACCTGAATCCGCTGGGCTTCAAGTCTTGCCGCCACACCGGGATGCTCGATCCCCAACTGCATCCAAAAACACAAAGGCACAAGGTTCAGGGCATCGTCCAAGAAGTTGGGCACTCGATCACTCCGCTGAAACAGATCAATCATATCTATGCGGATCGGCACACTATTGAGATCCGGGTAACACACCTCATCGAGGATCACCGTGTAGTTTGGATTAACCGGTATGATGCGGTAGAACTGTTTCAAATACTGCGCAACGCCAAAGCTCGCCTTTGACGGATCCGGAGACAAGCCAACAATCGCGATGGTTCTTGTCGCCTGAAACAAATGAATCAATTGTTCGTCTAGTTCGCCTTGCATGCCTCTACTCGGTTTTGGGTCGTCGCATCCAGCGACTGCTTTGACTGACGTCTTCAATGGGCTCGCCCTGCTTGTGCCAGCCGCTAAAGCCAGCCTCCAAATGTGCGACATTGCGAAAACCCATATTGGTTAAGGATTGCACGGCAAGTACGCTGCGCCCACCGCCGGCGCAGAACACCACAGTCCGCCGATCCGCTTGAAAGTAGTCGCGATAGTAGGGGCTCGCTGGACTTGCCCAAAACTCCAGCATGCCCCGTGCGCAATGCACGGCAGAGGGGATCGTGCCTAAATCAATACGCTCTTGAATCTCTCGGATATCGATCAGCAATAAATCTGGGTTCAACGCCTGCTCTGTTTTAAGCGCCTCGATGCTGAGGTTTTCAATCTCAGATTTCAACGCGGTGGTGTGCGCAAAAATATCTTGGATCGTCATAACCTATCCTCATTCATAAAAATGTGTGCTCAGATCCTCCGACCTTATCACAGTGTAATTTCAACCGACTAGGGCGCATCTGTTGCTCTTGACGCGCCAGCCGCCTCAAGGTTCAATCTTAGGATCATTCTTCCAACCTGCGAGGTGCAACCCCGTGAAGATCGGCCTATTTTCAACGTTTATGTCACCGATAGCAGATCCCGACATGATCCAAACCTTCGCCCAGAACATCGAGGCCATGGGCGTGGAATCCTTATGGATGGGCGAGCATGTGGTCTTATTCGATAAAACCTCAAACCCGTATCCAGGCAGTCGGGATGGCAAGTTGCCCGTACCAGAAGGTGGCGGCATGCTCGATACCGTCGCAACCTTTGGGTTTATCGCAGGCTGCACCTCAACGCTACGGCTCGGAACCGGGATCACCCTGCTACCCCAACGCAACCCCATCTACACCGCAAAAGAGTTCACCACCCTCGACTGGTTGAGCCGGGGCCGAATTGATTTCGGGATTGGCGTTGGCTGGTGCCAAGAGGAGGTGGAAGCTTGCGGCTATTCCTTTCATGATCGGGGCGCGCGCTGTGATGAGTTCATCGAAGTGATCCAGCAGCTCTGGACTGATCCAGTGGTTAATTTTGAGGGCAAAACCATTCAACTCAAAGATTGTCGCATGGACCCAAAGCCCGTTCAGACCGGCGGCGTGCCGATGATTATCGGGGGGCATTCACCTGCAGGGTTTAAAAGAGCCGCCAAGTATGGCGCTGGCTGGTATGGCTTTCAGCTGAATCTTGCGCAAACCGAGGACATGAAAGGCGCCTTAACCATGGCTCTGAATCATGCAGGCCGTTCTTGGGACGATTTTGAACTGATCATTACGCCGCCCTACCAAATCACTCCAGATCTCGTTAAGGCCTATGAGGACTTAGGCGTCGATCGTTTAATTCTTCATCTTGGAAGCCAAAAACCAGACCGGATCGCCGAGCGCTTAACCCTCGTATCTGACCTCATGGCCGCACTGAGCTAGGCCACCCGCGGCGGCTCAAGACCTTAGGTGATATATAGCGCGCTGCCAGATCGTCGCTAATGGCGCGCGGCTGACCGCACTAAAGAGATTGACGCGAACATCCGCAAACTGATGACCTTTCTTTTCAAAAAAACCCTCAACCACCATCTGAACGGCAACCTCCGCGCCTTCTTCAATGGCGGAAAAGTTTTGGTGCTGAGTCTCAAGGTGCACCCACGGGTTCATAAGCGCATTAGCCGCAAACACCCAATTGCCACAGCTCAAGACAAAAGAGGTATTGGCCCACCCAGATGATCCAGTCTCTGCCGCGTCAAAGCGCAGCAAAGCGGGCATGGCGGCGGCATCGGCGAAATACGCTGCCATCGGGTGCTGACGGGACCAACGGTAGCGGGTTTCAAGGCCGCCCGTTTGTTTCAGTTTAGCAAAGGTTTCAGGCGTCGCCGTTGGCGGCAAATACCCCTCGAGCATTAACGCTTGATCCAACCATTTCGGCTTTATGGCGGCCTCGTCCTGATCCAGGCCAACCCGAGCTTTCGCACAAACCTTACCGATTGCATCGACCAATTCCGCCTCAAACTGTTCTTCCTCTAGCGCCCTCACCATCACATCAAACGGTTCACCATGGTAGACCGGATGCAGAATCTTAATTTCTGCCCACCCCCGATCTAAAAATGCCTGACCCCAGTGGCTCACGGCGGGTTGGGTCAGGTAAGCCGATAACGTCACGCCGGGAACCAACCCCCCTTTAAACCCATAGCGCTTGGCCATCTCATCGCTGTGAATCTGATTTTGAGAGTCGGGCGCCTGATTGAAGGCGAGGCCACTGAAGTTTTGAATCATCGCTGTGCGTCACTTTTTGGTCTTTCCGCACGCTAATGCAATTCCCAAGGGCTGACAAGGCGTCTATGCTTGCACGCATGGAAAAATTTGATTACGTCATTGTAGGGGCCGGTACCGCCGGCTGCGTACTCGCCAACCGACTCAGCGCCAACCCGGCGCATCGAGTGCTTTTAATTGAGTCTGGCGGTAAAGACGACTATTTCTGGATCGATATCCCGGTCGGTTACCTCTACACCATCAACAATCCCCGAACCGACTGGTGTTTTAAGACCGATGCCGAGCCAGGTCTTAACAATCGTCAAATTGGCTATGCCCGCGGCAAGGGTTTGGGCGGCTCATCCTCAATTAATGCCATGATTTATATGCGCGGCCAGCGCTCTGATTTCGATCAGTGGGCTGCACTCGGCAATCGAGGCTGGGGTTGGGATGATGTGCTACCGGTATTCAAAGCCTCGGAGAACTATCAGCACGGCGCCGATGAATTTCATGGCGATCAAGGTGAACTCCGAGTCGAAGAGCGGCGCGTCAATTGGGAGATATTAGATGCCTGGCAGGATGCCGCCGAAGAAATGGGCATTCCCCGAATCAAAGAGTTCAACACGGGCGATAATTTCGGTTGCGCCTACTTTCAAATGAACCAGCGTAAAGGGGTTCGTTGGAGCGCCAGCAAAGCCTTTCTGCGACCCATTCAGCACCGGCCGAATTTAACGGTCATGACCAACACCCATGTGCAAAAACTGGCTTTAGAGGCCAATGAGCATGGGCCGCGCGCGACGGGCGTCTGGATTACAAAAGGCGGAGATGCGCCGAGCCTTGTGACCGCAACGCGAGAGGTGATTCTGGCCGCTGGTGCCGTGGCGTCCCCTCAGATTCTGCAACTGTCCGGTATAGGCGAGCCTGCTTTGATGCAGCAACTGGGTACGGCACCTGTCATTGATTTACCCGGCGTTGGGCAAAACCTGCAGGACCATCTGCAAATTAGAACCATTTATAAGGTTTCGAACACCACGACCCTCAACCCGAGAGTCAACTCACTCGTCGGCAAGGCGATGATGGGGCTTGAATACCTGTTGTTCAAAACCGGGCCGCTCACCATGCCGCCCTCACAATTGGGCGCATTTGCGAAAAGCGATGAGGCGCAACCAACGCCCAATATGGAATGGCACGTTCAGCCCTTGTCGCTCGATCAATTTGGCTCACCGCTGCATCCTTTTAACGCCATTACGCCTTCGGTCTGCAATCTTCGGCCAGCCAGTCGCGGGGCCATCACCGCTCAAAGTCTGGATCCGCTCATGGCGCCCAAAATTAATCTGAACTACTTGTCCAACCCAGAGGATGAAGCGGTCGCGCTTGCGGGATTGCGAATGACGCGGCGCATCATGAAGGCCAAGGCGCTCGCTCGGTTTTTACCCGAAGAGTGGAAGCCCGGACCCGAGCGGCAAAGTGATACCGAGTTGCTAGACGCCGCGCGCGATCTCGGCACGACCATTTTTCACCCGGTTGGCACCTGTAAGATGGGCGCCGATCCGGCGGCCGTCGTCGATGACCGCCTGATGGTTCATGGCTGCAAGGGTCTGAGGGTAATTGATGCGTCGATTATGCCGCTCATTACCTCCGGAAATACAAATGCCCCAACGGTGATGATCGCAGAAAAAGGCGCACAATTTATTATTGAGGATGCGGGCTGAGCGCCAACTTTTCTCGCTTAGCGACCTCTTTTTCGAACTTCTTGCGGGTTCGTTGATCAATCGGCAGCGCTAATAATGCCCTTAACTGGTCAAGCTCTGGCGTTTGGTAGTTGGCGTGGTAAACCGTGAGTAGCGTTTTAGCTGGCCCCGAATAGGCCTCAAATGATCCTTCATCGCCTGCTGCAACTGTGCCCGTTCGGATCACCCGACAGTAAAACCCTGGGCGCGCCGCTTTTTGAAACGCTTTGGCAAACCCTGACTCTGGAACGGCAGCGGCTAAGACCCCGCACGGAATTCTGGGCGCAGAGACTTCAAGCGTTACATTCGGCCAGCGCAATCGGTCCCCGATGGCCAATTCAGCTGCATCCAGCCCTCGAATCACCATATTTTCTCCGAAGCCGCCTGCATCAAAAGGTCTTCGATACTGACGCGCCCAAAAGGCATAGTCTTCTTCGGTATAAACGTACACGGCCTGATCCACGCCACCATGGTGCCGATGATCACACACAGCGTCCCCCGCTAACCCCAAGGGATTTATCATCACTTGATCATCAACTCGCGCTTTAAAGATCCCAGTTGGGACACTGCGCTGTCCAACCGACAGGGTTTGCCGGACGCCCACATGAACACTCACAACCGTAATCAACCCATTCCCCTTTTTTGCTACGCCGACAGATTACTGCAGCCCGCACCGAACCGAAACCCTCGCAGCGCGCCTGAGGTCAACAATTGAAGAAATAGAATATATTACTGTCCATTAATTCTTTTTAATCCACCGTTCCCGCTTGCTACATTGCGCTTCCTGTACAGCAACCGTTGTGTCTTAGACCCCTCGGTTGCCCGACAACGCCAACGAAAACCTTTTAAAGGACCTAACATGTCAGCTTATCTTGACCAAATCGCGGTACTTGAATCACTCAAAGCGAAAAACGCTGATACCTGGAAAGGCATCAGCGCCGAGTATGCAACCCGAATGCAATTGCAAAATCGGTTCAAAACCGGCATCGATATCGCGCAGTACACCGCCGACATCATGCGCCGAGACATGGCAGACTATGATGCCGATACAGCAAGCTATACTCAGTCTCTCGGATGCTGGCACGGTTTTACCGCCCAGCAACTGGCCATGTCGGTCAAAAAGCATCGCGGGACGATGGACAAGTCCTACATCTACTTAAGCGGTTGGATGGTTGCCGCCTTGCGGTCCAAATTTGGCCCATTGCCTGACCAGAGCATGCATGAAAAAACCACTGTTCCTGAACTGGTTCACGAAATTTACACCTTCCTGAAGCAGGCCGATGCCCGGGAACTGCGGCATATTTTTATCGAACTCGATGAAGCACGAGCCAGCGGCGCAAGTGTTGACGGCATCCTAGACCGTATCGACAATTTTGAAACCCACGTGGTACCGATCATAGCCGACATCGATGCAGGTTTTGGCAATGAAGAAGCAACCTATCTCCTAGCCAAAAAAATGATCGAGGCCGGCGCTTGCGCCATACAGGTGGAAAACCAAGTCTCTGACGCCAAACAATGCGGGCACCAAGCCGGTAAGGTAACCGTGCCCCATGAGGATTTCCTCTCGAAGATCAATGCGATTCGATATGCCTTCTTAGAGCTCGGTGTCGATAACGGAATCATCGTAGCCCGCACCGACTCTCTGGGCGCAAGTCTGACCCAAAAAATTCCAGTTTCTAAAGAAGCCGGCGACTTGGCCAGCCAATACAATGATTTCCTTGAAACCACGCCGGTCAATGACCTTAGTCAACTCAAAGACAACGACATTGCCATTCACCAAAATGGCAATCTTGTGAAGCCTGTGCGCTTAGATAACGGTTTGTATGCCTTCCGTGACGACACCGGCTTTGATCGCGTCGTCCTCGACTGCGTCACGTCTTTGACACATGGCGCCGATTTACTGTGGATCGAGACTGAAAAGCCTAACGTGGCCCAAATTGCTGAGATGGTTAACGAAATCAAGAAGCATGTGCCCGATGCAAAATTGGTCTACAACAATTCCCCTAGCTTCAACTGGACCCTTGCATTCCGTGAACAGGTGTATGCTGAGTGGCACGCCAGTGGGCAGGATGTAAGCGCCTACCCAGACCCTGCTGAGGTGCCAAAAGGCCTCATGTCTGTCGATTTTGATCAATCCGATCTTGCGATGGAAGCCGATCGATTGGTTCAGCAGTTCCAAAAAGATTCTTCGCGCGAAGCCGGCATCTTCCATCACCTGATCACCTTGCCCACATATCATGAGACGGCGCTGGGGACCGACATTTTGTCTGAAGGGTACTTCGGTGATCTTGGCATGCTAGCGTATGTCCGGGACGTTCAACGTCAAGAAATCAGACGCGATATGGCCTCGGTTAAACACCAAGATCTTGCTGGCTCAAATATTGGCGATGACCATAAGGAATATTTTTCCGGTGACAATGCCCTCTTAGCAGGCGGCAAAGACAACACCATGAACCAGTTCTAAACTTCTACAAGCGAGCAAAGGCGTCGTCACTACGGCGCCGCACCTTCTTTTTAACGCCTCAATTGGGGCGTTTTTTTTGTCTTCCAAAAGTGGGCCCGCTTTAAAGTTCTCGCTTTCGCAAAGCCCCCCCCTGGGGCACAATGCAAGCAGAGGCTTACTATGTATGACGTCATCATTATCGGCGCGGGCAGTGCTGGCAGCGTTCTGGCCAACCGACTCAGCGAAGATCCAAACCGCTCAATTCTACTGATAGAAGCTGGCCCGGATTATGCCTTGGCCTCAAATCTGCCGTTTGAATTGGTCAACAGCCATCGCAATGCGCTATCGGACCACGATTGGGGCCTCGATTATCAACCCACCGAAACCCAAACTACTCGACTGCCTCGAGGACGGGTTACTGGCGGCTCCAGCGCCGTCAATACCGCCATCGCGCTGCGGGGCTTGCCTGAAGATTATGACGCCTGGCATGACGCGGGTAATCCCGGTTGGGATTGGGCATCGGTCTTGCCCCTGTTCAACCGCTTGGAGCGAGACCTCGATTATGGCGATGCTCCTTATCATGGCGATGCCGGGCCAATCACGATTCGGCGCTATCCAAAGGATGAGCTGTTACCCCAACACCAAGCCTTTTTGGACGATGCCGAACGTCTTGGCCACCCTTCTTGCGAGGATGCCAATGACCCACAATCAGTTGGCGCTGGACCACAACCGATGAACAAGCTGGGACGTCTTCGAGTCAGTTGTGCCATCGGCTACCTCGCCACCGCTCGATTCAGACCAAACTTAACGATTCTGGCCGACACTCAAGTCCAGCGACTCCTAATTAAAGGGCATCGATGCACGGGTGCTGATATCCAAACGCCTACGGGCGAACGCCAGACCGTTTACGGCGCACTCACAATTGTCGCCGCCGGCGCGCTGTTGTCCCCCACGCTTTTAATGCGATCAGGACTAGGCCCAGCGCCAATGCTTACGCAATTCGGGATTGAGGTGGTCGAGGACGAACCAAATATCGGTCAAAACCTTTGCGATCATCCTGCTCTAGCCGTGGTCTGTCAGGTCAAACCGGGGGTTGTCATTGATCATGACGCACCGATCATTCAAACCATCCTGCGCTATACAACCGACGGCGCCACCGATCGCAACAATATGCAACTCGAGCAACTGAGTTACGCCGGCAAGCCCAA
>ENA-OREB01000866-OREB01000866.1-marine-metagenome-genome-assembly--contig:-NODE-866-length-15117-cov-4.093418_pt1 | contig 15117 bp, 14 predicted proteins | sample MGYA00248625_ERZ508552 | MGnify/ENA primary metagenome ERZ508552 (study PRJEB26219, sample SAMN06267888) | marine metagenome | isolation source: Monterey Bay, California, USA | place: USA:Monterey Bay...
CCATATTACCAGCATCGCCTTCGAGTCCACCTAGATTATTAGCTACTGCTTGAATGTCAAATGGGGTTGTTGGTAAATCACTAACATTATCAATGTATGCTAAATGAATTGCTGTAACAGCTCCTGCAGAACTTCCTCCAACAAAAACAGTGTTAGGATCAATTCCATAAGTATCTCCATTTGCAAAATCTTTTCTCAAATAACGAATAGCTGCCTTAACGTCTACTGTCGCTTGTAGTACTGCTTCATATTGCTCATCTTGATTAGTTAAAAAACTACCAATATTTATTAAGGAAACTAAACGATAATTAGGAGAAGCAACAACATATCCTTTTTTTGCAAAAGCTGTGCAAAACTCTACGCAATATGAATCTGCTTTATCTCCTCCATAAAATGACCCTCCATGCATAAATAAAATTACAGGACGATTTATTTCAGTGTCTCCATCAGGAGTGTAAATATCCATTTTATGTGCATTATCGGAATAAACATCAGAATAATTGACCTCAGTAACAGTAACCGAATTGAAAATTTCTGTTTGATACCTTCCGTTACATTGTGCAAAAGTAAAAGCACTAATAAGGGTTAAAGCAAGGAGTGTAGATAGATTTTTCATAGCAAGTATATTTTAGATTGCGAATATAGCATTTATTATGCATGCATAATAAAGCTATTGTTTTAATTTCTCTAATTGTGTTTCAATTTGCTTATCTTCAACCTTATTGAACAAATGAGTCGCAGGGTTTATTTTGTGATTATTACTTATAATTATTCCTCCAGCATCATTCCAATTTACCTTATTAAGGGCTAGTATGTCTTTTAATTTATTAGATGAAAAAGGCATAAAAGGTTCAGATAAAATAGCTAAAGATGCAGCAATCTGCATGGAAATATTCATGATAGTTTCTGTTCTTTGTTCATCAGTTTTTTTCAATTTCCAAGGCTCAGTATCTGCTAAGTATTTATTTCCTAATCGGGCTAAATTCATCAGTTCACCCAAGGCTTCACGGAAACGATATTTTTCAATAGAAGCCCCAATTTTATCAGGGAATGCCTTCAGTTTTTCTAATATCTCTTTATCATAAGCATCAAGCGTGTTGCAAGTCGGAACAACACCATCCCAATATTTATTGGTTAAAACCACTACACGATTGATGAAATTCCCAAAGATGGCAACTAATTCATTGTTGTTTCTAGCCTGAAAATCAGCCCAAGTAAAATCAGTATCCTTACTTTCAGGGGCAGTAGCGCAAAGGGCATAACGCAAGGCATCTTCTTGCCCTTTAAAATCCTCCAAATATTCGTGCAACCAAATTGCCCAATTACGAGAGGTAGATAATTTTTCTCCTTCTAAATTTAAGAATGCGTTTGCAGGAACATTGGTAGGCAGAATATAATCTTCATGTGCTTTTAAAATAATAGGAAACATAATACAATGAAATACAATGTTGTCTTTCCCAATAAAATGGATAAGTTCAGTATCTTCATTTTTCCAATAATCTTCCCAATTTCTCCCTATATCATTCGCCCATTGTTTTGTGGCTGAAATATAGCCGATAGGAGCATCTAGCCAAACATAAAGTACTTTCCCATCAGCATCTTTTACCGGTACTTTTACTCCCCAATCTAAATCACGTGTCATGGCACGGGCTTGTAATCCTCCATCAATCCATGATTTGCATTGTCCGATTACTTGGCTTCTCCAAGCTTTTGGGTCGTGATGATTTTCATCATTCAATATCCCATCTTCAATCCAAGGCTTTAGCCATTTTTCATGGTCTTGCATTGGTAAATACCAATGAGAAGTTTCTTTTTTTATGGGTGTATTTCCACTTAAAGTGGATGTTGGATTAATTAATTCTTCAGGACTAAGTGCTGAACCACATTTTTCACATTGGTCGCCATAAGCGCCAGTAGCATTACACCTTGGACACTCGCCACTAATATATCTGTCAGCTAAAAATTGTTTATTTTCTTCATCATAAAATTGTTCAGCTGTTTTTTTATTAAACACATTTTTATCGTCAAGATTTTTGAAAAAATCTTTTGCAGTTTCATGATGCAATTCATCAGAAGTTCTGTGATAGATACTAAAATCAATTCCAAAATCAGCAAATGCTTTTTTATTGATGTTATGGTATTTGTCTACAATTTCTTGTGGGGAAACACCATCTTTTTTGGCACGTAAAGTAATGGCAGCACCATGCTCATCAGAACCACAAATAAAAGCAACATCATGTCCTTTTCCTTTTAGATATCTAACATAAATATCTGCTGGTAAATAGGCGCCAGCAATGTGCCCAATATGTAAAGGGCCATTTGAATAAAGTAGAGCTGAGGTAACAGTATATCTTTTTTTAGTCATTTTTTTCTTAAAAAATTTTATTTTAGCAAAGATAAGTTTTACAACTGAATAAACTGCATTTATGATATTCCCTGAAAAATTAAAAATTGGCGACAAAATTGGCATTATTTCGCCAGCTCGAAAAATTACTTTGAATGAGTTAGATCCAGCCATTAAAACTATTGAAAGTTGGAAGTTAAAAGTAGAATTAGGCTCTAACTTATTTGAGGTTGATAATCAGTTTTCAGGAACAATAGAGCAGAGAAGTACAGATTTACAAACTATGATTGATGATGATTCTATTAAGGCAATTTTGTGTGCAAGAGGAGGCTATGGAACCGTTCAAATTATTGATAATATTGATTTTTCTAAGTTGAAAAATAATCCTAAATGGATTGTAGGTTATAGTGATGTTACTGTTTTACATTCACATTTAAATAAGTTAGGGATTGCAAGTTTGCACGCTACAATGCCAATAAATTTTAAAACTAATGCTAAGGAAAGCTTGGCGTCATTAAAAAATGGTCTTTTTGGAAACGAGAATAATATTTTATGCGGACCACATCCCTTTAACAAATTTGGAAAAGTTGAAGCAGAAGTTGTAGGCGGGAATTTATCTATTTTATACAGTTTATTGGGGTCAAATTCTGATGTTGATACTGATGGAAAAATATTATTTATTGAAGATTTAGATGAGTATATGTACCATGTTGATAGAATGATGATGAATCTAAAAAGAAATGGAAAATTAAAGAATCTAAAGGCTTTGATTATTGGAGGAATGAGTGATATGAATGACAATACAATTCCTTTTGGGAAGACTGCAGAAGAGATAATTTTAGAATATATAAAAGAGTTTGATTTTCCTGTTTGTTTTAATTTCCCTGCTGGTCATTTAGATGATAATAGAACTCTAGTTTTCGGAAAAGAATGTACACTTGAAATTAATGAAAATGGAGTTATATTAAAACAGTAATTTTTATTTCTTTAAAACTGTTGGTACTTTAAAGTAATCTGAATCTTTTTGAGGAGCATTTTTAAGGGCATTTTCCTGTGATACTTCATTAGAAATTTCATCAGCACGCAATACATTTACTTCTTCACTCATGTAGACTAAAGGCTCTATTCCTTCCGTATCTACTTCTGATAATCTATCAACAAAACCAAGTATAGTTTTTAAATCTGACTTCATCTTCTCGGAAGATTCTTTATCAAATTTTAGTTTTGCTAATCTTGATAAATCAGCTATTAATTTATCATCAACTTTAATGTTATTGCTCATAATTTTTTAATTGCTCAAAAATAGTGTTGTAAACTGAAGTATTCAAATTTTTAATGCTTTTTTCTGCTAAGCTATTTGGGTCAATAGCTTTATGCACTTTTACACGTGCAATTCCTGGTCGTCCTTTAAAATATTCACTAGGAAACATACTTTTATTATCAGCAAGAGTAATGGGTACTATTTTAATATTTTGTTCAATTGCCAAGCGAAAAGCCCCATTTTTAAATTTCTTTAAGAATACATCTTCCTTAGGAATCCCTCCTTCAGGAAAAATGCACATATTTATTCCTGTTTTTAATTTTTCTCCAGCCTTTAAAAAGGCACTATAAGCATCTTTTCTGTTAGCCCTATCAACAATAACAGAATTCTCTTTGTAGAAGTAACCAAATAAAGGAATTTTAGCAATTTCAGCTTTCCCTATGTACTGCAAAGGGATAGGGAGTACAGCTAATATGAATGGCACATCTAAAGTGGATACATGATTAGGACAGAAAATATATTGTTCTTTTTTTGATAGTTTTTCTTCCCATTCTATTTTTGGAAAAATAAAAGAAAGATTTATTGTTAGTTTGGACCAATATCGAGTAAGATTAGCTACTACAATTTCATTTTTAATTATTGCAGTAAAGAAAAATAAGGCGGGCATGAATAGTATAAATACCAACAGAAATATGATTAAAAACCATAATCGCCAAAGTGAACTAAAAAGATATCCTATCCATTTCATTCAGCAAAGATAAAAATCCTATTTTTACAACATCAAATTTTAAGATAAATGGCAAGAATACTTACAGGAATTCAGAGCACAGGGACTCCACACCTAGGAAACTTACTAGGGGCGATAGTCCCAGCAATTGAACTTTCAAAAGATAAAAAGAATGAAAGTTTATTTTTTATTGCTGATTTGCACTCGTTTACTACAATTAGAGATGCAAAAAAATTAAAAGAAAATACTTATGCAACTGCTGCTGCTTGGCTGGCTTTTGGTTTTGATACTGAAAAAAACTTATTTTATAGACAATCGGATGTAACGCAAGTTTGTGAATTGACTTGGTATTTGAATTGCTTTGCTCCTTATCAACGGTTGCAATTAGCACATTCTTTTAAGGATAAATCGGATAGACTTTCAGAAGTAAATACAGGACTTTTTACTTATCCTGTTCTTATGGCAGCTGATATTTTACTGTATGATGCTAATATTGTTCCAGTAGGGAAGGACCAAGTTCAGCACTTAGAAATCACAAGAGATATAGCTTCAAGGTTTAATCATAAATACCCAAATTCATTTGTATTGCCTGAAACTAAGTTAGAGCAAGGGGTGATGATGGTGCCAGGAACTGATGGGCAAAAAATGAGTAAATCTTATAATAATTTCATTGATATTTTCCTTTCGGATAAAAAACTGAGGAAGCAAATAATGGGAATTAAAACTGATAGCACTCCAATGGAAGACCCAAAAGATGCTGAGGATTGTAATGTTTTTAAACTCTTTAAGCTTTTAGGAACGGATAAGCAAAATTCAGAATTAAAAGCAAAATATGCTGCTGGTAATTTTGGTTACGGACATGCAAAACAAGAACTTTTTGAATTGATTTGCGATAAGTATGAAACAGAGAGAGAAAAGTTCAATCACTTAATGGAGAATAAAAATATCATTGATAATGAACTTGTAAAAGGTGCTGAAAAAGCAAAAGTTATTGCTACTGAAGTTTTAAAAAGGGTAAGAGGTAAGATAGGATACTAATGGATAAAGCAATAGTTCAGTTTATTAATAAACATTATCTTTTAGCTTTAGCCACAAGTAAGGATAATCTGGTTTACTGTTGCAATGTCTATTATGTTTTTAATCAAGAAAATAATTCCTTTATTTTTTCATCTGATACTAAAACCAAACACGCACAAGATTTTATAGCAAACCCCAATGTGGCAGGAACTATTGCTTTAGAGACTAAAGAAATTAGCAAAATACAAGGGGTGCAATTATTAGGGGAAATACAAGAATTGAACGGTGAGGAACTGAAAATTGCAAAAGAGCAATATGTAAAAGCATACCCTTACGCTAGACTTATGGAAACTCATCTTTGGGAAATGGAACTCACTTTTGCTAAAATGACACACAATCGCTTAGGCTTTGGTAAAAAATTGATTTGGGAATCTTAACGGTTCTTATACTTCTCAAATAGCTCCTTTTGGTGGTTGTTTAAATCAATTGCAACTCCATTGATATAAGCTTTAGTTACATCATTAGTTCGCATATCAAGAGCATCACCATCACTTATAAAAAATGTTGCATTTTTCCCATTTTCTATAGAACCAACTTCATCAGCAACTCCAAGAATTTCAGCAGTATTTAAAGTTATACTTTTTACTGCTTGTTCGTAATCCATGCCAAAAGCAACAGTTGTACCTGCAGTAAAAGAAAGATTCCTTGAGCCCATTGCCTCCATCTCCCCTTCATAACTCAGACAGAAATGAACTCCAGCATCATGTAGTTTTTTAACTTGAGTAAAAGGCTCATCAACTGGGCTGTCTTGTGATTTTGGTAATCTGTGAACTCTATTTAATATTAGTGAAATGTTATTTTCGAGCAGTAAATCAGTGATTTTTAAAGCTTCTTCAGCACCAACTATCACTAGTTTTTTTAGATGTAGTTTATTACTTAACTCTATTGCATCACGCATATCATTCGCATTATCAGCATGGATATAAAGCGTTTTTCCTCCATCAAATAAGTTACGCATACTTTCCATTTTTAAGTCCATAAGGTTAGAGCTTCTAGCATAAGCACTAGCTTTGGTTAAGAAAGTTTCAATCTCGTTTACTCTATTTTGATATTCTTTATTTTGTTTACTCTCTCCAGGTTCAGCCCACCAACCCGTATTATAATAAGAAGCAGGCCAATTCAGATGGATTCCATCATCAATCCTTAAAGCCGCATCTTCCCAATTCCATCCATCCAAATGCATAACTGATGATTGTCCTGAAATCCGACCTCCTCTTGGAGTAACTTGAGCGATAAGCACCCCATTTGTCCTTACTGTTTTAGCAACTTTAGAGTCAGAATTGTAAGCAATAAGAGTTCGAATATTTGGATTGAAACCTCCAGTTTCAGAATAATCATGTGATGCTCTAACGGCATCAATTTCAGTAATACCTAAAGTTGTATTGGGAACAATAAAAGAAGGATACATATGCATCCCATTTACCCTGTAAATAGTGTCAAAAGCTGATGGATCAATTCGGATGACTGAAGCATCAGCAATCAATTGGAATTTTCCATTTTGTATGCTAATTGCAGAATTCTCAATTACTGTTCCATTTCCAAGGTGCGCTTTTGCTCCAAGAAAAAGAGTTGGTTTTTGTGCGCCTGCACTTATTGTAATCAATAAAGCAAAAGCTAATTTTAGTATTCTATTCTTCATGTTCGGTATCGCAATGATATAATATTTCTTTAGTTGGTTGAGGTTTTCTTTTCTTCCCCCCATTCTTATCTTCACTCATCAATTTAATGATTCGCATTCTTTCAGCTTTATCTCTAGCTCTAAGTTCTTTATCAACCTCTACATCAAACATCAGTTTCCCATCAACATACGTTTGAACAACCTTAGCATAAATAGATAGAGGATTATCAGTCCAAAGAACAATATCAGCATCATTTCCAACTTTGATAGAACCCATATGAGCATCAAGATGCAATAATTTGGCAGGATTTAAAGTTACCATTTTCCAAGCATCTTCTTCAGATGTTCTTCCATATTTTACAGCCTTAGCTGCTTCTTGATTTAATCTTCTTCCCATTTCTGCATCATCAGAATTAATTGCAGTAATTACTCCTGCATTATTCAGTAGAGTTGCATTGTAAGGTATGGCGTCATTTACTTCAAATTTGTAAGCCCACCAATCAGAAAAAGTAGAGCCGCCAACTCCATGTTCTTGCATTTTATCAGCAACTTTATATCCTTCTAAAATATGAGTGAAAGTATTTACGGTAAAACCCATAGAATCGGCAACATGCATTAGCATATTTATCTCAGATTGTATGTAAGAATGACAAGTTACAAATCGTTCAGAATTTAAGATTTCAACTAAAGTATTAAGCTCAATATCTTCTCTTGGAGGTGTGGTATTTCTTTTTTCTTTTTGGCTAAGATTGTTGTAATCTTCCCACTGTTTTTGATATGCTTTTGCTCTGTAAAAAGCATCATAAAATACTTGTTCAACACCCATTCTTGTTTGAGGAAAACGAATTCTTTCAAAATTACCCCAGTTGGATTGTTTTACATTCTCACCAAGAGCAAATTTTATAAAACCATCTGCTCCAGCTATCTTCATTTCTTCTGCATTTGCACCCCATCTCAATTTTACCATTGCAGCTTGTCCTCCAATAGGATTTGCAGATCCATGAAGTAACTGAGAAGCGACTGTTCCTCCTGCTAATTGTCTGTAAATATTATGGTCATTTGGGTTAATAACATCAGCAATACTTACCTCAGCAGTAACTGCTTGGCTCCCTTCATTTACCCCTTTACTAATGGCAATATGAGAATGCTCATCAATAATCCCACAAGTCAAATTATAGTTTGATGCATCTATTGTTTGGTATTCTTCTTCTGAAAAATAATCATTAGGGTTTAATAATGTTCCAATAGCAATAATTTTTCCTTCTGATATTGCGACATCAGTATTTTGCAAAATTCCAATTTCTTCATTTGTCCAGACAGTTGCATTTTTAAATAGCACATTTTTATACTGAGGTGTGTCTGCAAAACCATGAGCTTTATTCGGGAACCAAACTGAAGGAGTATTGTTGTCAATCACTAATTCAAATTGATCCTCTTTACTTTCAAATAAAGAATCTCTTTGCATTCTAAATGAGTGATAATTCCCTAATGAGTCTTGATAATTCCCAATTATATGTCCATTATTATATTTACCACTAGCTCTGAATGTTCCGTTAGGATTTGAGAAAGTAATGTTGTTACCACTTAATGAAGTAGTTAAAGCTATTGAGTCTAAATGAAATAAAGTCAGTTTAGGTTTTGCATTTGTCCCTTCAATTGCGACTAAGTTATTTTCAAATTCATTAGCAATAAAAGTGTAATAACCTCTTACATCTATTTCTTGTTTTTTATTGATAATATGCTTTTCTCCTAGAGTCCAGTTTTCGTAAATTATTCCATTTTCAAAAATATCTTTTGAAGCAATAAAAAAGTTAGCCAGCTTCCCGCTTGCAAGTGTTCCAACTTTATCATTAATTTCAATTAAAGTTGCAGGGTTAGTAGTTAAAGCAGCAAGAGCATCACCTTTATTAAGCCCTTTTGTAATTGCTAATCTTAGGTTCTTTAAAAAGCTTTTCGAATCTTTTAAATCAGCAGCAGTTATGCAAAATTCTATTCCATTTTTAGCTAATATAGCAGGGTTGTAAGGTGCGCTTTCCCAGGTTTTAAGATTTTGCAAACTTATCCATTCAGTAGTTTCAGGGTTACTTACATCATAGGAAGATGGAAAGTTAATCGGAATAATTATTGGAAATTCAGTATTTGCAACTTCATCAATTCGCAAGAACTCTTTCCCGCTTCCTTTTAGGATGTAATCAATTTCAAATTCCTCAGCAATCTTATAAACCCTATTGTAATCTAGTTCATTATTAATGGCAAAAAATTGCGGTAATTCTTGCTGATTGATAAAAGAATTATAAGATAAATTAGTTTGAGAATTTTGTAATTCATACCACTCAGCATCAAAATAAGTTTGCCTCAATAAAGCAATACTTCCCATTAAAGATGATGGATTTTTTTGTTTTGAAACCCCCTTTTTAAAAGAATAAAAAGCAGCAGCATCTTTAATTAAAATATTCTCATTGTCAGTTTTGTCTGATAAAGCAACAAAAGTAGCAGTACCTCTTGCTATTCCATCTTTAGCATGCGAAAGCACAGCTCCAAATCCATTTTCTAAATAAGGTTTTGCTTCTGAATTGTATTTACTCCATTCTGTACTTGCATTTATCTCTGGGTGTATCGCTTCATTCCAATGATATGCACCCGCTTTTTTGCTATCATATTGTGGGCGGTAATTGTATTTTCCTCTTTGCACTTCTTTTAATCCGTAATCCGAATACAAATCAATAAATGAAGGGTAGATGTAATCGCCAGCTAAATCTTTAATTATTGCTCCTTTTGGAATATTAAGATTACTATCTACTGCAATAATTTTATCTCCTTTTATTAGTAAAGTTCCATTAGGGATTTCAGTAGTTGGATTTAAAACTATATGTGCATTAGTAAATGCATAAATTGGCTCAAAATTATTTGAAACTCCATTTACAGGAAATGTCTCTTGCGCCAAAACTGACTGTGTAATAAATAGTAGAGCAACTATTCTGATTGTCTTCATAATGTAAAATTAAAGCCGTGAAAATACCAAAATATGTTGAATATTATTTGTTAATTTGCTATTATAAAAAATAATAATATGAAACCTTATCAAGCGAATTTATTAAATGCATTAACTTTAATTTTAATGCCTTTATGGGCTTATTTTAATTACGAAGGCACATTAGAGAAGCCTGAACAATCATTAACCGCTCTTATTCCACTTTTTTTAGGTTTTACTTTATTGCTATGCCACAAAGGAATAAAAAATGAGAACAAAATTATTGCTCATGTTGCTGTTTTACTAACATTAATTGCCCTATTAGGAAACGCTACTAAGCCTTTGCTAACTGCTATTGAAGAGGGTAGAAGTCTTGGGGTTTTTAGGGTTTCTCTTATGATCTTAACTAGTATTTTAGCAATGATTACTTTTATTAAGAGTTTTATAGCTAATAGATTAAATAAATAATTTTAGTATTTACATTTAAATCCTAAATTTAATATGGAAAAAGCCGTATTAATTGGCTTAATAAGTCCTGATGTTACTCAGGAGCAAGCATACGAATATTTAGATGAATTGGCTTTTTTGGCTAAAACTGCAGGGGCTGAACCTATCAGAAATTTCACGCAAAAACTAAAACATCCTGATAATAAAACCTTTTTAGGGAAGGGTAAAATTGAGGAAGTAAGATTATTTGCTGAGGAAAATGATATTAAACTCATCATTTTTGATGATGATTTAAATCCTTCACAAATCAGGAATATTGAAAAGTTATTTGGAGAGGAAACTAAGATACTTGATAGAAGTAATTTAATACTTGATATTTTTGCGAGTAGAGCTCAAACTGCTCAAGCTCGTACTCAAGTAGAGTTGGCTCAATATCAATATTTATTACCCAGACTTACCAGAATGTGGACTCACCTTGAAAGACAAAAAGGGGGAATTGGAATGAGAGGGCCAGGAGAAACTCAAATTGAAACCGATAGAAGGATTATTAATGATAAAATAGCTCTTTTAAAAAAGAAGTTGGTAAAAATTGATAAGCAATCAACAACTAGAAGAAAGGGGCGTGAACATTTAATCAGAGTAGCTCTTATTGGTTATACCAATGCAGGAAAATCTACTTTGATGAATAAGTTAGCAAAATCAGAAGTATTTGCAGAGAATAAACTTTTTGCTACCCTTGATACTACTGTGCGTAAAGTTGTAATTGGAAATTTACCTTTTCTTTTAACTGATACAGTTGGGTTTATCAGAAAGCTTCCTCATCAATTGGTAGAAAGTTTTAAGTCTACTTTAGATGAAGTGAGGGAAGCTGATTTATTAATTCATTTGGTTGATATTGCAAGTCCTTATTTTGAAGATCATATTGAAGTTGTCAACCAAACTTTAGCTGAACTTAAAGTGGGAGATAAACCAACACTTTTAGTTTTTAATAAAATTGATGCTTATACTTTTATTGAAAAGGAAGAAGATGATTTGACCCCTGTACTTCCTGAAAATCTATCATTAGAAGATTTGAAGAAAACTTGGATGGCGAAAATGGAAGGAAATGCTATGTTTATTTCGGCACTTAATAAAACTCATTTTGATGAGTTGAAAGATGAAATGTACAGTAGAATTAAACAGTTACACGAGATAAGATATCCTTATAATAACTTTTTGTATTAAGCAAAACTCTGCAAGTCGGAAAGCTTTTTGTAATGTCCGTTTTGTGCAATTAATTCTTGATGTGTTCCTCTCTCAATTATTTTTCCAGCATCCAAAACAATAATTTCATCAGCATTTTGGATGGTAGATAATCTGTGTGCAATTACTAAGGAAGTTCTTTGATGCATTAAATTTTCTAGTGCTTCTTGTACTAGTTTTTCTGATTCAGTATCTAATGCTGAGGTTGCTTCATCCAGGATTAATATCTGAGGGTTTTTAAGTATTGCTCTTGCAATGCTTAATCTTTGTTTTTGCCCTCCTGATAGTTTATTTCCTCTATCACCTATATTGGTGTTATACCCATTTTCAGTTTCTAAAATAAAGTCATGTGCATTGGCAACTTTTGCTGCTTCCATTACTTCTTGTTCAGTAGCATCTAATTTCCCTAATCGGATATTATTTAAAATAGTATCGTTAAATAGTATGGATTCCTGACTAACAATTCCCATTAAACTTCTTAAATCAGCAAGGGCTATTTCCTTAATATTATTGTTGTCAATGAGTATTTCACCATTTTCAATATCATAGAATCGAGCTATTAAATCAGCTAAAGTTGATTTCCCACTTCCTGATTGCCCTACTAAAGCAATCATTTTCCCTTTCCCAATTTTAAAATTGATATCACTTAAAACATTAGTGTTTTCATAACTAAATGTTAAGTTTCTGAATTCAATATTATTGTTAAGTAGCTTTATATGTTTAGGATTTTCTACATCCGTAATTTCATTTTCAGCATCTAATATTTCATAGACTCTTTGTGCTGATGCACTCCCTTTTTGTATATGATAATAGGACCCCGTTAATGATTTTGCAGGAGGAATTATCTGAGAGAAAATCAAGATGTATCCAATAAATTCTTGTGCTGAAAGTGAGCCATCAGCACTTAAAACCAATTGCCCACCAAACCACATAACTATTACCATTACAATTGTGCTCAGGAATTCACTCATTGGAGAAGATAAATCTTTTTTTCTGAGTAGTTTGGTCATTATACTTCTGTACTCATTACTATCCTTTTCAAAATTATTATTGATGTGCTTTTCAGCATTAAAAGCTTTTATTATTCTAAGTCCTGATATATTTTCATCAATAATTGAAAGTAAATCTCCCATTTTGTTTTGCCCCCTATCAGATGATTTTTTTAATGATTTACCGATTATGCCAATTACTAATCCAGTAACAGGAAAAAGTATAACTACAAAAGTAGTCAGTTCAGGGCTTATAAAAATAAGCGTCATTAGGTAAATGATAATGCTTAACGGGTCTTTAAAAATCATCTCTAATGAACTCATAATACTCCATTCAATTTCCACTAAATCAGAAGTAAGTCTTGCAGTTAAATCTCCTTTTCTTTTCTCAGTAAAAAAGGGTAGGGGTAATGAGATTATTTTTTTGTGTAAATCCATTCTTAGGTCATGTACTACTCCATTTCTGATGGGAGTTAAAAAGAAAAGCGCTAAATAGCGAAACAGATTTCTGAAAAAGAAGGTAACAAGCACTAAAATACAGATAAAAAGTAGGGCTTCTACTTTCCCTTTTTCATCAATTGTTGAGCTTATTATGGCATAAAAATTTTCTTTTATGGCATCTGCATTAAGGCTAAGTGGTGGCGGATTGTAAACCTTTTCTTGAGTTTCAAATAGTATTCCTAAGAATGGAATTACCATTGTAAGTGATACTAATGAAAATAAAACACTTAAAATATTCGACAGAATATTCATTACTGCAAATGGCGTGTAGGGTTTTATATATCTAACTATTCTTAAGAAATAATGCATAGCGCAAAAGTAGGGAATATTCCGTATTTTTGCACTTATGGAAACAACAAGACAAAAAAAAGTAGCTAGACTCATTCAAAAGGAACTTTCAATAATTTTACAAAAGGAAGCTCCGGGCTTTTTGGGTAATATTATGGTAAGTGTTACTATTGTGCGTATGTCTCCTGATTTAGCAAATGCTAATATATTTGTCAGTATATTTCCAGCTACTGATCCTGCAGAAGCATTAAAACTTATTAAAGAGTATAGTGGTTTGATAAGAAAAAGACTAGGGGAAAGCGTAAGACACCAATTAAGGATAGTTCCAATTTTGGAGTTCTTTTTAGATGATTCAGCAGCTTATGCTGAGGAAATTGAAAACCTCTTGAAAAAATAAAGACAAGTGAATTTCCCATTTTTTATTGCAAAGCGATATTTTTCTACTAAGAAAAGTAGCAATTTTGTTCATATTATTTCATGGGTTTCTTTGCTAGGGGTAACTATTGGTACTGCTGCACTTATTTTGGTACTTTCGGTTTTTAATGGTTTTGAGGATTTAATCCTTAGTATGTACAATTCATTCGATCCTCATTTAAAAATTACTTCTGCTGAAGGAAAAGTATTTAATCCTGATAAAGTGCAATCAGTATTAGATAATGATGCAATTGAAAAATCATCATTTGTATTGGAGGAAAAAGTGCTTTTAAAGTATCAAGAAAAAGAATATATAGCTACTATAAAAGGGGTTGATGAAAATTATTTAACCCTTACTAATTTTGATAGTTTGCTAGTAGATGGGGAGTATTTGAATAAATATGAAAACACCAATATTGCTATTATTGGAAGGGGAGTAGCTTATTACCTTTCTATGGGAGTTGGGAATATGTTTGAACAGTTACAAGTATATGTTCCTAACAGAAATAGTAAAACTTTATTAAATCCTACTTTCAATGAGGAAATTCCTGTTTTTTCTCTTTCACTTGCTTGAAGGCTTGTAATCCAGTCTTTTCCTCCCTTACTTAATTGACGTAATTCATCTAATTCTTTATCAAAACCATCAACGATGACTTTACCTTGTTTAATTTGTGATGGAGCATCTTTATTAAGGACTTTATTAATTTCACTTAAAATAGTATTAATATTTAAAAACTCTTTACTGAATTTATTTAAAGGTTTTTGTGTTGATTTTATAAAAATAGTTTTATTACCAATAATTGCATATTTGCAACAAGAATTAATAAATTAATGATATCAGTCCAGCTAGTCCTACTAACGCTAGGCCTAAATAAATATATTTATTTTTATTAATTTGCCTTTTAATTTTTAGTAAAAAACTACCTTGATAGGCTAATCCTGAGCTATTTAGACTTGATGTTTTTATGAAACCTTTGTCTCTTCCAATCTTTAAAAATTTTAATTTTCTATCTTCATATATTTCTTCTCCAGACAAGTTTTCAAATAATCTTAAATTTTTTATTATTGATTTTCTTATATTTTCAGAAATAGTTTCTCTATCTCTATGTGCTCCACCCAAAGGTTCTCTTATTATTTCATCTATAATTCCCAATTCTAATAAATCTTGAGCAGTCAACTTCATTGCCTCGGCTGCTTCTAGAGATTTGGTTGGATCTCTCCATAGAATTGATGCACAT
>ENA-OREB01000868-OREB01000868.1-marine-metagenome-genome-assembly--contig:-NODE-868-length-15080-cov-4.772712_pt1 | contig 15080 bp, 3 predicted proteins | sample MGYA00248625_ERZ508552 | MGnify/ENA primary metagenome ERZ508552 (study PRJEB26219, sample SAMN06267888) | marine metagenome | isolation source: Monterey Bay, California, USA | place: USA:Monterey Bay...
AGGCACCTGCGGATGCGGAACACCCGACACCGATAGCGACCTGGACGGAACCCCAGATTGTAACGATGCTTGTCCCAATGACATCAATAAAATAGCCGAAGGCGACTGCGGTTGTGGAAATGAAGAAACCGATACGGACAGCGACGGAACTCCAGACTGTATCGACAATTGTCCCAACGACGTCAATAAAACAGAACCAGGCAACTGTGGCTGTGGATCAGACGACAATACGGATACCGACAGCGACGGGACTCCGGACTGCGACGACAACTGCCCTAACGACGTCAATAAGACGGAGCCAGGCACTTGCGGATGCGGTACACCCGACACCGATACGGACAGCGACGGAACCCCAGACTGTAACGACAACTGCCCCAGCGACATCAATAAGACGGTGCCCGGCATTTGCGGATGCGGCACACCCGACACCGACAGCGACAGCGACGGAACACCAGACTGCAACGACAACTGTCCAAACGACATCAATAAAACGGAGCCAGGCACCTGCGGATGCGGAACACCCGACACCGATAGCGACTTGGACGGAACCCCAGATTGTAACGATGCTTGTCCCAATGACATCAATAAAATAGCCGTAGGCGACTGCGGTTGTGGAAATGAAGAAACCGATACGGACAGCGACGGAACTCCAGACTGTATCGACAATTGTCCCAACGACGTCAATAAAACAGAGCCAGGTGCCTGCGGCTGTGGAGTAGTCGGCACCGTGGATACTGATAGCGACGGAACTCCGGACTGCAACGACAACTGTCCAAACGACGTCAATAAGACGGAGCCAGGCACTTGCGGATGCGGAACACCCGACACCGATTCGGACAGCGACGGAACCCCAGACTGTAACGACAACTGCCCCGGCGACATCAATAAGACGGAGCCAGGCGCCTGCGGTTGCGGCACACCCGACACCGACAGCGACAGCGACGGAACACCAGATTGCAACGACAACTGTCCAAACGACATCAATAAAACGGAGCTAGGCACCTGCGGATGCGGAACACCCGACACCGATAGCGACCTGGACGGAACCCCAGATTGTAACGATGCTTGTCCCAATGACATCAATAAAATAGCCGAAGGCGACTGCGGTTGTGGAAATGAAGAAACCGATACGGACAGCGACGGAACTCCAGACTGTATCGACAATTGTCCCAACGACGTCAATAAAACAGAACCAGGCAACTGTGGCTGTGGATCAGACGACAATACGGATACCGACAGCGACGGGACTCCGGACTGCGACGACAACTGCCCTAACGACGTCAATAAGACGGAGCCAGGCACTTGCGGATGCGGTACACCCGACACCGATACGGACAGCGACGGAACCCCAGACTGTAACGACAACTGTCCTAACGACATCAATAAAACGGAGCCAGGCACTTGCGGATGCGACACCGTTGATGCCGATGTAGATGAAGATGGCCTCTGTGATAACGATAACAGCGACAATTGTTTTGATACTGCAGCATGCAACTATGCAGATGTCGGCAATGCGGTCTGTATCACTCCAACTGGATGTCAGACTTGCGCCAACAACGATGGAACGGGTAGCACAAATGCCAATGATGACGACGCTGATGGCACTTGCAATATTGATGATGGATGTCCAGGTGACGCCGCCAAAATTGCCCCAGGAACATGCGGCTGTGGCAACGTAGATGTGGACGTCGACAATGACGGATTGTGTGACGAAGACGGAAGCGATGACTGCTTTGACACCAGTGCGTGCAACTATGCAGATGCCGACAACGCAGCCTGTAACACTCCAACCGGATGTGAGACTTGCACCAATAACGACGGAACTGGTGGCACAAATGCAAACGATGACGACTCAGATGGCACTTGCAACAATGATGATGGATGTCCAGACGACCCTGCCAAGATTGCTCCAGGCATCTGCGGTTGTGGCAACGTAGACACAGACATCGACAACGATGGCGTCTGTGACGACAACGATCTCTGCACCGATCCCCTCGCCAACAACTATCAGAGTGCAGGAGGCGAAGAATGTGCGCCATGCCCTGACGCACCTGTCTTTGATGGAATCGACATAGAATCCTTTGCCACCACGATGTCCTCAACGGACGGTAACATCGCACTGGACATCAGCAGCGGCAATGCCGACACCCTCTTCCTCTTCGGACAGAATGGCGCGGGCAACCTCACCATCGAACTGCCCAGCGACTTAGATAACATCCCTGCGGGTTATTACACAGCCATGGTAATGGACTCTGACGGTTGTATTGGTGTCGCGCAGCTTTCAGCTGGCGGGACAACCCTGCAGCAGCCGGGCATCACCCGTCCGCTCATCGTACCGTACGCACTCTGCTGCAGCGGTTGTGGCGTGAACGACACCGACTCCGACGGCATCTGCGACGACGACGACAACTGCACCGACCAAACGGCCTGCAACTTTGCAAATGAATGCAACGAGGCCTGCGTCTACCCTGACGGCAATGGCGACTGCACCGGTTTCGGGACTTGCGGTTCTCTACGTCTGATCACACCTCAAGGCAATGTGGCCGACTTTGATCCATCAACCGGCACTTTTAGCGACCCCGGTGTTTCCATTCCAAATGGTGTCACGGAATTCATCGAATACAATGGTGGTTACTTGCTTTCCTATGGCGGAGGGGCCAACGGTGGCATCCAACCGACCGACAGTGCCATGAACATTACAGGGTCCATCAATATGCCCGATCCCTGGGGGGTGTATAACGGCATTGCGTCCATGAATGGCACACTCATCACTGTGGTACACACTGGAGAATTGGCCAGCATAGACTCCATGACTGGAAATTGGTCTAACATTGGTTATACCGTGGGCGGAATGAAAGGTGGAGTCGAGTACAATGCAGGTGCCGATCTTGTCTACGCCATCACCTCTGGAGGTCAGCCCTCCTCACTCCTGCACATTGACCCAGCCACTGGAAGCGTGACCAGCTCGACGCCTGTGAGCCCTGCAACTGTACTTGGCTCTCTCCGGTATTCCGGAGGCGTCCTCTACGCAGGCGGCGAGAATGGTGGTCTGTACACGTTGAATCCCGCCACCGGAGTTTTGACTTCTATAGGTACGATGCCAGCGGGCCAAATGATCAGCGGAATCGCCAACAAGCAGAACTGATTCGCCGACGAACTCAATTGAAAAGCCCCGCCACCGAGCGGGGCTTTTTGCTGTTGCCCGCATATCAGCGGAGCAATCGTGCTTCGGAAAGAAGAACCCATTCATTCCAAGATAATTGTAGCAATTACTTCCGTTTAATGCCTCCAAATTAATTTGTTCGCGTAGCTTATAATTCGACCAAACAGATTTTTTGGCGGGACTAAAAGTTTGCTTGGCAGTATCCCTGAGGGTAGCTTCTCATAGCCAAAATCACTGCCATGTATTCCTACCTCTACACCTTGTGTCTGAGCCTTTTATTGTTGCCTTCCTTAGTTGCTTTAGGGACTCCGGAAACCTCCGGGAGACCGGAAGAAGCGAGCACTCCACCTCTTGATTGTTCCGACTTCGAAACCTTCCTTTCTTCGGGAGAATTTACGCTGAGCTACACGGCGACTTTGGGCACTGAATGTGTTACAATCTCCACTCAGCTCAATTTTGGTGCAGATTATACATTGGAAGAGGTCGCTTCAGACGGTACTGTGCTTAATGGATACACCTATGCAATCACCGCCGTTGATGATCAATGTGCTCTGGCATCCGCTGAGGACGATTGCGGCGTTCAACTGCTCGCTTTTAACGGTGACAATTCTGCACTCACCCTGACAGCTGACGGCGGTGAGGCGACATTGACTCCGGTCCCAGAGAACACAGACGACTGGGGCATTTGGCAGTCGTATGTGATTCTGAATGATGGAGTCAATGACATTTACATGGCTGGTGGACTGAATCCAGACGCAACACACCCCTCCTTTGAAGGCGCAGATTTTGGCACGCTGTCCACCGATGGGAGCACCCTGATTTTGAATGGCGGTGAAATCAAGACTTACAAAAACAACGCTGCAAACGTTTGCGGCGGCAACCTCCAATACCGCGTCTATCAATCCGGTGTCCAACCAGGTAGCTTTAGTGGGGTAGACTTGGCTTTCAATACCAACCTCGGCAATGGCGATCAAAAATGGTCCACGACCAATGCTGGAATTGACCTTTTGAGCGGCCTCACCCCTGGGGATTACACCCTTGAGGTTTATTGGGATGCCGATGGTGACACCTTCGGCAGTTGTGGGTCTACCAACTATGAAAACAACAATGGCGGCAACTACACCGCCAGCTTCTCCTTGATCACCGCCGTCAGCGGTTGTACAGATCCCGATTACGCTGAGTATGACGCCAGCGCCACCACGGATGACAGCAGTTGTGCCACGCTGCTGTCCGTCACCAACGAAAATACCTCGGCGAAGTATGCCACGATTCAAGCGGGTATTGACGCGGCTTCTGCCGGTGATGTTCTTTCACTGGCCGCAACGACGTTCAATCCCACAGGCACGATTAATGTGGACAAATCCTTGACCATCAGCGGTGCGGGAAGCGGATCCACGACCATCGACATCGGTGGCTACAACGCCTGGGGCATCTACATTACTGCCGATAACGTCACCCTGAGCGGTGTGACCATCCAAGGTGATGCGAGCGTGAATGAGGCCTATGCCTTGAAAGCTGGTTCCGGAAACAACACCGGAGGATCTCCGTCCATCTGTCAGAACCTGGCCTACAGTGACATCATCATTCAGGGCACCAAGCGCACTGCCATTGACATCAACGGTGTCAACGGTGCGACATTGACCAACATCACTGCTACCGGAGCCACCGGAGGATTTGGCATGAGCATTTCGAGCTCGGCCAATGTTGCGGTCACCAACCTCACCACCAGCGGAAACGCTTGGGGCGATGTGGGCATCTTCCCTGCCAATACAGCCTACCAATGGCCATCTCTGGAAGGCCCAGCTGGCATCACTTTTGACGGAACGCTGGACTTGTCCTCAGGCCAAGGCAGCATTTCTGTCCAAGACGGTGCACTGGCATCCGGCGGCACCTGGGTCGGCAGCATCTCCATCGATGCCGCTGACAATGCGGATGTGACCGTTCCGAACAACTTCGACGTTCGCCTTGATGCTGTCCGCAGTGATGGCCTCGCCTTCCATGTGGTCACTAACGGAGGTGCCGCTGAACCCACCTTGAACGCTTTGTTGGGTGCGACGTCCCCTTTCTCCTACAGCGACATTACGCTACAAAACCTGTTGACCGACGAATGGGCAGTATCCGCTGGAATGGAACTGCAAGCCACAATTGATGCCGCTGATGCAGGAGACACCATCGAATTGGACGGTGCACTCTCAGCTTCGGAGACCATCAACGTCAACAAATCCATCAACATGTATGGTGGCGGCAGCGGAACGACCACGATCGCCACCTCATCTGCTGGATACGGCATGAGCATCTCCGCAGACAACGTAAGCCTCTCGGGCTTCACTCTGGATGGCTCCGGAACCTTTGGCGTCAAGGCCTCAGGTGTATCCAACTTTAGCCTGAACGATGTGGAAGCGACCAACGGTGGCAACAGTGCCATCGACCTGAATGGCGTGAATGGGGCTACCCTCACCAACATTTCCGCTTCCAACACAGCATTGGGATATGGATTGGCCATCGCCAGCTCTTCCGATGTCACCATCAACGGCATCACGACCAGCTCAAACACTTACGGTGCTGTTGGCATCTTTCCCGCCCAGACCCAATACCAAGACGCTGGCCTGGAGGCTCCCTCCAACATCGTCATCGGCGGAACGGTCAGCTTGAACAGCGGGGCTGGCGCCATCACCGTGCAAAACGGGGCACTGAACAGCGGGGGCACTTGGGTCGGAACCGTATCCAATGATGCTGCCGATAACGCAGACGTCACCGTGCCCGCAGACTTCACCCACGCTCTGTATTCCACACGCAACGATGGCATAACCGGCCAAAGCGTAGCGGCGCAAGCGGTGATCCAAGGCCTCGTTGCCTATGGTGCGGCCAATCCCGTTCCAGGCATCGAATACTCGGACGTATACATCTACGACATGGACAACGGTGACTATGAAGTCATCGAGCCCTTGCTGATTCAGGACGCCATCGACGCCGCTGAAACAGGGGATCTCATCAACGTCCTTGCCGGCACATATGTGCTCGAGAACGAGATTGTGGTCAACAAGGCCTTGACCATCTCCGGCAGCAGCCGCGATGACGTCATCCTCGACGGCTCCGGGTCTTCTGACAGCTATGGCTTCAGCATCCAATCCGACAATGTGACCCTGAGCGGCATGACCGTCAACGGTGGTGGCCTCGCAGGCCCGATCGTCTTTGGTATCCACGTGCGCCCCGACTTCTCGGGCTTCACGGCCACCGGCATGTCCGCCAATAACTGCCAGCAAAACGGCATCGGCCTCACAGGCATCAACGGTGACAATGGCGCCAACACCATCTCCGATTTCGTCGCCACAGGAAACGGCCTGTACAGCATCGGCATCGGCAGCAGTGAAGACGTCACCGTCTCCAATGTGAGCGGCGGTAACATCGGCCTTTACTTGAGCTCGGCCAGTACCTCACAGACCATGTCCAATGTGGTCTTCCAAGAGCCCATGACCCTCACAGGTGGTTTCGTCATCGAAAAGACCACCACCGCTCAGAAAATCACCTACTCTACCAGTGATGGCACCGATGCTGACTACAACGCCAGCGCAGGCGTCGTGGTGCCCACGGACTTCGACCAGGCCTTCCACAGCAGCCTCGAAGATGTGCCCTTGTATGGCACCATTGGCGACGTGGACCTCGTCTCGCTCGTGACCGAAACGGCATTGCCCTTCTTTATCTCGGCCACAACGGGCGGAACTTACACCGCTTCTGGCCTCGCCGTCCGCGACCTCTCCGAAGGGCGCTGGGAAATCACCAACGACCTGTCCATCCAAGATGCCATTGACATCGCAGAAAGCGGCGACAACATCTGGATTGCTGACGACACCCACACCATCACCTCTACCATTGACGTGAACAAGGGTTTGACCATCGAAGGTGAATCCATGGCCGGTGCCATCCTAGATGCCTCCGGTATGACACCGCTCACCAACCGGGTGATCGAAACAGACGCCGACAACATCACGTTGCGCAACCTCACCATCAAGCCCATCACCGACCCCGATCCTGTCGCCAACAATAGCATTGGTTTCACCATCAAAGCCGGTGCCAACTCCACACCTACCATCAACGACGGTCTGGTCATGGAGAACATCACCATTGATGGCGCAGCAGAGCGGACGCCATTTGATTTCCACGGATTGGACAACGTGACCCTGACCAACCTCAATGCCAGCGGAACCACCCGTGGAAATGGCATGCAGCTCACAGGTTGCACGAACGTGACGTTGAACAGCTTCACAGGAACGGCCAATGCTTGGGGTGGCATCGCGGTGTATGCATCGCGCTACGTTCCTTCAGCTGGACGCGGATCGGACAACATCTCCATCGTGGGCAGTGGCCTCTCCATCGACGGAGCGGTTTTCAGCCAAGACGACATCGACCCCGCCAACGGAGACCTCCTCAACACCAACGTCAGCGTGACGGGTTGGGACTTCCTCGTGTACAACGACGCCTTCCGCGGCGGTGCCAACGACTCTGAAGAATACACCTTCTATGCAGAAGATGAAACCGCAGCCGTGACTTTGGCACTGGGCTTAAACACCGGCAACACAGCTTCATCGGCACAACAAATCAGCACCTCTGATTGGATTGTGGCAAATGGAATGGCCATCGCCCCTGCCCTGTCCGATGCTGCCGCTGATCAAAATGTGGAAGTGCGCGCAGGTACGTACGAGGAAGACCTCGCTTTTGACAAGGAGCTCAACATCAACGGTCCAAACTCAGGAATTGCCCACGACGGATCCCGCGGAGCGGAAGCCATCATCGACGGCGAACACACCTTGAGTGCCACGGGCGCCGTCATGCTCGACGGACTGCAGTTCCTGAGCAACAACCCCGCCGAGACGAGCACCATCTACATCACCACCGCGGCCGGACATACCATCCAAAACAACCAGTTTGTCTCCAGCATCGCCGGAGGCGGAACCGGAGGACAAAACGACATGGCCCTCTACACATCCGTGCTCTCCTCTGGGTCCATGACCATTGCCGAGAACAGCTTCTCAGGAGATGGCACTTTCTCCGACGGAGAACGATACAGCAGCGCGGCCTGGGGCCGTGGACTGTGGTTCAACGGCGGCGGTGCGGCGGTAACCGTATCCAACAACGCCTTTGCGAATTGCCGTACTGGAATGAACCTAGAGAACTACGACAATAGCACCTGCTCCATTGAGAACAATAGCTTCGTCGATTGTGGCACGGGAATGTCGTTGGGGGTTCCCACGGCAGGCGACATTACCTCCATCACGAACAACAGCTTCCAGGATGTCGACACCGACATCAATGCCCGCAACCTCACAGGCAATCTGAACTGGGACCTCGACGCCACCGGCAACAGTGCCCTTCCAGGAAACAGCACGTACTACTCTGATCTTGGAGCGATTCCTGGCAACAGCTCCGGTGACATTGACGACCCGAATGGCAACCTCGCCTACCTCTCAGGAAACGGAGAAGACCGCTTGATTTTCGGTGGTGAAGACAACACCGTAACCGGCGACTACACAGCAGCGGCCAACGACTACCTCGATGGAGGTGGAGGCACCAACTATGCCCAATATGGCGATGCCGCTTCCGACCTGACCCTCTCGGCTTTCGGAGACACCCTCTATGTCCAAAGCCCAACGGCAGGAAACGACACCTTGCTCAACTTCGGCTTCCTCATCCTGTCCGACGGCCCATTGGCGGTCATCCTCGGATGCACCGACAGCGGGGCTGACAACTACGACGTTACCGCAACGGTCGACAACCTGACCTGTGAAATCCAAGGCTGCACCACCCCAGGGGCGTGCAACTTCGACACAAGCGCCAATACCGACGACGGCTCCTGTGAATTCACCAGCTGCGCCGGTTGCCGGGATGAAGGCGCTTGTAATTATGACCCAGCGGCCACACTTGACGGACCGGCGGGAACCTGCACCTATCCTGCGACCTACTATGTCGACTGCGATGGCAATTGCCTGGACGGGTTTGACCTCGACAACAACGGAACTTGTGATCCTGAAGATGTTGTAGGCTGCATGAACGCCAATGCGAGCAACTACAATGTATTTGCTACCGTACCCGATGGAAGCTGTGCCTTCGAAATCGTCGGATGCATCCAGCCCGACGCTTGCAACTACAATTCAGACGCAACCATTGCAGATGTGACCAGTACCTGCATATTCCCCTCGGAAACCTACCTGAACTGTCAGGGAGCCTGCGTCAACGACTCCGATGGCGATGGTGTCTGTGATGAAATCGAGGTGGCGGGTTGTACCGATTCAGGTGCCGACAACTACAATGCTGCGGCCACGGATGATGATGGTTCATGCATCACGAGCTCTGCTCCTGGCTGTTTGATTCCCTCCGCCACGAACTACGACCCCAACGTTACGGTTCAAGGCCAGCCCGTCACATCCTTCTGCACATTTAACTTCATCACCCCTCCGATGATTGCACCACCTGGGGTGGATTGTGCAGACAGCAACGCTTGCAACTACGACAACACCGCTTCAGGATATTCAGAATGTGAGTATTCCTCTTGCCTCGGTTGTACCATCCCCTCTGCATGCAACTACGATGACACCGCCATCTACAATGACGGATCATGCGAATACACCTCATGCACAGGATGTACCACTTCAGGTGCTTGCAACTACGATGACACCGCCACCATCAACGATGGCTCATGCGAGTACACCTCATGCGCAGGATGCACAGAACCCAACGCCAACAACTACGATGCATCGGCCACCAACGACGATGGTTCTTGCGAATACCTCGGTTGTACCAATGCCAGTGCATGCAACTACGGGTGCACGGACGTCGCTGCCTGCACGGCGGCCGGTGTGAGCGGTCCCAATACAGACGATGGATCCTGTGAATTCACCAGCTGCGCAGGATGTCAGGATTCGGGAGCATGCAACTACGATGCAACGGCGACCATTGCCGGTTCCTGTGAATTCACCTCTTGCGCAGGCTGCACGGACAATACTGCTGACAACCATGACGCTGGCGCCACCATTGATGATGGATCCTGTGCCTTTGGCGGATGTACCAATGGCTCAGCGTGCAACTACGACGCATCGGCCAATGTGGACGACGGCTCTTGCACCTATCCTGCATCCGGCTTTGATTGCAACGGAGACTGCTTGGACCTCAACAACAACAGCATCTGTGACAATGCCGAAACTCCGGTTCCAGGCTGTACCAATCCGAACGCCTGCAACTACGATGCTTCTGCTACCCAGAACGACGGCAGCTGCACGGTCGTAACCGCCTCCGCCTCCGACATCACAGTTGAGCTCGACGCCAACGGTGTGGCCTCGATTGCCCCATCGGATGTGTTGGCTAGTGAGGCCAACCTGATAGGACATTGGACTTTTGAGGCTGGACAAGAAGCCACAGACTTGACCGGAAACTGGGGAGACCTCAATGTCGTACCAGGAGACTTGGTCGGCGGAAGCTTGGACCTCGATCCAGGAGACTATTACGCGACGAGCGGCTACACAGGCAATACAATCTCAGAGAAAACCCTCATGGCTTGGGTGCAAATCGAGGACCTAGCTGTAGTATCCGGTTCGCCCATTAGCCTCAATGACAATTCGGGCAACTTTTTTGATGGCATTGTTTATGCCGAAAGACAAGCCAACCGATTCATGTCGGGCAGCGACAACTTTAACCGCACCGACGATTTCACACCAGGTTTTGAAGAAACCTTGACGGGAACGTTTGTCAACATCGCCATCACCTACGTAGACGAGGGGGGCAGCACGAGGGTAACCGGTTATCGCAATGGGGTCCAAATCGGAACCTATGCCCAGGGCACGCTCCAAACTTGGACGAACGGAAACGCGCGCATTCAATTTGGTCCGCGCCATTATACCAGCAATGGAAATGTGGATATGCTGGTGGAGGAAGCCCGGATTTACGACCGCGCTTTGACCGGTCCTGAAATCGAAGAAATAATCGCAGGGGAATGCACCATCGCTTCCTCTACGGTCGCGCCCAACACCTTTGACGTAGACGATCTTGGGCCGAACAATGCCGTTTTGACCGTCACCGATGACCAAGGCAACTCGGATACAGATGGCTTTGTTGTCACCGTTGAGGACAACATTCCCCCTGTGGCAAGCGCCAACGACATCACACTCGAGATGACAAGCACAAGCCAGGAGGTGATCCTGACCGCCTTGCAAGTCTCCACGTCCACGGACAACGCGGGCATCGAATCACAGACACTCAGCCAGAACAGCTTCTTTGGGTGTGACGATGTGAAGACCCACCTTGTGACTTTGACCGTGGTGGACTACGCAGGCAATTCGGATTATGTCACCTTTAACGTCACCATTACCCACCCCGACGTGGACAGTGATGGGATTTGCGACGATCAAGACAACTGTACTGACCTCACGGCCAACAACTACAACGACCCTGCCAACGGCGTCTGCCAGCCTTGTGGAACAGCCCCTGTCTTCACGGGAGTGGCCGTCACTTCCGCAGCGCAGAACATGACGGAAGCAAATGGCGTGGTCTACTTGGACATCACGAGCGGTACGCCCATCACATTACAGTTGACTGGAATCAATGGAACAGCTGACTATTCAGCCACCATTCCCACAGAAATGGGCACCATTCCAGCCGGATACTATGAAGCGCGGATCATCGATGCCGATGGTTGCCTCGGTGTTGCCGATGCACCAGGAGGCTCCACGTTTGGCCAACCCAGCGTCATGTATCCATTGGTCATGCCCTACACGCAGTGCTGCAGCGGTTGTGGTATCTACGATGCGGATACCGACGGCATCTGCGACGACAGCGACAACTGCATCAACAAGTTGGCCCCGAACTACAACGACCCGGCCAATGAAGATTGTATCATCTCGGGCTGCACGAATCCCAATTACACGGAATACAACCCTGCGGCAACGGTCGATGATGGAAGTTGCGAGACGTTTAACGATTGAGCAAAATGAAGGAAGATTGACCCTTCAAAACTTTGGAGGCCGGAAGCCGACCCCATTTCGTAGCCGACCCCGACATCGTAGAAAAGCCCCGCCACCGAGCGGGGCTTTTTGCTACTGCAGCCCTGTAATCTCGTGTATACAGTGTCGAACAGGTCGATAACGGCGACCATCATGCTTGCCCGAAATGTTCTCAAAGGGTATTTTACCGATCTTAACCAAATTGTCTTCTCATGCGGCCCATCGTCGTCCTGAGCCTGTTGGCTTGCTCCCTTTTCTCAACCCCGGCATTCGCGGCCTGGGACATCTTCCAATCCTACGTCATCATTGACGCCGGCAGTGGAAACCAATTTCTCGCCGGAGGGTACAATGCCGATGCGGCCACCGCCTTCGACGGCAGCGACCTCGGAACGTTTGCGGCTTCCGATGCGCTGACCCTCAACGGCGGCGAGCTCAAGACCTACAAGAATGGAAGCTCCAATGTGTGCGGCGGCAATGTGTACTATCGGGTCTACGCCTCAGGCGACACTCCGGGAAGCTTCAGTTCCGTGGCCCTGACCAACGCTTCCAACCTGACCAATCCCGGCGACCAGAAGTGGGATGGGACCGCAGCGGGCGTTGACCTGCTCGCCGGCCTGACGGCAGGGGGCGCCTACACCCTAGAGGTCTATTGGGACCTGACCGGCGCCGAAAGCGATCTAGGGGGCTGCGGCGAGACCAAGTACGACAGCGATTTCGGCAACAATTTCACCGCCTCTTTCACCTTCAACGTTCCGGGTTGCACCGACCCGGATTTCGCCGAGTATGACGCGGCAGCCAACACCGACGACAGCAGCTGTGCGACGCCCATCGACCCTTGTGATGGCGCCTTGGTTCTGGGCAGCGTCTCCGTGACGAGCATCCCCACCGCCATCGATGCCGCCGATGGCGCCATCGACATCGACGTCACCACGGGCACAGCCATCGCGCTCGACCTCACCGGCATCAATGGAGCTGGTGACTATAGCTTCAGTTTGCCCGGCGCCATGGACGGCATCTTGGCCGGCACCTACGACGCCAACGCCGAAGACGCCGGTGGGTGCAACAGCAACACCGTCAGCCTCATTGTCCCCTATGCCCAATGTTGCAATGACTGCGGCGTCTACGATGTGGACACCGACGGCATCTGCGACGACAGCGACAACTGTACCAACAGGTCGGCCACCAACTATAACGACCCAGCCAACGAAGCCTGCATCATTCCCGGTTGCACGTCACCGGGGTATCTAGGATACGATCCTGAACACACTGTGGACGACGGAAGCTGCGGCGCCTTGGCCGTCCCCGGATGCACAGATTCACTCAAATTCGGATACAACTCCAATGCCAACCTAGATGATGGCAGTTGCGGGTGTTATCTCCCGGGTGAGGATCCAACTTGCGTTTCACCCGACATGGGTGGATACACCTATGACGTCGTCTCCATGGGCTGTCAATGCTGGTTTGCGGAGAACCTTCGAACGACCTACTACCGCAATGGTGATCAACCCTCTTCGGGATTGACAGAGACTCAGTTTGTGAATCACACCGAGGGCGCCCTAACTCATTACGGCGAGGGGGAGCTTTGCATTACTTGTGCGAATTCTTCGATCGGTTGGACACCCGGACCCAATAGCTATCAATTCGATGCGTGCATTGACGATTCCCTGTCATTGGAAGTGTATGGCCACCTCTACAATGGTTATGCCGTGGAAGATGCGCGCGGCCTTTGTCCAAGCGGCTGGCATATATCGACACGCGATGAATGGGTTGAATTGAAGGATTTCGTGGAGAATACGCTAGGTCATTACTATGAGGGTAATATTCTGAATGCAGAACTTCCCAGTAGCAATGGCAATGACATGTATGGTTTTGGAATCCTTCCGGGCGGCACTCGTGAATCAGCCGGAAATTTCAAATACGGTGGGGAAAAGGCATATTTTTGGACGCCCGACTTCTCGATTATCAGTCTCTTCCAACAGTCTGGAAATTTGGTAATCACAAGCCCGGGTGCTTCCGCAAGCGCGAAGCAAAACGCGCTCTCCGTGAGGTGTCTCATGGATGCTGACTTCATTTCCAATCAAGGTTGTACAGACCCAGCTTACTTGGAGTTCGACTCAACGGCGAACACGGACGATGGCAGTTGCACCAATCGGTTGGGCTGCACGGACCCAACTTACTTGGAGTACGACGCTGAGGCCAATGTCGACGATGGCAGCTGCACGACACAGCAGCCAGAGCCGTGCTTGGGCCCGTCGATGGACGGCTACAACTATAATGTCGTCCGCATCGGAGACCAATGTTGGTTTGCTGAAAATCTACGCACGACGCTATATGCGGACGGCTCGGTGATTCCTGCGGGCTTTACAGACGGCGATTGGGTGTCGACCACATCTGGCGCCACAGCGGTGTATGGCGAGAGCAGTGGCACATGCCAAGACTACAGTCCCGACATCGATCCTTGCGACGACGTACAGTCATTGGAGGAGTATGGACGCTTGTACAATTGGTACGCCGTCGACGATGCGCGGGGACTGTGTCCGAGCGGATGGCATGTGCCGACCGATGGAGAGTGGACGGTTTTAGAGGACTACCTGCTCGCAAAGTGTTATTGGGACGATGCAAGAGCCTTGCAGACAACCTATGGATGGAACGGTGACAACAACGGCACGGACGACTTTGGGTTTTCGGCCCTTCCGGGCGGCGAACGCAGCTACTACAATGGCTACTTCTACGATGCAGGGACCGACGGCTTCTGGTGGAGTTCTACACCCAATAACTCAAATGGTTGGCGCCGGTATATTGCGGCCTCCAATCCAGACGTCGGACAGAACAATGTCAATCCAGGTAACGGTAACTCCGTGCGTTGTCTCAAAGACTGAGTGCACGCAAGAACGCATTGAAAAAAGCCCCGCCACCGAGCGGGGCTTTTT
>ENA-OREB01000875-OREB01000875.1-marine-metagenome-genome-assembly--contig:-NODE-875-length-15001-cov-4.056084_pt1 | contig 15001 bp, 6 predicted proteins | sample MGYA00248625_ERZ508552 | MGnify/ENA primary metagenome ERZ508552 (study PRJEB26219, sample SAMN06267888) | marine metagenome | isolation source: Monterey Bay, California, USA | place: USA:Monterey Bay...
GGCCGCCAACGTCCGCTGGATGATGTATTGGTTGAATCCCCAATAGTAGATGTTGGCCACCCACATGCCGCCCACCAGCACACCGATGCCAGGAAGGTTCATGTATTCGGGATGGTCCTCGTCGAGGATCATGGCAAACTTGTCTGGAGCCGCATCATAAATCGCACTAAATCCAGCCCACATTCCGGCTCCTCCAGAAACCGCATCCAAGGCCAAGTAAGTGGTCACCAAACCACCCATCACCAAAAACACAACTTGGATCACGTCCGTCCAGGACACCGCCGACAACCCTCCGTACAACGAATAAGCCGCAGCAAACAGCCCCAGCCCCATCACCCCGTAAACCATGGGTATGCCCATGATGGTTTCCAATGCCAAGGAGCCCAAATAAAGCACCGAAGCCAGGTTCACGAATACGTAGAGTGAAATCCAAAAGACCGCAAGAATGGTCTTGAGGTTGGTGGAATAGCGCTGCTCGACAAATTCGGGAATGGTGTACAGTCCCTTCTCGATGAAAATGGGCAGGAAGTATTTACCGACGATGATCAAGGTCAATGCCGCCATCCACTCATAGGAAGCAATGGCCAAACCAATCTTGAAGCCTGAACCCGACATTCCGATGAACTGCTCGGCAGAAATGTTGGCCGCAATCAGCGAGGCACCCACCGCCCACCAAGGGAGAGACTTGCTCGCGAGGAAGTAGTCCTCTGCATTTTTCTGGTGCCCCTTTTTGTCGCGGGACACCCAAAGGCCAACCCCCAAAATGAGGATGGCATAACCGATAAATATGGCGTAATCGAGCGCCGAAAAGGTACTGGTCATGATGCTGTAAGGTGTTGGGGACCCCGTGACATTGACCGGGTCAGGCCAAGCAATGTACACCGTACACGGTTCATGTCCCCCACCCTTTGCCGAACCATAACTTTGGACGGGTCAACTCCCGATGAACAGGCCCTGAATCCAGCCGCACATGAAGCACCTCCGCCTGGCCATACTGCTGTCTGTTTTGATGGTTTTCTGTCAAGACCCTGCCGCACAAACCCTTCTTCCTTACACTGAGGATCCCTCGGTCGTTGAGGAAAATAAGCTCCCAGCCCGCGCCACATTTTACACCGCTTCTAGCCTCGAAAGCGCAAGTGCCGACACCCCTTCCTACGGGGACCGCTACCAAAGCCTAAACGGAACGTGGAAGTTCAATTGGTCGCGAACGCCAGAAGAACAACCCAAGGGATTTTATGCGCCTGGCTTCGACACTGCAGGGTGGGACGACATAGCCGTTCCGGGGAACTGGGAACTGCAAGGTTTTGGAACCCCGATTTACACCAACCACCCCTACCCTTTTTACTGGAAGTCATCCCCTCTTCCGCCAGACATTCCCGACGATTGGAATCCCGTGGGCAACTATGTCCGGACTTTCCAAGTGCCCAAGTCTTGGGACGGCCAGCGCGTCATCCTGCACTTCGGCGCTGTCAAATCTGCCTTTTTCGTTTGGATCAATGGCCAGCGGATCGGGTACAGCCAAGGTTCCAAGCTGCCCGCTGAGTTTGATGTTTCCGACGCCCTCAAAAGTGGCGAGAACACGGTAGCGCTGGAAGTGTACCGCTGGAGCGATGGCAGCTTCCTCGAGTGTCAAGACTTTTGGCGGCTTTCTGGCATCGAACGCGACGTGTGGATCCAAGCCCAGCCCCAAGCGCACATCGCAGACGTCCAGGTCGAAAGCGGCTTGAAAAACCGCTACACCGACGGTGTTTTTTCAGTGTCCCTGGACATTGCGCATTTGGGCAAAAAACCGTTCGAAGGAACCGCGCAATGCCGGCTCTCCTCCGGCGGACGAAGCGCTGCCGAGGCCGTGCTCCCCATCCGCGTTTCTCCCGGCGACACCACCCGATTTACATGGAGCGAGCACCCCTCTGCGGTCAAGGCCTGGACGGCAGAAACCCCCCACCTTTATGAATTGGACATCGTCCTAATGGACAGCGGTTCAGAAGTCCAAGAAGCCACCAGACTCGAGGTGGGCTTCCGAGACATCCGCATCGAAGATGGCCTCGTCAAAGTCAATGGCAAAGCCCTGCTGATCAAAGGCACCAACCGCCATGAGCACCACCCTGAAACGGGACATGTGATCGATCGGGCCTCGATGGAAGCCGACATAAAGACCCTCAAGGCCCACAACTTCAATGCGGTCCGCACCTCGCATTATCCCAACCACCCGTATTGGTACAGCCTTTGTAACCGATACGGGCTCTATGTGGTGGATGAAGCCAACATAGAAAGCCATGGCATGGGCTACGCGCCCGACCGCACCCTCGGCAACAACGCCGACTGGGAGCATGCCCACTTGATGCGCACTGCCCGCATGGTCGCCCGCGACCGCAACCACCCATCCATCCTCTGCTGGTCGCTGGGCAATGAAGCCGGAAACGGCGTGAACTTCGAGGCGACTTACGCCTTTGTCAAAACCGCGGATCCCAGCCGTTTTGTGACCTACGAGCGGGCCGAACAAGCCTCCAATACGGACGTCTACGTGCCGATGTATGCGGACTACATGCACCTCGAAAAGTTTGCCCGTCAAAATCAAGACCTGCGTCCGCTGATCCAATGCGAATACGCCCACGCCATGGGGAACAGCTTGGGCGGATTCAAAGAATACTGGGACATCTACAGGCGTTACCCCAGGCTGCAAGGCGGCTTTATTTGGGACTTCAAGGACCAGGGACTGTGGGAGGAAAAAGAGGGGAAGCGCTACCTGGCCTATGGCGGTGATTATGGGCCCGAAGGAACACCGAGCGACCACAACTTCCTGAACAATGGCCTGGTCATGGCGGACGGCACGCCCCACCCCCACATGCTCGAAGCCAAGCAGGTCCAACAACCCCTTCAATTCGGGTTGGGCCATCCAACGGGTTCCAAATTGAGGATGGAAAGCGAATACCGGTTTAGAGAGGTCGTGGTCGACATCGCTTGGACCGTCATGGCCGATGGCCGAGCGGTCGACCAAGGCACCCTTCCGGCAGTCACGGTTCGGCCCCTGACCTCATCAGTACTGGACCTTCCTGTTAAGGACCGGGACTTCGGAAACGCAGAAGTTGTCCTCAACATCGAAGCCACGTTGACCCAAGCAGACCCCTTGCTACCAGCAGGGCATGTGCTGGCCCAATACCAACACATCCTCAACCCTGGAACGCCATCCCCGCCACCCGCAAAACAGGGCAGGGTCAGCCTCAAGGTCGAGGGGAGCAATGTGATCCTCGGATTTGAGGGCGGCGCCCTGTCATTGGACAGGAACACAGGAGAAGTCGCAGGCTACCAAGTCGGAGGGCGCCACCTCATCACCAGCGGAGGCAGGCCCAATTTTTGGCGCCCTCCAGTTGACAACGACTACGGGACGGGCTCGCCAGAACACCGCGCAGAATGGCGCGACCCGTTCAACGTTCCCGGACCAGCCAAAATGACCAACAAGCGACAAGAAAACGGCAGCATGCACGTCACATTTGCCCGGTCCATTCTCAGCGGTGACGCCGTCGTATCCGTGCAGTACAACGTGGACGCTGGAGGTGTTGTGAGCGTCACGCAGCAAATGCAAACCCATGGAGGAAAAGCCGCCCCCGACCTCGCGGGAAGGCACCGCTCCCTCGAAGCAGGTACACACGGAAATTTGTACCGGTTTGGACAACACTGGGTCCTGCCGCCGGGCATGGAGGTGGCCCAATGGTACGGGCGCGGCCCCATCGAATCTGCATCCGACAGAAAAGAAGCCGCCCTGCTCGGACAACATTCGATGCCCATCGCAGAACTCGCAACACCTTACGCCCGGCCGCAATACAACGGCACCAGAACCGACACCCGCTGGCTGCGCATCCGCGACGCAGCAGGTTTTGGATTGGAGTTTGAATCCCAGGTGCCCTTTGATTTTACCGCCCTGCATTTCTCCCCAGACCAACTGGATTCCGGACCGCGCAAAGAAGAGCACCAAAGCCACTTCCGCTTGCTCGAACCCACCGACGAAACCCACTTGGACATTGACGGCTTCTCGGCCGGGGTGGCCTGCATCAACAGTTGGGGCGCCCTTCCGCTGCCAGAATACCGCCTCACCTACCGGGACTACCACTACGAATACACTTTCAGGCCAGTAAAACCCTAACCAAAAATCAACCTGCGCACTTTGCTCCAATTGAACATACCTCTCACACAACCGTTCTGTTGACATGGCACATCGTCTCGTCCTGCTGGCACTTACAGCACTTTCGACCGGCATTTTCGCCCAGCGGCCAAATGGCGGCCAGCGTCCATCAGGGAGCGCTCCCAACATGGACAACCGACCAAAAATCGGCGTGGTTTATGGCAACGTGGAGGACCAAGCTTCAGGCTCGCCGATTGAATTCGCCACCATCAGCATTTTGGCCTTCGACGAAAACAAGGTCATCACAGGAGGGGTCACCGACGCCAAAGGGCGGTTCCGCATCACCGAAATTCCCGTTGGCCGGTTTCGCGCCCAAGTGGGCTTCATGGGGTACACTTCCATTGAAGTCAATGACATCCGCCTCAATCCGCGTGGCGGCATCGAGCAGGACCTCGGTACCATCCGCCTCGAGCCCAACGTTCAAGCATTGGAGGCCGCAGAAATTGTGGAGCAACGCTCGAGCCTAGAAATGATGATCGACCGCAAGGTCTTTAGGGTAGGCGACGACCTCAACAGTGCCGGTTCCAACGCCACGGAGTTGTTGCGCAACGTCCCCAGCATCGACGTGGACATCGATGGGAACTTGAGCCTGCGCGGCTCAGGCAATGTGACCATCTTGATTGATGGACGGCCCAGTGGCATGACCGGTGCGGCCACACAGAGCCTCCTCGAGCAAATCCCGGCCAGCAGCATCGATCGGGTAGAAATCATCACCAGCCCCACCGCCAAATACGACCCCGAAGGTGTGGCTGGCATCTTGAACATCATCCTCAAAAAAGACAAGCTCGAAGGCAAGAATGGCCAGGTCAGCGCAACATGGGGCACAGAAGAAAACCACAGCGGCTCCTTCAATGGCAACATCCGCGGGCAGCAATTCAACTTTTCTCTCAATGCGGGTTGGAACCAACGCAACGGATTCCGCCTCGGAGACAGCGAGCGCGAACAAACATTCGGCGGGGAATTGACGGGAGGTTACGATTCCCTGAGTGTGCTCACTTCCAACAGTTACACCGACAACCTGCGCTCAAGCTGGAATTTCAAGACCGGACTCGACTGGATGCCTTCTTCGGCCACGACTTGGAACATCGGATTGCGCACCAACCAAGGCGTCAACTCCAGCATTGAAGACGTGGTCAACCTCGAAACCTGGAGTACCGATGCGCGGGGCGGCTTCACGCGGTACGGACTTTCCGAGCGCGAGAATGCTTCCACCGACCTCGACTTGGGTTATGAGCACAAATACGGCGAACGGCATGTGCTGCAGGCCTTCGCGCGTTGGTCGAACCGCACCAGCACATCCCGCGATTCCCTCTGGCAGAATTTGCCGAGCACCGCGCTTGACACGGCCTACTTGTCCAACGCCAACCTCAACGACGGCGGCAGTTGGAACACGACCCTCCAGGTCGACTACGAGAAACCGCTCGACCACGACGGCAAACTCGAGCTGGGATACAAGACCATCCTCCGGGAAAGCGACGAGGACCAACGCTTCTGGCAGCGGGACACCTTGGGCACGCCCTTTGTCCAAGCCTATGACTTCCGGTACCGCGAGGACATCCATGCGGCCTACGTGACATGGGGACGCAAATTCGGCGCTTGGGGGGTCCAGGTGGGCGGACGGGGTGAAACCGTCTTCACCACCGCTGAACTGCAGGGCGACAGCACGGACATCGCTGCAGCCTTGGCCCAGCTCGGCGGCACCGACGCCACCTTCGTCAACGACTACACCAGCTTCTACCCTTCCGCCAACCTCAGCTACACCGTGGACGACCGCAACCAGTGGGTGCTGAGCTACAACCGTCGCGTCAACCGCCCCCGGGGCCGGCAAGTCAACCCTTATGTCGACAATGCCGATCCGCGCAACCTGCGGTACGGCAACCCCTTCCTCCTTCCGGAATACACCGACGGTCTAGAGCTGGGTCACCAACTCACCGGAAAGGCCCTGACCTTGACCACCTCGCTCTTCTACAAGACCACCCGTGACGTCATCCGCCGATTCATCGAGGTGGACGATGCCGGCATTGCTTACCGGACCTTTGTGAACCTCGCCCGCCAAACCAATTCCGGACTCGAGGTCGTGGCCATGTGGCGCAAAGGACGCAGCCTACAGGTCAGGGTTAACGGCAGCATTTACCATCAGAAAACCGACGGTTCCAACCTCGCGCCAGACCTCGGCAACAATGGCTTTCAAGGCAGCGCAGGTTATCAGGTGTCATCCTTGTTGAAGGGTGGATGGAAGGTGCAAATCAATGGCCGCTATCGGGCGCCCTCTGAGTATACCCAAGGCACTTTTCAGGGCTACATTACCCACAGCGCGGCAGTTTCACGGGACTTCTATGACGGCAAAGTCAAAGGGTCTCTCCGGGTTAGCGACATGTTTGACCAGCAGGAATGGTCATACACTTCCGAAGGCCGAGACTTCTTCCAAGACGGCACCTTCAAGCGTCAAAGCCGTTTCGTCTACGCCAGCGTAACGTGGTCTTTTGGCAAACTCGAGCCCGGCCAACGTGGCAAAGGCAGAGGAGGCTACGGAGGAAGCAGTGGAGGTAGCTTCGATGGCGGCGAATTTTAATGTCAACCCCCAAGCGCCCATTCTCTTTTTCGATGGAGGGTGTGCCTTGTGCCATGGTGCCGTTCGCCGGTTGATGCGCTGGGAGCGCTCAGGACACCATTCCCTTCAATTTGCTCCGCTCAACGGAACAACAGCGGGTAACCTCCGCAGCAGCGGAGCGCTCCACGAAGACCAAGAAGCTGTGACCCTCTGGACGCCAGCAGAAGTGCTCATCGGGGAAGCTGCCACTGGGAGGGCACTGGAACTCATAGGCCGCCAAGGCTGGGCACAGGCCTTCCACCTCTTGCCTGCTCCAATGCGCCGCTGGGCATACCGCACAACAGCTCAAAACAGACACCAGTGGTTTGGCAGGGTTCCCGACGGCTGTCCAGTGCCAGCGGCACCAGAACGGTTCTTGCCATGACAGGGGGCCACGCGAATGCCAAAGCATGCGAAGCTGAGGCACCCCGGTCCATGGACACCGTATTTTCGCCCCCCATGTCCGGACCGACTTCAAACCGCCTCCAAGCCGAAGGCGCCAGCCCTGTAACGCCCAAAAGGCTCGAGCAGGCGCGCTGGCATTGGTTCGATGCTCCCGGCGAAGTACCATGGGAAGCCTGGGAAGCCTTTCCAGGTGGGTCAGCCTACCTCGACCGCCGCTACCTCACGGCCATGTCAGGCCATGGAAAAGTCCAGTGCCGATTGGGCATGATCAAGGCCGAAAATGGACCGTGGCTCGGAGGGATTCTGATGCAAGCGGTTCAAACCGAATCCCGCTCACCAGCAGAACACATGGATGTTTCCTTGGGTGTTCGCATCGCCACAGCCATCATGCAACCTGGCGGCAGGCCTTTTCGCTTTCGGACACTTGTAGCCGGGCAAGGTCTGGGCAGCGGTGAACACACTTTCTTGTGGCGGCCAGACATCCCTTCCGACCAGCAGGTCAAGTGGACAGAGCAGGCCTTTGACCAATGCGCCAAGCATTGGAACATTCGCGTCTGGATGGCCAAGGATTTTGGCCCCAAACGCGATGCCCAGCTCGCCCCGCACTGGAGCCGGCGCTGGGCCCGCGCCACCTTTGACCCCGTGATGGAAATCCCACTGGATCCCACATGGACTTCCACCGATCAATGGCAGGCTGCACTCCGAACCAAGGCCCGCACCAAAGTGCGCAGCATCTTGGGCCGCAGCACCAACCTCGACGTTGAAAGGGTCACCGACCCTTCCGAACTCGACCGCTTGGGACCCGACCTCATCGCCCTGTATGACCAAGTCTACGGACGGGCCAGCATCGTGATGGGCGGATTAGAATCCAGAGATTTCGGGCGCCTTGCTACCGAGTTGGACCGCGATTTTTTATTGTTGACGTTTCGAGAAGAAGGCCACCTCGTGGGCTTCCAATGTGGCATCCACCATGCCAACAGCAACAGCATCGAAGCCTACTATGTGGGGTTTGAATCCGAGATCAACAAAGAGCGGGCGCTCTATCAGCGGATGCTCTTCGAATTCATCGCTTGGGGCACCTCTCTGGGCGCATCTAGGGTGGTCATGGGCCGCACCGCCCTCGAAATCAAAAGCACCCTCGGTGCTTTTCCAGTGGAACTCTCCACCTATGTGCACATCAACCTGCCCTTGGCCATGCCCTTTCTGCGCTGGATGATCCGAAAGGCACCTCCACATGCCTTCAAACCTCGGCGCGCTTGGCTCGCCGAGTGGTGCAAGCGATGGCAGGAGGAAGGTTACCGCGTCAATTGACCTCCTCTACAGTGCCGCGGCCAAGGAAGGCCATGGCCAAGCTGCCCAAAACAAACAGCAACAGCAGCCCGCTTCCCAAAGAAGCAACCGTGCGTGCCGATTGCACCGATGGCAATACAAACGCCATCTCGAGCGTATGCTCACCCGCGGGCACCACTGCCCCGCGGAGGGCATAATTCACCCGCAAAAGCTCAGCAGGCTCACCATCGATGGTCAACTGCCATCCTTCTGGATAATGGATTTCGCTGAACACCAACAACCCTTTGGCCGGTGCTGACACCGCGTATTCTTGGAAATCAGGGGTGAAAGAAACAAGCTCGGCACGGCCGGCGTTCGCTGCTCCAGGTACAACCCCGGCGAGGGCATCAGAAAACGATTCAGGCACCACTGCACGGCGCGGATCGGTCAGGGACTGCATCACGGCCATCTCTGCATCGGCCCCCTCGGCCATGGACCAACCGGAAGCAAACCAAGCATTGCCCAACGCCTCCCCATTGGGAATGGGCTGCTGGGTGGGATCGTACACGATGTACTGCGCATTGAGCATGGCGTGGACGGGCATCGCCGCCAACGCTGCATCCATGCCCGCGGAATTGGCCAGCGCCGCAAACTGCTGTTGCTCAGGCTGCAAAACACGCTCAATCAAATCTTGGTAGCGGCGGAGCTTGGCACCGTGGTAGCCCCCAACACTGCGGTGCAGGTAACTGGTGGTCGCATCGCTGAACGCCCCGCGTAGGTTGAGAACGCGGAAATGGTCCACCGTCTGAAGGCCCGAAAACTTGGCCGCGTCCAACACGCGCTGCTCCCGTTTCCCGAGGCGACCTGGATAGGACGTCCGTACGCGTTCCACCTCACCATCGATGGCCTGCTGAACGGCGGGATTCCGACGAACCCGGTCTGCCAAAATCGCATTGTCGGCGGGTCCCGGTGTGTAGGGGTACTTGTATTCTACTGTACGCACCCAGCCCTTGTCAGCCGGCTGATAACGGCGCGCCACAGACTGCATTTCCACCAGTGTCACCACCGCCAGAACACCAATGACACCGTGGATCACCATCGGACGCGCTTCGCTGGCCCGCAACCGCACCACTGCGAGCAGTCCCACCATCGCCATCAGCACCAAACCAAAGCTCCGCCAGAGGTCAGCACTGTACACTTCCAAACGCTGCTCCAAAGCACGGGCCGCCCCCAATTGCTCCACAGCACGGTCTGGCCGCACATGACTCTCAAAATCAAAAAACACAGAGGGCATGGCCCCAAACATCAGCAGCAACACCACCGGAATGCCCGCCGCAATGAACAGCTTTCGGCCCCATTCCACCTTGCCTTTCAATGCATCCTTCAGCAACAGCCCCACTCCAATCGGCAGCATGCACTGGATGAGCATCAGCATCATCTTGGTGTCTCTGAACTTGGAAAAACCGGGAACGTTTTCTAGGAAAAAATCAGTTAAACCAGAAGTGTCCCGCCACGACAAAACAATGGCCAGCAACGCCACCACCAGCATGGGCCAGCGCAAAACATCACGCCGCAGGACCATCGACACCATGAACAGCGCCATCAAAATGGCACCGAAGTAGAAGGCCCCTCCACTGAAAAGCTGCTCCCCCCAGTAAAGCGGGTTGTTGCCGCCTTTGATGTCCGGCACCATAATGCTCCACCACTCACCGCGGCCCATGGAGTATTGCAAAATGTAGTCCTTGTCGAGGCCAGTGTCGGCCACCTCCACTCCCGCGGCCGGCGTCAACAGTACTTCTCCCCGGGTCGTGTACGGCGTGTAGTCCAAGGTGGGCTTGATCAGCGCGCCGTTGGGAATCACGGCAATGGCTGCTGCAGCCAGCAACACCGCTCCGGTCACCCCTGCCCGACGCGCAGCTCCTGACATCACCAACCGCACCGTTTCCGCAATGCCAATCCCTGCCACCAAAAAGGCGAGGTAGTAGGTCATTTGCAAGTGGTTGGCCGCAAGGTTAATCGCCGTGAAGGCCGCCGCTAAACCAGCGCCGAGCCAAAGGTTCCGGCGGTAGGCCACCAACACACCTGCCAGAATTCCCGGCAGTGTGGCAATCGACATCACCTTCGCCGCATGCCCCGCACCGAGGTACAAGATGTTGATCGAACTCAATCCAAATCCTATGGCCACCAAGACCGATATCCAAGGACCACAACCCAATACAGCGGCCAGGAGATAAGCGCACAACAGCGCCACCAACAGGTGGTCCGCAGGCCGCGGAAATCCCATCCGCAACACCCTACTGAACCACGACCCTGCATTGACATCCGTTGTCCTCATCCCCAACTGAAACGTAGGCATCCCTCCAAACTGACTGTCCGTCCAAAGTGCCTGCTCGCCACCCGTGCGGTCGCGGTGGTCGCTGACCTCCTTGGTCGTGGCGATGTAATGCTCGATGTCGGGCATGCGCAACCGATAGCCATCGAAAGACTTGGAGTAAAAGTTGCCCGCAATCACCATCAACACAACGACGGCGATCACATGTGGCAAAGCAGCGCGCAAGATTTGGACAGGATTTGGACGGTCGCTCATGTGGGCAAGTTAGGCACCACAGAGAAGCTTCAGGACCTCACTCCGACGGGCTTTGCCCCCCATTTTCCTCGTCCACCTCTTCGAACTCGACATACTCGCCCAGGTGGTCGTCCTTGGCCTTTTCGGGGGCTGCAGTGCGCGACGTCCGCCCCTCACTTGGACCGCTCTGCCGCGGCGTTGTGCGCCCTCGTCCGCCAAACAAGCGGTCTAAAAAACGGAACACGAACCAAGCGATCACCAGTCCGATAAGGGTGCGAAACAACCCTGGCAGCATTACTTCGAGAGATACAGGTTGCGCTCAGAATACACCTTGCGGAAAAACGGATCCCGGAGGGTATCAATGAACCGGATGGCCTCTCCTGTGGACTTCATTTCTGGGCCGAGCTCCTTGTTGACCTCCGGGAACTTGGAGTAACTGAAGACCGGAATCTTGATGGCATAACCCCGTTTGCGGGGCTGGAAATTGAAGTCTTTGACCTTCTTTTCGCCCAACATCACCTCAGTCGCATACTTCACATACGGCTCCTGGTATGCTTTGGCAATGAACGGCACCGTGCGCGAGGCGCGCGGATTGGCCTCGATCACAAACACCGTATCGTCCTTTACAGCGAATTGGATGTTGAGCAACCCCTTCGTCTCGAGGGCCACCGCTACTTTCTTGGTGATGTCCTCGATTTGGGCAAGGATCAAATCTCCCAGGTTATAGGGAGGCAATACCGCATAGGAGTCGCCAGAATGGATTCCGGCAGGCTCGATGTGCTGCATGATGCCAATGATGTAGGTGTCCTCCCCGTCACAAATCGCGTCCGCCTCGCACTCGATCGCTCCTTCCAAGAAATGGTCGAGCAAAATCTGGTTGTCCGGCATGTCGCGCAGGATGTCCACCACGTGGTGCTCCAGGCCTTTTTCGCTGATGACAATTTTCATCCGCTGCCCTCCCAACACATAGCTGGGACGCACCAAAAGCGGGAATCCCAATTCACGGCTGAGCGCGATGGCTTGCTCAGCGGAAGTGACCGCACCAAACTTTGGATATGGGATTTCCAAGTCTTTCAGCAAGGTGGAGAACCGCCCCCGGTCCTCCGCGATGTCCAACGCCTGATAGCTCGTGCCCATGATGGGAATGCCAAAGCGCTCGAGCTTTTCAGCCAGCTTCAACGCCGTCTGGCCGCCCAACTGCACGATGACCCCCACGGGCTGCTCGTGACGGATGATGTCATAGATGTGCTCCCAGAAGACCGGCTCGAAATACAAGCGGTCTGCAGTATCGCTGTCGGTAGAAACCGTCTCTGGGTTGCAGTTGATCATCACGGCTTCATACCCCGCCGCCCGGGCTGCCATGACACCGTGGACACAGCAATAGTCAAACTCGATGCCCTGGCCGATGCGGTTGGGTCCACTGCCGAGCACCACAATCTTCTTGCCCTCCGTTTTGGGGGACTCATTCTCTTCGCAAAACGTGCTGTAGTAATAAGGGGTTTGCGCCTTGAACTCTGCCGCGCAAGTATCCACCAACCGGTAACTGCGTTCGATGCCCAACTCGATCCTGCGGTCAAACACTTCGCTTTCCTTGGCCTTCACGACATGCCCAATTTGACGGTCCGCAAAGCCCTTGAGCTTGGCCTCCTTCATCAGCTCGAAAGGAAGGTCCTCTAAGCGGTACTTTCCGATGCGGCCTTCCGTTTCAATCAGGTCCTCGATCTGACGCAGGAACCAAGGATCAATCTTCGTTTTCTCTTGGATCGTGCTCATCGGAATGCCCAACTTGATGGCATCGTAGAGGTGGAACAGGCGGTTCCAAGAAGGGAACTCCAAGGAGTGAAGGATCTGGTCTTGGTCGCGGAGCTCCTTGCCATCGGCGCCGAGTCCGTTGCGCTTGATTTCGAGCGATTGACAAGCCTTCTGGAGTGCCTCTTGGAAGCTCCGGCCGATGCCCATCACCTCGCCTACAGACTTCATTTGAAGGCCAAGTTGGCGGTTCGCCCCTTCGAACTTGTCGAAGTTCCATCGGGGAATCTTGACGATCACATAATCGAGGGTAGGCTCGAAGAAGGCGCTGGTGGTTCCCGTGATGGGGTTGGTTAACTCATCGAGGTGATAACCGATGGCGAGTTTGGCCGCAATCTTGGCGATCGGATATCCTGTCGCCTTCGAAGCGAGGGCCGATGATCGGCTCACCCGGGGGTTGATCTCGATGGCGATGATGTCCTCCTTTTCGTCGGGGGACACTGCGAATTGGACATTGCATCCACCCGCAAAAGACCCGATGGAATTCATCATGTGGATGGCCATGTCCCGCATGCGCTGGAACGTGGTGTCCGAAAGCGTCATGGCCGGGGCGACCGTGATGGAGTCACCGGTATGAATGCCCATCGGATCGAAGTTCTCGATGGAACAGATGATGACCACGTTGTCGTTGGCATCCCGCAACAACTCCAGCTCAAACTCCTTCCAGCCGAGCAGGGCTTTGTCGATCATCACCTCGTGGATGGGCGAGATGTGCAGGGCTCGGGTCAACAACCCGTCAAACTCAGCAGGGTCGTGCACAATGGAGGCGCCCGCGCCACCGAGCGTGAAAGAAGAACGGATGCAGAGCGGGAAGCCAAACTGCTGCGCCGCCTCCTTGCCTTCAAGGAAGCTCTTCGCGGTTGCCTGTGGCGCCATCGGCACCCCGATTTCTCCCATCAATTGACGAAAGCGCTCCCGGTTCTCCGTGATGTCAATCGCGTCAATGTTGACCCCGATCATCTTCACTCCATACTCTTCCCAGATCCCCATCTCATCGCAGGTGATGCAGAGGTTCAGCGCCGTCTGTCCGCCCATGGTCGGGAGCACCGCGTCGATGTCGTGCAACTTCAGAATCTCCTCGATGGACTCGGGATCGAGTGGCTTGAGGTAGATGTTGTCCGCCACGACCGGGTCGGTCATGATGGTCGCCGGATTGGAATTGATGAGGGTCACCTCGATGCCTTCTTCGCGAAGCGAGCGGGAGGCCTGGGATCCGGAATAATCGAATTCGCAGGCTTGTCCGATGACAATGGGTCCGCTTCCAATGATGAGGACGGACTTGATGCTCGTGTCTTTCGGCATTTTTTTTTTCCGGACAGCAACAACGCTCTCCGGGAAAACCATGGCAAAACTACCTCACACCTTCCATTCCACCTCGTTCCGTTTTCCACATGAAATCCCCGATGAATCTCCCAACAGCACCGACCTTTGAGCCCATGCCTTTGACCCCCGATTCTGTTCCTGCATCCACCCCCGCAGGGGTGGTGCGCAAAGTGCACAAACAAGGGGAGGTGTCCATCGAGTACGCCCTGTGGCAGCCCGACGGGACAACCCGGCATTGTGCCATTGCCCTTCACGGATTCAGCCGGCCGCTCGAAGACATGTTGGCCGTCCGGCCACTGCTCCCGAAAGGCGCATGTCTGTTGATGCCCCACCTGCCTGCCCACGGCCGCTCTTCTGGACACCACCGACCGCTCGACACCGCCGCGTGGGCCAAGACCTTGTGGGCGCTCATTCAATCAGAAGGGCTCGAATTCAACGGCACGCTCATCGGCTACAGCCTTGGAGGTCGTTTGGCCCTCACCTGGTTCAGCCTGAGCCCTTCAGCGTTTACCAAGGTGATCTTGCTCGCTCCGGATGGACTGGTCAAGAATCCGGGGTACCGATTTTCCGTGGACACCGCCTTGGGCCGCTCGTGGCTCCATCAAAGTGAACGACAGCGGAAAATGCTGGTGCGACTCCTGACCGGACTCCGCGACCAGCGCATCCTTCCTGAGCACTTCTATCAATTCTCCTTGTTCCATTTGGAATCCAAAGAAATGTGGGGGATGGTGGTCGATTGCTGGATTTCCATGCGCAAGTTCTGGCCACCCGGCAGGCGCCAACTGCGCGCCCTGAGCGCGGCCCATCCGGGGGTGCTGTCGGCCCATTTCGGGGCGCGGGACAAGGTGATCAAACCCAA
>ENA-OREB01000882-OREB01000882.1-marine-metagenome-genome-assembly--contig:-NODE-882-length-14972-cov-7.202618_pt1 | contig 14972 bp, 16 predicted proteins | sample MGYA00248625_ERZ508552 | MGnify/ENA primary metagenome ERZ508552 (study PRJEB26219, sample SAMN06267888) | marine metagenome | isolation source: Monterey Bay, California, USA | place: USA:Monterey Bay...
TAATGAGCACATTCCACATATACCTTCTCTGCAATCGTGATCAAAAGCTACGGGCTCTTCTCCCTTTTCAATTAACTCTTCATTTAATCCAGCAGCAATAACACTTTTGGAAAAGAATCCAAGAAAAATAAATTGGAACAATTTATCGTGTAATCCATCCGCATTAAATATATTGAACAAACATCCCGAACGAGTAGATTTAAATATGTTATTAAAGAATCCATCATTCTCAATTCAGACCCCAGAAATACGCTTTCAACTGTTAAACATAGAATTATCAAAACCATTGAATGAAATAAAGGCTGGTGAAAAAACTAAGGAATCTGACCTTGCTATCTTATGTGCAAACTGTCATCGAGCAGTGCATCGTCTAGAGACAGAAGACCCATGGAATGAGCTTTTGAGTATTCATGGTAAGTTATAACAAGCGCATGTTGTCGGACTGGTTTTCCGCTGCGCTCCAAACCAGCCGCAAATGCGGGCGTTAGTTGCCAAGGGGAGTTATGCGAAAAACTTATTGGTTGTATCTCGGGTTATTAGTGTTACTAGCTTTAGGTAGGCTGGCTCAAAAATTAGCAACCGATACTGGCGGTTTTGCTAGCCGTTATCTTCCATTAATAATCGTGATTATTTTAGTTACTGGTTTTATAGGCTTTATGTCGCATAAGCCTTTATTCAAGCGCTGGGTTTGGCTAGTCGTTTTCTGGCTGCTAATTACTGCTTCGGCTAGTATGTTTTTCTTCTCAATTTATTTGTTTATTGCAATTGGCACAGGTGGTTATATAGGAGCGCTGGTAATAATTGCTGGTTTGGCGCTTATCTCACCAGCTCTAGCTGTTTTGTATAAATATGCTTTTCAGTCACCAAAGTTGTGGTGCAAAGGCAACTAACAAGGCAATTAATCGGACACGCAGCAGTTATCTCTAACATCACAAGTTTAGTGGCAACTCGTCGACTTTCTTTACAGTTCGCTCGCTTGAAATATCAAAATGATGGCATATCTCACTGAAAAATATGCAGATGTTGAAATTGGTACGGTAATTGCTGCCTAGAAATAACGCCTCAGTACGTCGAGGCGATACATTTATTATAAGGAGTATTTATGTTTGATCATCTTTGGCGAGTCGTTTTGAGACTCGGTGTTGTTTTTATCGTTTGTTTACCCTTGCAGATAAAAGCTTCAATTATTTCTGCGGATGATTCTACATTCGGCGCGGGCACACTTACGCGTGACACATTACAAGGCCTCGATTTTCTAGATGTAACATTTTCGGTTGGATTGACCCGGGCGTACGTTTCATCACAGTTTGGTACCGGGGGCCAATTTGCAGGCTTTCGATACGCTACTGACGATGAAGTCATCAATCTTATAAACAACACAGGTTTCAATCCTGTTGCAGTGTCAGGTGCAGATGTTGCTGGAACAAACGGCATCGACTATTTGTCTAGTCTGGTAAGTCTCCTAGATCCAATACTCAGTAACACTTTCAATGACGCTGTTTTTGGTCAGGCAGTTTGTTCGCTTGCCCCGGGAGCGTGCCGGATAAGTATTTACGATCGACATGTGCAAGGCTCAGATTTGGTAAATGCAACCGGCGGAATCGGTTTCAATCAGGTCGTGACGAACTATGGTTCCTATTTAGTCAAATCAACTCCGGTCCCAGGGCCAGCTACTTTCTTGTTGCTTGTCGTTGGAATTCTCTCGCTCTGGGTATACCCTAGAAAACGTCGTTAAGTTTGTAGGTGTGTTACTCGCTTTACTCGTGCCACTCGGACGCACCTGCTTCAGGTTTGCTTGCAAATGGCTGCACCATTTTGTCGCAAACGAATCCTTACGCGTCACGCCGCTTAACAAAGTGTTATGTGCCACAGGTTCTAGTATTCATAGAGGAGGATTATGAAAAAAACTGTACGTCAACATTCTATATTTATGGTGTTAGTCGCTTCCATAGCCTTTTCAAGCTTTGTGAACGCTAGCGAAGCCACGCTAAACAAAAATGTGCAGTCCTTAGAAGCAATTGTAACAAGTTATTACAACGTAGTATCTGGCCCTAAAGGATTCAAATACGACGCTAAGGCTGATAATTTCTTACATGCGCCTGAGGCGATGATTACCCGTTTCAATGAGAACAACGACTTTCAGCGTCATGATTTGCCGAAGGAGCAAGAGTCTTTACGAGAACCTTATGTGGAGGGATTCTATGAAGTTGAAATACATCGAATAACGGAAGAATATGAAAATGTAGCGCATGTATGGAGTACCTACGAAATGCGAAACTCTCCAGAATCGACGCCATTTATGAGAGGCGTTAACAGCATCTCCTTCTATTTCAATAGTGGCCGATGGTTTATTTCTTCATGGAGCACGCAATATGAGGGGGCAAATAAAATACCTGCGAAATACCTCCCACAAAACCAGCTCACAAGTCAGTTCAGCGAAACGCCGACAGCGCTCACTGACTGAGGTGTAAAAGCATAGCTATGAGATATAGTTGGCTTTTTATATGTTCCTAATTTTGGCTAGATGTAAAGATTCGATATGGATTTTAGTAATCTCACGGATGGCATAATTCTATTGATAAGCGGCGGAATAATTGTTCTTTTTGGATGCGGAATATTATTACCGAATCTTGCTAGTCAGGAAAACGTCGATAAAGATAAAATGCAAAGGGTGCTTGTTGTCGGGTTGGTAATAGTTATGTCCGGCGTGGTCCAATTAGCCCGTCATTTATTATAATAGCTATTGTAACCAGCGGCGCGTACAACAAGACAAACCACAATCGACCACAAATTAATGTGGGCTGGACTTCGCTATCGCTCAGCCTGTGTTTGCGGCGTTAGGTTTACAGGGATTTATGGAAGTATCAGGATGAAATCGAGCAATAAAAAACTACTTATTTGCTTATTAATTACTGTTACTTTTATCACTTCTGGAGCCATTTTTTTTAAGATAGCGAGAGATGAAGTTTTCTATCTTTGTGGTAATTTTTCGGCCGGTGTAATGAAATCAAGTGTAGTTAGGCAACTTGATACAGCTAACCGTTCCAGCTACACGCATTCTGTTCATGAAAGTGGTTCAACTATTGTGTTTAGTAGTAGACTCTATTTTGTCCCCAATCAATGTGTTATCGAATTTGATAAAAGTGAAAAAGTTGTCCTTGCTGGTTTTAAGTAAACCTAACAAGGCGCTCAAGAACGGACAAAAAACAGTTGGCTTTTGTTCACTACGTTCACTATTTTAGCCAACAATTTTTGTCCGCTTAAGTGGGCGTTAGGGGTCTAGGTTAATGTCTTCGGTTGCTGCACAGATTTTTGCATTACTTATATTCGTAGTAGTGCTATTTCAGCTAGCACTTATGCTAGGTGCGCCCTGGGGAAATGTTGCAATGGGTGGCCGGTTTCCTGGCAAGTTTCCGCCGATAATGCGAATAGCAGCATTAATTCAAGGACTCGTCCTAGGTGTTATCGGCTTCATAGTCCTAATTAGAGGCCAAGTGCTAAACTCGAACTTGTACGAAATAACCGAAATTGCTATTTGGGTGGTCGTGGCGCTCATGGGTCTGTCACTTGTTATGAATCTTGTCACTCCAAGCAGATGGGAAAGAATCATATGGGCGCCCGTTGTAGTAGTCCTTTTCACATGTTCAGTAGTCGTTGCGCTATCGTAAATTCTACGCCTAACATAAAGTTTAAGCCGCTGCCTTGCGGTCGCTCGGACGTGCCATTCCGGAATCCGTTTGCGCATGGCTTCGCCATTTGCTTGCAAACTGCGCCTTTCGTGTCACGCCGCTAAACTGGGTGTTATGTGGCACGTTACGTCTGCAGTCGACCCTTAACCGCTATTTCTCGAGAACTAGCTTCGCGCGTCTTCGGATGCACGAAGAGGCGAAAGTTGAAATCGATTAGCGACCCGATACTGGGAAGAAATTGCTTCGATGACCTAACCAAGAAAAGGCGATGGTCGCTAGCATGATGCAGACCAATAGTTGTGAATAAACGGCACCAGATCCCGACGATACCAATAAGGGCCCTGCAAATAACGGCCCAAGCGCGCCACCTAATGACTGAGCAAGAGGCACGAGTGCGAGTAACCTACCGGTTTGGTCGTATGAGCGCACAATATTCATGGTGTAGGGGAGGCTAAAATTCCAAACCGCACAGAAAAGAACAACTGCGATAGCGAATCCTATAGGACCCGGAGTGCTTACAAGGGTAGCGACGTAGATTAGGCATCCAACAAGCAATATAACCATCGCCTGCCAAACAGAAACTCGAGTATGAACGATAGCAGCTGCGACTGAACCGCCAAGCCCCAGCACTAGACCTAACGTTACTGCCACACCGACGTCAATTGTCTCAATACCGGCGCTGTTGCCAAGTATCTCGAGAAAAGCCCAGTTACTCGTTAAACCGATAAAATAGACCACCATGGCAATCAGAGATAACCAGGCTGCAGGGTTGAAATTCGAATGTCCGGTATGAAGTGGAATGCTATTCGTTGGTGAACGATTTGGAATCATTGGGAGCAACAACACCGACACTCCAACTAGAATAACTAAGAAACCAATGACACCTTGGTAACCCCAATTTGGGGATAGCACTGCAGGAATCATGAGCGTACATAGTCCTGCAATCAATACCATTGCGCAGATGCTAATGCTGAATGCCCGAGTAGGGTTTGGCATTGATGCTAATCCAAGCATGACCGGTGCTCCGGTGATGGAGCATCCGGCACTAGCTACACTCATGCCGACAATCAATGTGGCGAAATCGCCAGCAAAGAAACAGATGATCAAACCGAGCAATCCGACAACAACACCGAAGGTAATCGAGTGGCGCCAGAGAATTCGATTTACCCAAAAATAAGAAGATCCCAAAAAGATACAGGACGAAAAGAAGCTGCTCGACAACAGGATCCCAAGTTGTTGCTCATCAAAGCCGAACGTATCCTTGAGAACACCCACAAACACGGGTTGAATGTTGAACAAGAGCGTACTCATAGCGCTTATGTAGCTCAGCGCTGTGAGCTTCAATCGATTACCAGGTATTATTCCCGCAGTAGAAACATTCCGCATCATCCTGTGCTCTGTCGAGTTTTCTCCCGCAAAGTCGAGTCCGCATCTTGCTGCAATACCACACTCAATAGTTGGCGAGCCATCTTCCGAAGCTGGTAGTCGTTGATTACATTAAAGTTGGAATGTAGCCAAATGCCGTCGATCGTGGACATGATGAGGGTTGCCAAGGTTTTAGCTTCTGTAAGTGGGATGTCGTTGGCGCGATTGATAGCTTGGGCAAGTAGACTAAGCAGGGGTTTGTAACCGCTCCGGAGCTTTTCTCTTAACTCGGGCGTACTGCTCATAAAACTCCACAAGCCGATAGAGAATTGACCATCGTCGTCAGGATCCTGTCCGATCCCGCCAGGTAACAGCGACTTAACTACAAGTTCTAACCGATCTTTCTCGCTGACCTGAATTTGGTCTGCGGTCATCTGCAAACGAACTCGAATTTTTTCCATATGCCATTCGAATACGTAGGTGAGCAGTTCTTCCTGGTTGCTAAAGTAATGCGCGATGACTCCGGTGCTAAAACCGCCGCGCCGACAGATACCTCGCACAGTGGCTTTACTAATTCCCTCCGCAGCGATGAGTTTCATGACGACATTGGCAATTTCTTCACGGCGCTGATCATGATTGATTATCTTTGGCATGACTATTATATTACATCTGTCGTATTATAAAAAACAAGCGAATTGCGACCCTATTAAGCAGGAACTAGTCATGGACAGTGCGCAGAAACTCGATGTAATTCTCGAACAACTGAAAGGGGTCTCTGAGACCAAGCCCGCGGATGCACGAATGCTCGACCCAAGCTACTACCACTCTGACGAACTCTTTGAGTTAGAAAAAGAACGCATTTTCTCCAAAGAATGGATTTGTTTGGCGCGTATCGAGCAAATAGACAAGCCAGGCGATTTCGTCACGGTACGATTGTTGGATGAGCCTATTGTCATCGTGCGCCAAGAAGACGGCAGCGTAAAGGCGCTGTCAAACGTATGTCGCCATCGCTACTACCCCGTCGCAGAAGGACAAGGTAGCACTCGCTTCTTCGCGTGTCCGTACCACAAATGGACATACAAACTAGATGGTACTCTCAAGGGAGCACCGGGGATGAACAATTCATCCTTTGATCTATCGAATTGCCGCTTACCAGAGCTACCGACTGAAGTTTGGATGGGTTTTGTCTTTGTAAACCTAGATTTAAACGCAGAACCCCTTGCGCCACGATTGTCATCGCTGACAGAACGGGTAGCCAGTTACCATCTTGATCAATGGAAGGCCCCCTGCATATTTGATGAGCGGTGGAATGGTAACTGGAAACTAGCATGTGAGAACGCTTTAGACAGTTACCATCATATGGGGCTACATGAGCATAGCGTTCAGGTGACCATGCCTGGACTCGGAACAGAATTTGTCGAAGCGTATAAAGCGTGGAATTATCACCGAACACCCTTTAATGAAAAGGGAGTCAACCAGGCCAACGAGCAAGCGCCGGAAGTAGTTGCTCGACTGGAACCGCGCGATGCTTTAGCGATGAACGCCATCTTTGTGTATCCCAATTTGGTTATACCGCTCCTACCCTTCGGCGCAAACTGGCTGTCGTTTGTCCCTGAGTCGATTGATCGAACCTGGGTATTTACCGGCATGGCTATGGACAAAAGCATCTTGGATCCCATTGACGATCACGTGGCGCTCGGTGTCGCGACACAAAAATCACTCGCTGGCATCAACCTAGAGGACTCATTGGGCACTTCAGAGCTACAGCGAACTACGCGATCAGCTTTTATTGAGCGAGGGGCGATTTGCGAAAAAGAACTGGGCGTTTTCCATTTCTACAAATACTTAGCTCGTCGCCTAACCTCTTGAGGTGGGGTCCCACATGGCGACTTGATTCGGCCGAAAATGAGCGTTGCGAACGTCGACTTGTAGCCGATGGTTGCCATTTTTCAGCCTAAACGTCGGTAAAGATAAAATGCAAATGGTGCTTATTATCGAGTCGGTAATAGTTCTGTCTGGCGTGGTCCAATTAGCCCGTCATTTATTATAATAGCTATTGTAACCAGCGGCGCGTATAACAAGGCAAACCACAATCACCCACAAAGTAACGTGGGCTGGACTTCGCTATCGCTCAGTCTGTGTTTGCGGCGTTAGGCGAATGAGGAATCAAAGTGCTTCGATTCTTAACCTATTTATTATCGTTACTTTTGTCTGTGAACGTGTTTGCTACGCCACAAAGATCAGACTACTTGATGTATCAAGGAGAAAAGTATCGCCTCCATACCAATCCGCTCGAAGAGCTTTTTTTTGTGAAGAAAGAGCTAAGGCCTGAAACAAAAGTCAGATCTAGCGGAAACTGGCGTGGATACATCGCCACATTTTCAATAAATGAAGATTATTTAGTTGTTAGCGATATTACCATCGCCAAACGTGATCCAAACAAAAAGCATAGCTACTTAAGGGAATCAGTGTTTTTAAAAACATTCCCAAATGAATCCGATCGCAAAATGGATTGGTTTACAGGTTTGCTAGTTGTTCCGCTCGGTAAGCGAACTAGATATGTGCACCTGTCATATGCTTCCCAATACGAAAACTACCTGCTAATTCGTATAAAGGATGGGTTAGTGTTGGAGTCTGATGAAATGAATCTCGAGGAATACATGGCATTTAAAGTGCGACAGTTCGAGGCATTTAAAGCCACTCCTGCGTATGAGGCGCGATACAAAGTATTAAGTAAAATTAGCGATCATGCAGATGACTTTGATTTAGAAGGGTTCATATTTAAAATGGGAGGGTTTACCCAAAATATAGACATCCCGTTTAAATCGCCTAACAAGTCAAGCAACTAAGGTGCTGCAAGCAGCGCCGATTCTTGAGGCGTTACTAGGCATGAGAATGATACGCTTCTTATTTCTTACATTTCTTTTCCCTGTATCTGCTTTAGCACTCGACCTGCCTGAGGGGTGGAGATATCCAACAAAGAAAGAATTAAGCGACGATTACAGCGTTCACTTCTCTGCCGAGCTAGTGAAAGCCACTGGCGACTATAATGGAGATTCAAAAGTAGATACGGCATTAATTTTAGTAAGCACTGAATTTCAAGGCGATGGTCTATTTATACATTTATCAAACCCTAACGGCTATTCTTGGCTTCCACTAAATATCGACAACTGGGATAAGACCTATCCAGATAAAGGCTATATCTATAGTGGCCTAAATATGGGCATTGATACACTTTCCGTCCAAGATACTAAAAAGTTAATACAGCGCTCTATTCAAAAATTTGAGAGTGATCCACCAAAGGACAAAACGATCACAACAGAGTCTTTATCTTACTTTAGACTTGAGAGCGCAGGCTCTCTCTTTTATTGGAGTAAAAGTGAAAATAAATTTATTAGGTATTGGTACTCAGACTAACGCATTGTTTCAATTTGCAGCACAACCGCACGCAAGCGTGCTCGGACTGCCAAACTGCTTCGCAGTTCGTCAGCCCGTGTGCAATGCGTTATGTGACAATTTTAGGCAAAGAACGACCGGAGGCGTTAGCCTGCTTGGTTGCGTATGAGTAAGGTCACTCTCTCTGGGCACATAGAAGTACCAGCGGTTGAGCTGGCCAAGATTACGGTGGCGCTAGAAAAACATATGGCGCTTACAAGGGAAGAGCCAGGATGTATCGTCTTTGAGGTCGTTCAAGATTCAGAAGAACCGACTATGTTCTCAGTGTATGAAGAGTTTGTGGATCAGGCAGCGTTCGATTCACATCAGAATCGTGTGCTTGCTTCTTCTTGGAGCGAAGCAACAAAAAACGTCGTACGTCACTATAAGGTAACTGTTGAAGAAAGCATCTAGCATGTGGTTAAAGTCCTGCGCTTCGCTCATTCCGGGGCGTGGTCTGTACACCTCAATGCGCGTGCCTTCTGTATTGTTTTAGCTGCTATCTATATCACTATTTAAGTCAGCGACCGATCGTCTGAACTGCGCCAAGTTAGCTCGAAGCGACCAGGACCACAATTTGGAAAAAGAATTCAACAGCATCATCAACGCCGGGTACGAACCATACGCTTAGGGCGGTGACTGCTACAACACCGGCTATTCGTGCATACAAATTTTTCATTATTGCGCTCCCTCTGTCATTCTTGGCGCGGCTTCAAACAGCCACAGATCACCTGAATCGATGACTGCCGGTGTCGCCGCTGACCCGTACTTATCGTTCATTAGCGTGGTTAGCGCTTCGAGTCCTGCGCCACTTTTAATGCGAACCAACTGACGTTCATAGCGCACCCCAGCAATACGCACGATAGCGCGACCATCTTGCTCAGCCTGGCCCGGCCAACTCTTCCAAAGTTTGCCAACCATGCTGTTCATATATCCCGACCAAACGTATATTTTTCCGTCGACAGATGCGGTCCAAATTCGTCGAGACTGTTCTGGGACGAGCAATTGCAACTCGAGCGTGTCGATGTCGTTGATAAAGCTCCAGTCTGGTTCGTCGCCACGATAAAGTTCGCCTGAGACTAATGCGCCGCCAGAGAAAACTCGATTCGGACCATCCGCAGAGCGTTGCTTATAGGCTGAGGTAATTATGGCGGTGGTAAGTATCAACAATAACCACAAGCCGATAACGCCTGCTTTTTTCAGTAAAATCATATGTTCTCTCGATGTTTATTTATCAATGTGTTCGGCGGTTTGGTAAAAGTTCGTTCAATGCTCAGACACAAAAGTTCAATCACCATGCGTCCGCGCGTACGACCCCTAGGACACCAAAGGCAAGTCGGTCAGCAAAGCACCATCCTAAATTAAAAGCAGCGAATAATAGGCATCCGCTTGAACAGCGTCAACTTATCTGAGCAACATAATTAGAACGCTAGATACAACTCCAAAGCGGGTATTGTGATTTGCCTTTATAATTGGACACGAACTGTCTGCAGGGAATTCGCAGGGAGGCTTATTTCCGCCGACTGCTCACCGATTACCAGCTGATAACTGATCGGATTTTTGGTGGTATTCAACATCTGCACACTTAGCAGGTTGTCATTACTAATTGTCGCGCTGGTATGTAATGCATCGTCGCCCAGGTTTTCTAAATGTTTGATCGCCTGCACCGCTTTGTCGCCCGGGCGGATGGTTCTGCTAAATTGCGCCAGTATATGGTAGATCGGCGTGTAGTAAATCTCACCTGTTTCGACATTGATCATAATCGGCGCACCGCAAAAATTTCCTGCATGATTGGGCCCGCCGTTGTGATCTAGCACCGCGTTCCAATCAACCCAGCCTTCCATCCAGTGATTCAAGCTAACGATGATATTTCGGGCATAGCGGTGAACTGGCGTGTAAATGGGATGATCGTGATTATTGGGCGCCCAAGTTGCCGTGTAAGCCCAATCGGTGGCGTTATCATTCCACCAGAAGTCATCATTACCAAACCAGTCCGATTCCTGAAATCGCTCTGGATCTAAAATAGCTTCCGGAGCAGGTTTACCAAGATCATCGATAGTCCCTTCCGTATGGATAATGGCGAAACCAGGATATTTTTCATGAACTCGTTCAAAGACATCTTCGTAAACTTTCACCGTACTTGAATACCAGTGAACGGCCATACCGTAAACATAAGCTGCGGTTTCAGGGTCACCGATAATCACGTCGGACCAATGCTCCAGGTGATCGCGGTTTTGATCGTAGATCAGTATTCGGGTATCGCTATGTCTGCTTTCACGCAGTTTGGGCCCAAGTTGGCGCTTAATAAACTCGTTTTGAGTTCCTGCGGTGAAGTGCATACTCTCCCAATTACCGCTGTTGCCGTGTGGTTCGTTAACCGGCGTCAGAGCCCAGATATCAATACCAGCGGCCTGATAGGCATCCAGATATTTCACCAGATAGTCAGCATAGGTGGAAACATATTCCGGTTTCAGTACGCCACCGGTTCCCTGCCAGTTATTCTCTTCAGAGCCTCGTATAAACCAGGTCTCGATGTCTTTCATCCATGGAGGCGCAGTCCAGGCCGAGGCAATAATCCGCAGGGTCTTGTCGTCCTGACTTTCCTTGATTGCAAGGGCCTCTTGGATCATTGGCAACAGATCGAATGACTCGTCTCTTATTCCAGGGTACTGTTCCCGGGAAAAACCGTCGTGATCGTGATTGATGTTGAAATGTTTGAGTGCCGCATCCCCCTCGACTTCCGCATGTGAATGATTCCCTTCGACAGAAAAATCGGTTGAGCCTATCGTAGTTCTGGTTAGCGAAAAATCTGCTCCCGTTTCGGCATACAGTTTTTCCATGACTTCACGTCGACTGTCCGGATCAAGATGAGCCAGGACATAAGCAGTCGACTCGGTAAAAGAAGTTCCGATACCGGAAATTGTCTGTTTGATGATGTTCGGCCGGATAACGACTCTGGTACCAGCACTGTGCCCGGCGGAAAACGGCTGGTTTTGTAACACGGACATCTTGTTACCTGCCTCGCTGGTAAGCAGGATTTCTGTTGTCGAGGTTAAACCGAAATTTTTCCCATTGTGCTTCTGTGTTTTTTCTTCTCCGAGATTCTGCGAGCTGCAGGAAGTTAACATCGCCGAAGATATTGCAATTGTCGTCAGCAGTATCGTTCTGATTTTCATGAGTTTGATTTCTGGGGCATTGTTAATAGATGTTTTTTCGAGATGCTAGCACGGTCCTCAACTTACAGCTCAATAGCAGCAAGCTGGTAAATATCAGCTGGTGGCCGGAAATTTGATCTCAGGCGATTAAACAGTTGAGGCCCTTAGTGCTCTACTTCGACGATGGCTTCGATTTCGACAGGTATACCCATCGGAAGGCTTGCCATGCCTACAGCTGACCGAGCGTGCTTGCCCTTTTCTCCGAACACCTCGACCATTAAATCGCTGTAGCCATTGATCACCTTCGGCTGCTCGGTAAAACTTGGATCTGAATTAACCATGCCGAAAACGCGAACAATGCGCTTTACTTTATTCAAACTACCAATTGATTTTTTCAACATTGCCAAGTGTTGTATCGCTGTAAGTCTAGCCGCCGCGTAGCCGTCTTCAATGGATATGTCATCGCCTAATCGCCCTGTGATTACTGTGCCGTCTGGAAGTATCGGTCCGGTACCTGACAGAAAAACAAGATCACCTGAACGTACCGCAGGCACATAATTACCGATAGGTTCTGCCAAAGCGGGCAGTTCGATCTTGAGCGAAATTAACTTGGTTTCTGGTAAAACTTGGTCCTCAGATTTGATGTCTGCCGCCCGCAAGAAGGGGCTCAACAACACTAGTGCGATCAATAAAATTCTCTTGCCAATCATCAGATGATGCTCCTTACTTTTAATTCACTGGGTTAAATGACAAATTCTTTGAAACCCGTGTATTGATAAGACTCGCGTTGTGAAACACGTAAATAGTTATAACCAAACAGCATAGCTAGGCTGTTACTTCTCAACAGCCTAAACAGCTCATGAAAAATTTTACTGAGAAACTGACTCAACCGATACACGGAAGTCAATTTTTAGTCAGTATACCGGTGAGATTTGTGAGATGTTGCTGTGTATTACATTTTGTAGGGTTTCATTGCAGCAGCGATATCTTCGTCTGCTGCGGCAGTTGGCAGATAGTTCGGCGCAACGCGTTTTTGCGACTGTTGCTCATAGGCATACGCAAAAGCTAAAACCTCAGCATCCTGATTAGCCGTTCCTATAAAAGAAACACCAACCGGTACATTTCTAAACGCCCCCATAGGTACTGTGGCATGCGGGTAGCCCGCCCGCGCTGCTGGGGAAGCATAACCTGGCCAGGGGCTTGGCCAGTTATCGCCATTAACCGGATCGATAACAGATGCAAGGACACCAGAAGGTGCTACTAGCACTCTGACATCATTTTCAGTGAGAAGTTTATCGACACCATCTTCTCGCGAAGCCTTGAGAACCATCTCAACCGCTTGCTTGTAATCATCGCTTTCTAAGGTATCCATGATTTCGGACGCGTCCATGATCGATTGATCAAATAACACCAGTTCGAGCGCGGCATTGGTGTTATTAAATTCAATAATTTCTGTCAGCGTGCGGGCTGTCACTTTGTCAGGATCTGTACCCGCAAGATACTTATTCAAACCATCTTTAAATTCATATTTAAGGAGGTTATATGAGTTTAATCCCAGCTCTGATGGCGATACTGGTCGTTCTTCGATATCAACCAGCACTGCGCCAGCTGCCTTCAGATCAGCAAGTGCCGCATTGAACAACTGATTCACTGCTGCATAAGAGCCAACAGCAAATTTAAGTACGCCTATGCGTACACCCTTCAAAGCATCCTTATTTAGACTCAGAGTGTATGGGTTGCCCTCAGATTGCGTCATGGCATCCATCATCATGGCAGAACCCATCACCGATTTGGTCATTGGACCCGCTGTATCTTGAGTATGGGATATTGGGATGATGCCTTGCTGAGGCACGAGACCAACAGTTGGTTTAAAACCAACCAGACCGTTTACATTGGAGGGACAGATAATCGACCCATTGGTTTCGGTTCCGACGGTACCTGCGGCCAGAGAGGCAGCGCCTGCAGCACCCGAACCTGAACTTGAACCACAGGGGTTTCTATCGAGGACATGGGGGTTCTTAACCTGACCGCCTAGCGCAGACCAGCCTGACATGGAGTCTTCAGAGCGAAAATTGGCCCACTGACTTAGATTGGTTTTACCCAGAATAACAGCGCCGGATGCCCGCAACCCGGCAACCAAAGGGCTGTCAACTTTTGCATAGTTATCTTTTAAAACCAATGCGCCCGCAGTGGTTGGCATGTTATCAACTGTACCAATGTTGTCCTTTAATAATATCGGTACTCCATGCAATGCTCCCATAACATTGCCTGCTGCTCGCATCTGATCGAGTTTTTTGGCTTCAATGAGTGCATCAGGATTAATCGTTAAGACAGATTGCAATGTTGGGCCAGCAGTATCAATTAATGCAATTCGATCAAGGTATGCCTGAACCAAAGCCTCTGAGGAAACTTGGTCAGAATTTAGCGCCTCAGCAATCTCAGGTAATGTTCCGGCGATAACGCCAGTAGGTTGGAAATCAACAAGCGCGGCAGGTTTCACCAAAGGCTCGGCATCTTGCGATGCAACTGGTTCTGATTTTTCGCCACAAGCACTAGCAAAAATTAGGGTAGCAGCTGACGTCGCTAGGAGAAGTTTTTTATTCATGGAATCCGACTCGATTAATTAAGCTGGAAGGCAGATAGTAACAAATCTGTTCACAATCACCGTAGAATTTTTTAACGGGCTACCAGTCACAAATATAACGAATTGGTTCAAGAGGGTAGGGGAAATAAACCACATGTTCCGAAGAACGGTCATGCATGGTGATTGCTGATATTCATTAAAATTTAGGGCGCATTGGCGTGGTGATCCTGGCTTGTTTATCCCGGGGATGTTTTAGGATTGGATAGCTGGTGCAAGTTTAATCGGTGGTGGTTGTGACCTAGGCGGCCTCCTTATGTGATCCAGGATCTTCTGAATGATATCTGGGTTAGTCATGTCGGCGATAACGTGCATGGAGTCACCACACAATGGAGACATGGCTAAATCAATATTAAAAGACTCTCTTGAGTCGTTGAGCCCAAGTTAAGGGAACGATGAGTTTCTCATTCGTGAATTTGGCTGATGGCAGCCCTGAGCAAACACTCCGTGATACTGAACAAGGTTATGTCGGGGTCGGGGTACCAGGGCTGCAAGCTTGCTAAGAACATCCAGGGAATGCAAAATAATTCCGGAGCGTTTAGCATCGCTCATTGGCAAAAACCTCTATACAATCTCATCATGACTAAATTAGCCGCCTACCTAAAAATTGCCTTTGCCGTTTTACTGTATATCATCAGTGCTTTGACTTTTGTTGACTATATTTATTCTCTGCTAATACCCGACACT
>ENA-OREB01000884-OREB01000884.1-marine-metagenome-genome-assembly--contig:-NODE-884-length-14965-cov-10.931421_pt1 | contig 14965 bp, 9 predicted proteins | sample MGYA00248625_ERZ508552 | MGnify/ENA primary metagenome ERZ508552 (study PRJEB26219, sample SAMN06267888) | marine metagenome | isolation source: Monterey Bay, California, USA | place: USA:Monterey Bay...
AAAAATAATTTAAAAATTTGATTGTAAATAAACAATGGGAGATAGTTTTCGACATAAAGGACTAAGAAAGCAATTAGTAGATGAATTAATTAGAAAAGGCATTGAAAATACTAGGGTATTAGATGCAATAAATACTATTCCTAGACACTTATTTATTGACAATGCATTTGTAAATTTTGCATACAAGGATAAAGCTTTTCCTATTGGATCAAATCAAACTATATCACAGCCATATACTGTTGCATTTCAAACTCAACTTTTAAATGTACAACCACATGAAAAAGTTTTAGAGATCGGAACAGGATCAGGTTATCAATCTGCTGTTCTATACTTACTAGAAGCCGATGTATTTACAATAGAAAGACAAAAAGAACTTTTTAATAAAACCAAATTATTTTTACCAACTCTTGGATATAATTGTAAATTCTTTTACGGCGATGGATACAAGGGACTTGAGAAATTTGCAAAATTTGATAAAATAATTATTACATGTGGAGCACCATTTGTTCCAAAGGATTTATTAAATCAATTAAAAATAGGTGGTAAAATGGTAGCTCCTGTAGGAGTTGGAGATATCCAAGTTATGCAGTTAATCGAAAAGATAGACGAGAAAAATATTAAGACTACAGAACATGGAAACTTTTCATTTGTTCCAATGCTAAATGATAAAAATCATTAACTAACCTAAAATACGTTTTATTATTTTACAGCCTTTTATAATTTCTTCATTTGATATAGTAAGTGGTGGGGTTATCCTAAAAGATGTTTTAGTAAATAGAAAGTAGAAAAGCAATAGATTGTTTTTCATAGCTTCATCAACGACCTTTTTGACAAGAGCCTCGCTATCTAATTCAATTGACAACATAAGTCCAATTCCCCTAATTTCCTTAATTTTTGGATGCACAAGGTTTCCTCTAAAGAGCATCTCTTTTTCTTTAATTTCATTTAATAGATTTGTTTTTAGAAGATATTGTAGAACTGACAAGGATGCCGCACAGTTTACAGGATGACCACCGAAAGTTGTAATATGTCCTAGTTCAGGGTTATGTGTAAACAAGTCCATTAGTTTAAACGATGATATAAATGCACCAATTGGCATGCCACCTCCCATACCTTTTGCAATACATAAAATATCTGGAACAATATTAAAATGTTGAAATGCAAATAATGTACCTAGCCTTCCAAAACCAGTTTGAATCTCATCGAAAACTAGCAGAGATCCAGTTGTATCACATTTTTTTCTAAGTTGCAATAAGAACTCATAATCTGCTGGTATGAAACCACTAGCACCTTGTATAGGTTCAACAAAAACTGCTGCGGTTTTATTTGAAATGTTTTTAAGAGAATCAATATCATTAAAGATAATTTGATTACAATCAGAAAGTAATGGCCTATAATTACTTTTATAACTTTCATTACCCATTATACTCAATGCACCATGAGTTGAACCATAATAAGAAGACTTACAAGAAATAATTTCAGACCTTCCTGTTGCTCTTTTAGAAAGTTTCATTGCACCTTCAATAGCCTCCGTACCTGAATTTACAAAATAGGATGTACACAAACTTTCTGGCAGCTGTTCAGAAAGTAATTTAGCAAGCTTGTATTGAGGAGACTGAACATACTCTCCATACACCATAACATGAGTGAACTTGTCTAATTGAGCTTTTACAGCATTAATAACAACTGGATTAGAGTGCCCTAAAGTACAAGCCGAAACACCAGCAACAAAATCAAGATATCTATTTCCATCAATATCATATATATAACTTCCGTTGGCAGAATCTATCTCTAAACAGGATGCATATGAAAAAGTTTGTGCCTGATGAAGCTTAAAGATGTCTTTTGAAGATTGCATCTTATTTTCTTGATATAGATCTCTTTGTTGCTTTTACAATGTCTTTGGATGTTAGGCCATATTTTTCCATTAATTTCATTGGTGGACCACTTTCGCCAAACTTATCATCAACGCCAATCATTTCAATTGGCACTGGATTATTCGTTGATAAAAATTGTGCGATACTATCACCTAAACCACCATTCAACATATGCTCTTCAGCAGTTACAACACATCCAGTATGTTTTACTGAATTTAATATCGTTTCCGTATCAAGTGGCTTAATTGTGTGTATGTTAATCACATCAGCACTTATACCATCAGTTTCTAATATTTTTGCAGCTTCAAGTGCTTCCCAAACTAGATGACCTGTAGCTATAATGGTGACATCGTTACCCTTCTTTAAATGAATAGCCTTACCAATCTTAAATTCCTGATTTTCAGGTGTAAAATTAGGTACTTTTGGTCTACCAAATCTAAGATAAACAGGACCAACATACTCAGATATAGCAATAGTAGCTGCTTTTGTTTGATTATGATCACAAGGATTTATGACAACCATATGGGGCAACATCTTCATCATACCAATATCTTCTAAAACCTGATGAGTAGCACCATCTTCACCCAAAGTTAATCCAGCATGAGATGCACATATTTTAACATTTTTGTTAGAATATGCAATTGACTGTCTTATTTGATCATAAACTCGTGATGTTGAAAAGTTAGCAAATGTTCCAGTAAAAGGAATTTTACCACCAATTGTCATTCCAGCAGCAATTCCCATCATGTTTGCTTCAGCTATTCCAATTTGAAAAAATCTATCTGGATTATCATTTTTAAATTGATTCATATTTAATGACCCTGTAAGATCGGCACAAAGAGCAACTACATTTGAATTGCTTTTTCCTAGCTCAGTAAGTCCTGCACCAAATCCTGATCGTGTATCTTTCATTTCCATAATTAGTAGATTTTAATAAGTTTAGATTTATCTGATTTAACTGTAAAGTTTTTTTCAATAGAATATATAGATTCTCTAGATGACAAAGACCTAAAAACAACTTTATATTTTCCTGGAAGAAGATTAAGTCTATAATCAGTTCTTTCCCCTTTAAAATGATAGATCTGCTTTAAATTGTCACCATTTAAAGCATATATACCACCAAAACCTTTAGAAGGTAACATAATATTAACTAATCCCGAAGATGGAATAACATATGTGGTTGTTTGTGATGGAAAAATTTCAACATCTTCAAACTTAACTCTAGGTAATGTAAACAATTCAATATCATAAATACCAGAAATATACCTTTCAGGATCGTTAATACTCTGTAAATTAAGTGTAGAATCTGTTTCAGATGAACTTACTGTGAATTGATATTTTATCTTTGAACTCATTTTGACATTAAGTTTACCTTGTACTGCTTCAATAGGTATAATAGTATGTTTACCAGGATTAAGTGTAATATTAGATATGGAGACAGGAGGAATTGTATGAGCAACAATATCATAAGATAAAACTGGATCAATCACCAAGGTATCTGGATTGCCTGAAGAATTAAGGGTATGAATAAAGTTATACTTAGATTTTCCAGTAAAATTATTATAAAAAGTAAGATTAACGTTTGATTCAGTTGGTAAACCATTCTGATCTAAAAGATTTACTTGTGCGGTTGTATTGTCAATTACATGCGAAATAACAATGTTTAAGATATTGGAAAAATCTTTTTCACGGCTTGCATCATAAAATCGACCAACACAATCAAATGATTTTTTCCATTCTTTATCTAAACCTACACCGATAACAAATGGTTTTAAGATAATACCATCTCTTTGGTAAAGCCTTGAAACAGCACATGGATCCATACCGCATTCCTCCTTACCATCAGTAATTAAAATAACAATATTTCTTCCTTTATCATTTGGAAAATCTTTAGCACCCTCTTCTAGCGATCTAGCAATTGGAGTGGTGCCTCTAGGCTTTATCACAGAAAGCTTCTTTTTTATTAAATCGGCTGCCATATATGCATTTAGAAAATTCACTTCTAAATGGGTGTCATCACAATCCTGTGGGGGATAATTACTTTTATGACCATATACTCTTAAGCCAATTTCTAAATTCTCAACGTTTTTCAGAGAATCAACCATATTACTTAATAATTTTTTTGCAATGTCTATCTTCCTTCCACTTTGCCACCTTGATAACATTGATTGTGATGCATCAAAAATAAATAGAATACGATTTACAGGAACTTCTTTGTTCTGAGAAAAAGAATTTGAACTAGTAAAAACTAGTAGTAAAACAACAAATATTATTTTAATTTCTTTAATAATCACCTAAAGTTTCAATATTTTGATCTAATGCTTTTGCCAATTGCTCATCATTTGGAGCAGAACCATGCCACTTATGCGTTCCCATCATAAAGTCGACACCATTACCCATTTCAGTATGTAGAATTATTGCAACAGGTTTTTTGTTTCTTGTTAATTCTTTAGCTCTTTCTAAAGTATTTATAACAGCTGTGATATCATTTCCTTGAAACTCTTCTAATACAATCCAATCAAATGCAGTTAACTTAGCAGTTAAATTTCCAATAGAAAGCACTTCGTCTAAGGAGCCATCAATTTGCTTTTGATTGTAATCAATAGTAGCAATTAAATTATCAACTTTATTTGCTGATGCATACATAAGCGCTTCCCATATTTGACCTTCTTGAAGTTCGCCATCTCCATGAAGAGTATAAACAATACTTTTATCATTATTAAGTTTCTTTGTTAGAGCAGCACCGATAGCGTTTGACAGTCCTTGACCTAAGGATCCAGATGCCATTCTAACACCTTCTAAGCCTTCGTGAGGTGTTGGATGCCCCTGTAATCTACTATCAATATTTCGAAAGGTCGATAGTTCAGAAACATTAAAATAGCCGGACCTAGCCAAAACAGAATAAAATACAGGAGAAATATGACCATTTGATAAAAAGAATAAATCTTCACCTACACCATCCATAGAAAACTTAGTTTTATGGTTCATAATTTTAAAATATAATGCTGTAAGAAATTCTGCACAACCTAATGAACCACCAGGGTGACCAGAACTATTAGAATGAACCATTCTTACTATGTCTCTTCTAACTTGTGAAACTATTTTTGTAAGCTCGATAATTGTTGGCATATTTATAATTTAATGTTATTGCAAATCTAATAAATGATGATATCAGAGTATGTAAAAGTTTAAAAACAATATCTTAATTTATTAACGTATTGTTGACAAAATATTCAAATAAATAATCTATATCTTAAATAGTAAAAACTATATATTTGCGGAAAATTAAAGTATTATGGCCTTAAAATGTGGAATAGTAGGATTGCCAAACGTAGGAAAATCTACGCTATTCAATTGTTTATCAAAAGCAAAAGCTCAATCAGCAAATTTTCCATTTTGTACAATTGAGCCAAACATAGGAATAATATCTGTTCCAGACGAAAGATTAGAGCGCTTAGCAAGTATAGTTAATCCATTAAAAATCATGCCAACAACTGTTGAGATTGTGGACATTGCAGGATTAGTTAAAGGTGCAAGCAAAGGGGAGGGCTTAGGCAATAAATTTCTAGCAAATATTAGAGAAACCAATGCAATTATTCATGTACTAAGATGTTTTGAAGATGACAATATTATTCATGTTGATGGATCAGTTAATCCAGTAAGAGATAAAGAAACAATTGATATTGAACTACAATTAAAAGACTTAGAAACACTTGAAAAACTAAGAGATAAAAATATCAGAACTGCAAAATCAGGAGATAAAGGTGCTCAGAAAATTATTGATACAACCAATAGATACATAAGTCATCTAGAAACTGGCCAGCCAGCTAGAAGTCTTAGCACAAATGATGAAGAATTAAAAATTATTTTAGATTTACATCTAATTACCTTAAAGCCTGTTTTATATTTATGTAATGTTGATGAAAACAGCTTAAATGATGAAAACAAGCATGTCAAAGCAGTAAGAGAAGCTGTTAAGGACGAAAATGCTGAAGTTTTATTAATTGCAACAGCAATAGAATCAGAAATTGCTGAACTTACTGATATTGAAGAACAAAAAATGTTTTTAGATGAATTAAAATTAGATAAGCCCGGTGTGCATTACCTTATACAATCTACTTATAAACTTTTAAATCTAGAGACTTACTTTACAGCTGGAGAGAAAGAAGTAAGAGCCTGGACAATTACTAGAGGAACTAAAGCTCCACAAGCTGCAGCTGTTATTCATACTGATTTCGAAAAAGGATTCATAAGAGCTGAAGTAATCAGCTACAATAATTTTATAAAATTAGGATCCGAGCAAGCTTGTCGCGATAATGGAAAGCTTTCTGTAGAAGGAAAAGATTACATTGTTAAAGATGGCGATATTATGCACTTCAGATTCAATGTGTAGATTCTTAATTTCTTTACAAGAAAGTTAGAAACATATAAATTAGTTGAAAACCTTGTTAATAACGAGTAGCTTTCAGTTTGATATCAAACTTTAAGAATTATAAATTTGTTAACTATTTTGAATTTATCTAATTTCAATTAATGGCTACAGAAAATTATAACGAAGATAGCATTAGATCTCTAGATTGGAAAGAGCATATCCGTCTTAGACCTGGAATGTATATTGGTAAAATGGGAAATGGCTCTTCTCCAGATGATGGCGTATATATTTTACTAAAAGAGGTTTTAGACAACTCAATAGATGAGTTTGTTATGGGAAATGGAAAAACAATAGAAGTAACTATACGAAATAATAAAGTATCAATTCGTGATTTTGGTAGAGGAATACCTTTAGGAAAAGTTGTAGATTGTGTTTCAAAAATTAATACTGGAGCAAAATATGATTCTAAAGTATTTAAAAAATCTGTAGGATTAAATGGTGTCGGAACGAAAGCTGCAAATGCTTTATCCTCATATTTTGAAATTAAATCTATTCGTGATAAAAAATCTAAACTTGTAGAATTTGAAAAAGGTATAATTATAAACGAAAACCCAATTCAAGAAAATTCTGGTAGAAGAGGAACGAAAGTAACATTTGTTCCTGATGAAGAACTTTTTGGAAAATATAGATTTATAAACGACTATGTAGAAAAAATGATGTGGAATTATTGTTACCTAAATCCTGGTTTGACAATAATTTACAATGGTGAAAAGTTTTATTCTGAAAATGGACTCTTCGACTTATTAGAACAAAGAATCGATACAGAAATATTATATCCAATTATTCATTTAAGAGGAAATGATATTGAGGTTGCAATAACTCACTGTAAAAATCAATATTCAGAACAATACTATTCTTTCGTTAACGGTCAACATACGGTACAGGGAGGTACACATCAAGGAGCATTTAGACAGGCATTAGTTAAAACTGTTAGAGATTTTTTTGGTAAAAATTATGATGCAGTAGACATTAGGCAATCAATAAATGCCGCAATTAGTATTAAAGTTATTGAACCAATTTTTGAATCACAAACAAAGACTAAGTTAGGCTCTACTGAAATGGAACCAAACGGCACCACTGTTCTAACTTTTATTCAAGATTTTTTAAAGAAATATTTAGATAACTATTTACATAAAAACTCTGAAACAGCTGATGCTATTGAGAAAAAAATCAAATTAGCTGAGTTTGAAAGAAAAGCAATGGATGGTGTTAAAAAGTTAGCTAAAGAGCGTGCCAAGAAAGCTAGCCTTCATAATAAAAAACTTAGAGATTGTAGAATACATTACAATGATCACAACAAAGAAAACAGAGTTAATTCAACACTTTTTATCACCGAAGGTGATTCAGCATCTGGTTCAATAACAAAAACAAGAGATATTCAAACTCAAGCAGTATTTAGTCTTAGGGGAAAACCATTAAACTCACATGAGCTTACGAAGAAAGTTGTGTATGAAAATGAAGAATTTAATTTACTGCAAGCAGCACTCAATATCGAGGAAGGTATTGATGATTTAAGATATAACAAAATTGTTATAGCTACAGATGCTGATGTCGATGGAATGCACATAAGGCTTCTACTTTTAACATTTTTCCTACAATTTTTTCCGGAATTAGTTAAAGAAGGGCATATTTTTATACTTGAAACACCTCTTTTTAGAGTCAGAAATAAATCTAAAACAATTTATTGTTATGACGAAAATGAGAGAAAAAATGCTCTTATTAAAATTGGAAAATCAGCTGAAATAACAAGATTTAAAGGATTAGGTGAGATTTCCCCAAATGAGTTTAAACATTTTATTGGAGATGACATGAGATTAGAACCAGTTATTCTAGGCAAGGATGACAAAATTAAAGATTTACTAGATTATTATATGGGAAAAAACACAAAAGATCGACAAAATTTTATCATTAATAATCTTAGAGTAGAAGAGGATATCATAGAAATTAGTTAAAATATGCAGCAAGAAGATCAAAATTTTACAGATAATAAAGAAGGCAATATTATACCTGTTTCAGGTATGTATAAAAATTGGTTTTTAGATTATGCTTCATATGTTATTCTTGAAAGAGCTGTCCCACACATAAAAGATGGTTTAAAACCAGTTCAAAGAAGAATTCTGCATTCACTTAAGGAAATTGATGATGGAAGATACCACAAAGTAGCAAATGTAATTGGACATACAATGAAGTATCACCCTCATGGAGACGCATCAATTGGAGATGCCATGGTCCAAATTGGTCAGAAGAACCTACTGCTTGATATGCAAGGAAACTGGGGGAATATCTCAACTGGAGATAGAGCGGCAGCCGCTAGATATATTGAAGTTCGATTAACTCCTTTTGCATTAGATGTAGTTTATAATAAGAAAATTACCAATTGGTCTTACAGTTATGATGGAAGGAGTAAAGAACCTGAGACCTTACCAATTAAATTTCCATTATTATTAGCACATGGAGTTGAAGGAATAGCTGTGGGGCTTTCAACTAAAATTTTGCCTCATAATTTCAATGAACTAATTGATGCTTCAATTAAAATCTTAAAAGGAGTTAAACCCAAAATATACCCTGATTTTATTAGTGGTGGTAGTGCAGATTTTAGTAATTATAATGACGGCTTGAGAGGAGGAAGAATTAGAGTTAGAGCTAAAATAAATCAACAAAGTAAGGATACTTTAATAATTTCTGAAATACCATTTTCAACCACAACTTCTTCAATAATACAGTCCATTTTAAAAGCAAATGATAAAGGAAAAATTAAGGTAAAAAGAGTTGAGGATAATACTGCAGAAAATGTAGAAATATCTATCACAATTCCTAATGGAATATCACCTGACAAAACAATTGATGCTCTTTACAGTTTTACTGATTGTGAAATATCAATTTCTCCTTTATCATGTGTAATTGAAAATAATACTCCTATTTTTATTGGAGTTTCTGAAATATTACAGCAGTCTACTAAGCATACTTTAGAATTATTAAAAAGCGAATTAGAAGTTAATTTAAGTGAATTAGAAGAAAAATGGCACTTTGCTTGTTTAGAAAGAATATTTATAACAAATAGAATATATTATAAAATAGAAGAGTTAGACAAGTGGGATGAAATTATCTCTACAATTGATGATGAGTTAAAACCTCATACAAAAGATTTATTAAGAGAGGTAACTAAAGAAGATATTGAAAAATTAACTGAAATTAGAATAAAAAAAATAACAAAATTTGATTTAAATAAAGCAAATAAAGACCTATTAATTTTAGAGAAGAGTATTAGTGATATTAAGAATAATCTTCAAAACTTAACAACATTTGCTATAAATTATTTTAAAAACTTAAAGATAAAGTTTGGGAAAGATAAAAAAAGGAAAACTGAAATAAAGACATTTGAAAGTATTGATGCTAAAAAAGTTGTAATAGCCAACAAGAAACTATACGTAAATCGTGAGGAAGGTTTTATTGGAACAACCATGCGGAAAGATGAGTTTGTATGTGACTGTTCAGATATTGATGACATTATTACATTCAAGAAAGATGGCACTATGAAAGTTGTTAAGATTGAGGGTAAAGTATTTGTAGGAAAAGAGATTATACATTGTGCAATATTTAAAAAGAAAGACAAACGAACTATTTATAATATGATATACACTAACGGTACTACAAATAATTCAATGATGAAACGATTTGCTGTTAGCTCAATAACAAGAAATAAAGATTACAGTCTTACAAAAAATATACCCAATAGTAAAGTTATTTATTTTTCAGCAAATACAAATGGAGAAGCTGAGAGAGTAACTGTAAATTTAAGAAAAACACCAAAACTTAAAACACATAAATTAGAAATAAATTTTGCTGATTTAAATATTAAAGGAAAAGAATCTGTCGGAAATATTGTGACTAAAAACAAAGTTAGTAAGATTGAATTTAAGTCCTCTGGTATATCGACCTTATCAGCAAGAAAAATTTGGTTTGATGACAATGTACAAAGACTCAATGTTGATGAGAGAGGTCAATTCCTAGGTGATTTCAAGTCAGATGAAAAAATACTTACAGTATTACAATCTGGTGAAATAGAGTTAAAGAGTTTTGACATTTCAAATCATTTTGATGATGAAATGATACATATCGAAAAAAATAATTCTAAAAAACCTATAAGTGCCATATATTATGATGGTAATAAAAAAACTTATTATGTTAAAAGATTTTTAGTAGATAATAACTTGTCTCGATTTAATTTTATTACAAATCATAAAGATAGCTACTTAGAGCTAATTAGTACTGATTGGAGACCTCAGATTGAGATAATATTTGTTAAAGAAAAAGGTAAAGATCGAAATACAAAAATTATAAACCTTGAGGAGTTCATTGCTGTAAAGGGCGAAAAAGCTCTAGGCAATAAATTAAGTTCTAAAAAAATAAAACAGATAAATTTAATCGACTCGCTACCTTTTAATGATGAAGAAGAAAATACTAGTGAAATGTCTGAGATTTTAACTAACAATAATAATTCTAATGATGATATAAAATTAGATATAAAAAATGATAACAATAAAGGTCAAATTACACTTGAGCTTTAAAAGATATTTTTTACATAATTAAGAACAATATAAGTAAAGTTATACTTAAATTTGCACTATGAGAATAATTATACTTTTACTTACACTTTTACCACTACTTACTTTTAGCCAAAATAGTTATAATTTAGGTCTAGTAGGCGAATATGAATGGAATACAACTGAGGGAAACGACATTTGGGGATGGGTAAATCCAACAAATGGTAATGAGTACGCTTTAGTTGGATTAAACAATGGTTTTTCGTGCGTAAACGTTTCTAGTCCAGCAAACCCAGTTGAAGAATTTTTTATTTCTGACTTAAACTCAACATGGAGAGATGTTAAGACCTGGGGAGATTATGCATTTGTAACTACAGAAGCTGATGCTGGATTACTAATTGTAGATTTAACTGACATGACAGGAAATTCATACTGGCATGTTTCACAGTTTTTAAGTCCTAATACTGATGATACCATTGAATTCACCGCATCACACAACCTATATATTGATGAAAATGGAATCTGTTATATTTTTGGTGCATCTGACGCAAATGGAGGTAATCCAAGCGATGGTGCAATTTTCCTTGATGTTACAAATACTAATTTTTCGCCTCAAGTAAATCCTACTTTTCTAGGAGAATGGGATGATGAGTATATTCATGATGGTATGGCTAGGGGAGACACACTATATGCTGGTTGTATTTATACAGGTGACTTATATATAATAGATGTTTTAAACAAAAACAATCCATCTGTTATTGGCACACATCCAACACCAAATGCCTTTACTCATAATGCATGGGTTAGTGATGATGGTAACTACGTTTTTACAACTGACGAAAAAACAGATGCTTACATTGGCTCATATGACATAAGTGACTTATCAAATATACAAGAGGTTGATAGAATTCAATCTAACCCTGGAAGTAATTCTATTCCTCATAACACACATGTAGACGGTGATTTTTTAATAACATCGTGGTACAGAGATGGCACAACTGTTCATGATATATCAAATCCTAATAATTTAGTTCAAGTTGCCTTTTATGATTCATATTCTGGATCTGGTAATGGATTTGATGGTTGCTGGGGTACTTACCCTTTTTTACCTTCTGGAATAATCATTTCTTCTGACATTAATAGTAGCAGTAATAATAATGCCAAACTACTTATTTATGAGAGAGGGTTTTCTCAGGCATGTTATTTGGAAGGAGATGTTATTGATGGAACAAATGGTGGTAATATTAGTGGGGCAAGCGTAGAAATAATAAATACTATCATCCCGAATAACTCATCTACTACTTTAAATGGCAATTATACTAGTGGAAATGCAGATGCAGGTAATTTTGATGTGATTTTTTCTAAATTAGGATATATCTCAGATACACTTCAAACAACTCTTACAAATGGTCAAGTTTCAACCTTAGATGCAACGCTGTATATTGATCCAAATGTAGCTATTCTTGGATGTACAGACCCACTAGCAAGTAATTTTAATGCAAGTGCAAATACTTCCTCTGAATTTGGAGGTGAATTAGATAATTCATTTGGTACAGGAAGTTACTTTAATTTTAATCAACATCAAGTTTTTAATGCTTCAACAGATTTATTAATTAAATCTGCTACATTCTATGCTGAAGACCCTAAAAGCATTACATTCGAACTAAGAGATGATAATGGCAATGTATTAGATGATACAACTCATTTTGTTACTCAAGGACAACAACAGTTAATATTAAATTTTGAAGTTCCTGCAGGCAATAATATGGAATTAGGTATCTCAAATGGAAATTCCGGTCTTTACAGAAACGATGATGGAGCATCATATCCATATAACATTGGATCTATTATGACAATAACTGGAAACAGTGCTGGGGAATCAGGTTATTATTATTTTTATTATAATATAGAAGTTGAAGTTCCTTGTGTTAATACATCAACTCAAGTTAATGATAATCTAATAAGTAAAAGAAAATTAATTAAAATTGTTGATTTATTAGGAAGAGAATCTACTCAAACATCTAATAAGGTACTTTTCTATCATTATAATGATGGTACAATAATCAAAAACATAATTATTGATTAGTAGTAGTATTTTTAACTGTTAGTCTAAGCACAGAACATGTAGCATTAACAGCAAACTTATCTTTTCCTGTGCCAAAAAATATACTTTTTAAATTATCTTTCCTTGGCGTGCCTAGTACTAAAAGGTCAAATTCAGATGTTAGTTCTGAAACAGTATAAATTGGATCATCTGATTTAATAACAGTTAATTCACCACATGTCCCTGTTAAATTTTGATCAGCAGTAGATCTCAAAATATTAATTTCATCATCTGTAATATTTGAGTTAACTACATGAAGCATATTAAAATTAGTATTGAAACCTTTAGAAATTTTGTCTGTTGCCTTAATAAGCTTAAGTATATCAGGACTATTTGGCCTAATTGCAAGTAAGATATTTTCGAAATTTTGCAAACCAGAACATTTAAATAAACCAAAATTTGAATTGATGTGACTAACAATCCACCCTAGTGGATTATTGAAGAAAATACCATTATAAGCTCTACCATTCCATCCTAAAATTAACCATTCAATAGTAGATTTCTCACTTAAAGCTTGTATCGTTTCATTTAGTCTATGAGTTACAACAGATTCAAAATCAACAACTTCATTTAACTCAACTGCAGTTCTTTTAACTATTCTTTGTAATGCTTTAGATTTAGATGTAGATTTATCAAAAACATCTAATGAAGTTTGATCAGGAACTTCGATTAAATTCAATACTTGGATAACTTTATTTTTATTTAAAGATGAACCTAATTTAATTAACAGAGATGGCGATACTTCACTGCCGAATAATGGAATAATTACTCCTGAATCTTTATTAATTGAGGCTTCAATCATATCGTTAATTGAATCATCATTAATAAAATTAAGATTTGAATTTTTTTCTTTTTTACTAAATAAATAAAGTGCAGGAACTTGTCCATATCTCTTCAGTACTCCTGATCTAGATGCTGATATTCCAAATCTGTAATAAATTATAGTTCCGATTATCCCTATAGCTATTAAAGATAGAAACGGCATCAATCCTAAGAAAAATAATAAAAACATACCACTTAAAATACCAAATATTTGGACATATGGGTAGAATGGAGATTTATAAGTTGGCTTATACCATTGCACGGAAGTCTCTCTTAAAATAATAACACAAAAATTAACAGAAACAAACATTGCAACTTTAAAGGCACTAGCAAGTTTAACAATCTTTATAATATCTAAAGATGTTACAATAAAACCCATTACAAAACCAGTTAGTATAATCGAGTAAATAGGAGTTAAAAATCTTGGGTGAAGTTTTGATAGTGTTAAAGGTAATAATTTATCAATTGACATTGCAAAAGGAAAACGAGAGGATGCCAGAACTCCTGAATTTGCCATAGAAACAAGAGTAATAACTGCAATTATAGAAATAATATAAGCAAATAATTCACCTCCTAAATTATTAGCTAGAGAGTGTAATGGTTTATAATCATTAGAAAGATAAGTGATAGATATATTTGACACTAATAGATACGAAATTGATATATATATTATTGTAATAATTAATAGTGAAAGAAGCATAGCTCTTGGCAAGTCTTTAGAAGGATTTTTAGTTTCTCCTGCAATTGCTGCAATCTTGGATACTCCAGCATAAGACATATAAACTAAAGCAATTGTTGAAATCAGTCCATATTCTCCATTAGACAAAAACAAATTTAATTTTTCACTAGATATTTTAGGAATACCAACAAATAATAAACTAAGAAGACCAAACAAACTTATTATAACTATAATAATCTGAATATTACCTACTTTTTTCACACCCATGATATTTAAGATGACTATTAAAATAAGAAACATTATAGAGAAATATTCAATAGGAATAGATGTGACTCCAGATGCTATTACAAAATACGATCCTAATCCAACTAATGCAAACGAACTCTTTAATAAAAGTGATAACCAAAGACCAATTCCAGAAATAGTACCAAAGAGAGGACCAAAAGCTCTTTCAATATATACGTATGCTCCTCCAGATTTAGGAATAGCAGTTGCAAGTTCCGATTT
>ENA-OREB01000886-OREB01000886.1-marine-metagenome-genome-assembly--contig:-NODE-886-length-14958-cov-3.279954_pt1 | contig 14958 bp, 11 predicted proteins | sample MGYA00248625_ERZ508552 | MGnify/ENA primary metagenome ERZ508552 (study PRJEB26219, sample SAMN06267888) | marine metagenome | isolation source: Monterey Bay, California, USA | place: USA:Monterey Bay...
TCCTTTTTCCCTGAAATAACCGGTAGAAATCCACCCGCATTCCCCAGCAACGCGTTTCATTACTCCCCAAATGACCGCTAAGGGCGTACACCAGCCAGACACGTTTCTTCCGTCTTAGATTGCCCGTGTTCAAGTCGCTTTTTATCGCCTAAACTCCTGTTTTCGGTATTCCATAATTATTGAGATAGAGGCTATCCAACGTGGCAAATTCGCTCTCCCCTCCCGCTCAACCAGACCATTCATTTAAACGCGTTGCAATTTTGTTTGCGGGTGGTCCGGCCCCCTCGGCCAATGCGGTTATTTCAGCTGCGGCTGCTTCGTTTCTACGGGCAGACGTAGAAGTCATCGGCATCAAACACGGCTACTCTTCGTTGGCTGATTTCGATACTGCGGAACCGTTGGTGGAAGGGACTGACTTCATTAAGCTGACGCACCCCGTGCTTGGCCGAACAAGAAATGCTCAGGGCATCATGATTGGCACCGCCCGGACCAACCCGGGGAAACACATTACGTGCCCAGCTGACCTCGAGGACACTGAAAAATCAGCTCCCCTTAAACGAGTTTACGAAGCGCTCTCGTCGATCGGAATTGATGCCTTGATTTCAATCGGTGGCGACGACACCCTGAAAACCGCCAACAAATTCAAGCTGTACCAAGAAGTCAACAAAACCGAAAAGACCATTCCAGTCGTTCACTTGCCTAAAACAATTGACAATGACTACCACGGTATTGATTTCACCTTTGGTTTCTTCACGGCTGTCGATTTCTTGGCAACTGAGATTCGGAACTTGATTTATGACGCGGAAGCGACACAGTCCTACTTCCTTACGGAAACCATGGGGCGTAGTGCCGGTTGGCTCTCCTACGGCGCCGCGATTGCAGGCGAAGCAAGTTTGGTGATTAGCGTTGAAGACGTGATGGCGGGATATTTAGTCGATGAAGAGTTTACTAATGATTCCGGCGAAACCATGACCCGCCAATGCATGGATATGGATCGTGTTTCCGAACGTATTGTGAAAACAATGCTGGCCCGCGAATCTGAGGGCAAACAGTATGGCGTGATCGTCGTCGCTGAAGGACTCGCTGAATTTCTTCCTTTCAGCTACGTCGAAGGCGTTTCCCGTGACGATCACGGACACATCAACATTTCAGAAGTCAGCCTCTACTCCATTCTTTCTCACGCAGTTCAAAAGAAATACACTGAGAAAACTGGCGGCGCGCGTGCCGTAAAAGGACTTCAGCTTGGTTATGAGTCCCGTTGTGCTAAGCCGCATGCATTTGATGCTATGCTAGGAAGCCAACTTGGAGTTGGAGCGTTCCGCGCACTGGCAGAGGAAAATCTCAACGGTGTGATGGTCAGTATCAGCGGTCAACTGGATCTACACTACGAACCATTTGAAAAACTAGTCGACCCCGAAACTCTTGTCACAGTGGTTCGCTACATCGATACCGACAGCGACTTCCACCGTCTGGCGAGATTCCTCGAAACCCATGTCAACGACTAATTTGCAGATCAAATTACGAACTGTCAAACTCTGTTAGTAAATCAAGCCCGAGAGCGTCTGGAATGCTCTCGGGTTTTTTCGTGGACGAAGCGGAGCAGCAGTCCCGGTATCAGGTCGACTCACATCGCGCGATGCTAATTAACGATCACTCGCATAAATATCTACTAAAAAGATAACCGCCTCAGACTTACCAATGTTCTCAATCACGTGGTCTATATCAGCGATGTAATGGCCACTATCCCCTTTCTTCATCGTCAGCGACTCGCCTCCTGACTCAATTTTGACCGTCCCAGTTTGGATGGTCAAAAACTCCCTCGTACCCGAAAAATGACCGGCACTTTTGAGCCGCTGGCCGACCTTCAAACGAAGTTCGTAGAACTCGACATCCTTTTCAAGGTTCAATGGAGAGAGAGTCCTGATCCTGCAGACCTTGTCGTCTCGAAAAATCGCGGTCGCGTCATCGTTTCTAATGACCGAGATTCGCTGGGTTGCCGTCGCAGCATCGACTAAGTCGGCCAATGAAACGCCGAAAGCCTGAGCAATTCGAAACGCAACCGCCAGAGTAGGGTTCGCAATTCCTCGCTCTACCTGGCTGAGCATCGAACGACTAACACCACTCAGCGAAGCCAATTGTTCGAGCGTCCACCCCTTTCTCTTCCGCAATAATTTTACCCGCTCACATACGTATTGATTGAGCGGCTCAACATCCACCGGATGGACGGAACTTACCTCGCTGCCCCGTTTGGAACTTATGTGGTTATCGTCAGGTTCGAATTTTGCCAAAGGACAACTCCACTTTTTGCAACAATCGAGCGAGGGAACTAGCTGGTTGCCAACTCCCACTCAGCTGTCTACCATACTGTACCTGATTCCATCATACTAGACGGCGAGCGGCTTGCCTTCATCCACAGGAATACTTATGACCACAAAACTTCCACCAACCATGCCAGCGATCCGAAAACTCCAAGACGCTCCTGGACTGGACTGGTGCGACGCCGTTGAAGTCCCGAAAATTGGTCCTCGCGAAGTCTTAATCAAGGTAACTCATGCGGGAATTTGCGGAACGGATCGGCATATCTACGAATGGGATACTTGGAGCCAGGAACGCGTCAAAGTCGGGATTACGACGGGCCATGAATTCGTTGGCAAAGTAATTCAGGTTGGTGACGCGGTCGACCGCGTGGAAATTGGGCAACGAGTCAGCGGGGAAGGACACATTGGCTGTGGTAAGTGTGAGATGTGCCGCACCGGTAACGGACACATTTGCGAAAGCGTTGTTATTCTCGGCATCGACTGCAATGGCTGCTTTGCCCCCTACGTCGCCGTCCCTGAAGAAAATTGCTGGCCGGTCAGCGAAGGAATTTCCGACGAAATAGCTGCTGTATTTGACCCACTTGGAAATGCAGTACACACCGTGATGTCGGCAGGCGTCAGTGGCAAGTCGGTTCTGATCACAGGGGTTGGAATTATTGGCCTCATGGCAGTGACGGTGGCGAAAGCTGCAGGGGCGGGCAAAATCTTTGTCACCGACATGGACGAAAGAAGACTAAAACTAGCCGAACAGTTGGGTGCCGACCGAGCTTTTAAAGCAACCGATGACTGGACCACCGAAATCTTAAAACTAACCCGTGGTCACGGTCCCCATGTGATGCTCGAGATGAGCGGAAACCCCGACGCGATTCGTGATGGATTCTCAGTGCTCCGCAGTGGAGGAACCGCAGCGATGCTTGGAATCCCGTCCAATGAAATTACACTCGATCTTGCCAAACTGATTATCTTCAAGGGTACCACCATTCTTGGGATTAATGGTCGACGGATGTTTGAAACCTGGTATCAGATGGAGAACCTGCTGCTATCGGAAAGACTGGAACTCGAGCCAATCATCACGCATGTGCTGGAGATGAACGAATTTGAAAAAGGCCTCAAAATGATGCAGACAGGAGAAGCAATCAAGGTCGTTATCAAGATGCCCGATTAATCTCGAGGCAGATTCACGCTAGACTAAGTGTTCGTTCCACCTGACTCTCAATGGACTTTAACCATGCCCAATAGCCAATTTGATGCCCGCTGCCGAGGTTTGATTACCGATTGGACCGACTCTGGACAGTTGAAACCGTTTTACAACATCGAATCTCCGATGCGTCCAATGGTCGAAATATCCGGCAAAGGCGAAGTGCTCGTGCTGTGCTCCAACAATTACCTTGGGCTCGCCGATCATCCGGAAGTCATTGAAGCTGGTATCAAAGGCCTTCGCGATTACGGCGCGGGCACCGCCTCGGTGAGGTTCATTTGCGGCACACTGGACTGCCATCGCAACCTTGAATCAAAAATCGCCAGCTTCGTCGGTACCGAAAGCGCGCTCTCGTATGTCAGCTGCTGGAATGCAAATGAAGCATTATTCCCAACACTCGTTGGGCCAGAAGATGTAATTTTATCCGATGAACTCAATCACGCGAGCATCATTGATGGCATGCGTCTGATGTCCAAGTCGGTAACCAAGAAAGTTTACAAGCACAGTTCATTAGAGCAATTAGAAACTCTTCTTCAGGAAACGCAGTCTCACCCTACTCGATGGGTAGTGACCGATGGCGTCTTTAGTATGGAAGGGGATGTTGCCAAACTTCCCGAATTGGTCGATCTTTGCAAGAAATACGACGCGATGCTGGTGGTCGATGACTCCCATGCCGTCGGTGTACTCGGAACTGGCGGCAAAGGAACCCACGAACATTTCGACCTACTGGGTGAAGTCGATGTGATCACAGGGACACTCGGAAAAGCTTTGGGAGGTGCCGCGGGCGGTTACATCGCCGCATCTGCCGACGCCATCCAAATCCTCGAACAACGGGGACGCCCCAGCCTATTTTCGAACGCATTGCCGGCAACTGTCGCCTACAGCGCTTGCAAAGCCATCGAAGTTATCGAGAACGATCCCTCCATTGTTGCTCGGCTTCACAGTAACGTCGCGACAATTCGAAAAGGGCTAGCCGACCTGGGTTTTGATTGCACCCCATCGCCAACAGCCATTATTCCAATCATGATTGGCGACGAGGCAGAGGCGATTAAAAAATCGAAACAGCTCTTTGATTTGGGGGTGATGGTCATTGGATTCGGTTTCCCCGTAGTCCCCAAAGGCGAAGCGAGGTTGAGAGTGCAGGTTTCCGCTGCGTTAACCGACGCCCATATCGAACAGGCCCTCGACGCTTTCGCCAAACTGTAGCAGAACCAGCGAATACCTTTTACCGACGATAGACTCATGATCGATTTACGCAGCGATACGCTTACCCGACCTTGCAGCGAGATGCGGCAAGCCATCATGGATGCGGAAGTCAACGACGATGTGATCGATGTCGACCCAACCGTCGCGCGCTTGCAAACCAAAATCGCTGATTTACTTGGCAAAGAGGCTGCCATGTTCATGCCCTCCGGAACCATGACGAATCAGGTTGCGGTTCGCCTTCACTGCCGTCCGGGGGACGAATTCCTTTGTGAAGCAGGGTGTCACATTTACAACTACGAGCAAGGAGCCTTCGCTCAATTGAGCGGCGTTGCAGCGCGAACCTTTCAGGGAACCAACAGTTCAATCGATCTGTCGCAACTCGTCAATCAAGTTCACCCTGACAATGAGCACGCCACTCGAACTCGATTGCTTTGCCTCGAAAACACGCACAACAAGGGCGGGGGGGTGGTCCTGCCTTACGAATCAGTAGCAGAAACATGCCAGTGGGCTCGGGAATCCGGCCTGAATACGCATCTTGACGGCGCCCGTTTATTCAATGCAGTAGTCGCTTCGGAAATTCCGGCTAAGCAATGGGCGCAACATTTTGACACGATTAGCATCTGTTTTAGCAAAGGCCTCGGAGCTCCGGTCGGATCAGCCTTAGTGGGTGACGAATCCATGATTTATCAAATGCGGCGCCACCGAAAACTGTTCGGCGGTGGAATGCGGCAGTCTGGTTTTCTCGCAGCAGCAGCCTTATTTGCCCTCGAAAACAATATTCCCCGGCTTGCGGACGACCATCAAAACGCTCAAGAAATTGCAAAAATCATCTCACAAACCGATGGGCTTCAACTCGACGTCTCCAAAGTGGAAACCAATATCATCGTGTTTGGAATCTCGCCAGAGTTAGGCACCGCTGCAGAGTTTTGCGATGCTGCCAAGGCCGCCGGGGTTTGGATGTTCCCTTTTAGCCATCAAGACGTGCGAGCTGTCACGCACCTGCATATCTCCCGCGAAGATGCGATCGCTGCTGGAGAAATAATTGCTCAGGTCACCCGCAACCTAAAAAAATAAATATGGGTTGAGTATCCCCCGCGATAGCATCTCAACTCTAGTCTTGGCCAATCGAATTCGGTTTTGGTTCTTTGTTTCGGTTCTTTAAAACGCGCATTCGATTGCAAAATCGATTTCCTTGCGTCCCGTCTTCAAAAGTGCTTGCACTCAAACGGACTAGAGATTTTTTTAATTTTTCTCTAACGTTCGAGCCTATATTAACCGACGACCGGTTGGCCACGATTTACCATCGATCAAAATTCATGAATTTCGCAAAACGATTGCCTGACTTATTGCTCCCGATCGGGATCATTCTATGTTTGATGGTGATTTTCGTTCCCTTGCCACCGGGAGTCATGGACTTATTGCTGGCAGCCAACATCACCGTGGCTGTAATGCTACTTTTGTCGACTGTTTATGTAAAAACACCACTGGAACTAAGTGTTTTCCCCTCGTTGTTACTTGGTACCACGCTCGCCCGTTTAGCTCTCAATGTCGCAACCACTCGCTTGATTTTGACTCAGGGAGCAGTGGACGGCGATAGCGCTGCAGGCGGTGTTATTCAAAGTTTTTCCCAGTTTGTCACGGGTGACAATTTAGCCGTCGGTATCGTCATCTTTTCGATCATTGTGGTCATTCAATTTGTGGTGATCACCAAGGGAGCGACTAGAATCTCCGAAGTTTCGGCTCGTTTTGCCTTAGACGGCCTGCCAGGTCGCCAAATGGCAATCGATGCCGACCTCAACGCTGGCTTGATCGACAGCCAAAAAGCGCAGACTCTGCGTTCAGAAGTTGTGGAACATGCAGATTTCTATGGTGCTATGGACGGTGCCAGTAAATTTGTTCGCGGTGATGCGATTGCTGGTGTGATCATCACGCTGATTAATATCGCGGGTGGACTTGCAATCGGACTTTCCAGTTCCATGTCGATCGGTGAGGCGACGACTACCTTCACCAAATTGACCATTGGCGACGGTCTGGCAAGCCAAGTACCAGCACTTCTTATCTCACTCGCGGCAGGCCTGTTAGTCACACGCAGCTCACGAAAAACTAATTTACCTCGCGAATCCGTCAATCAAGTCTTCGCGCGTCCAATCGTGCTCGTCATTACCGCTGTATTTCTGGGGCTGATGATTCTGACCGATCTGCCCAAAATCCCTTTAATGTTGATCTCGCTTGGGTGCCTAGGAGCAGCCTATTCAATCTCGCGAACCAATAAACAAAAGGCCGAGAAAGCAATCAACTCGACGCCGGTTCCAGCTGCACCACCACGTGCCACTGAAGCAACCATTGACAAACTATTGAGCAACGACATCCTGGAAATGGAACTCGGTGTTGGGCTAATCAAATTAGCCGATTCCCGACAGGGTGGCCAACTGCTCGCCGGCGTCACCCAAGTTCGCAAGGAAATTGCGGCAGAACTTGGTGTCATCTTGCCCAAGACACGTATTCGCGACAATCTCGAAATTGGCCCGAACGAATTTCGGATCCGCATCCAGGGCAACATCGTCCAACGCGGGGAAATCCAGCCTGACCACTCCCTTGCAATTGATGACGGCAGGGCGACCGGACCGCTTGGAGAAGGAGCGGTGAGGGGATTCGCCGACGAACATCTCAGCTCCTCACCCGCCTATTGGATCGATGCTAACGCCGCCGAGGAATCAAAAGGACTTGGCTACCACGTCCTTGAAGCTACGGAAGTCCTGGCAACGCTATTAAAATCGATCTCAATCGAAAATGCATCTTATCTTCTGACCAGAGACGCTACCAAACAACTCGTCGATGAGATTGCCAAGACATCTCCCGCATTAGTCTCTGAACTCATCCCGGATGTAATGAGCCTTGCCAAAGTCCAACAGGTGCTTAAGGGCCTTATCTCCGAAGGAATTTCGATTCGACCGTTACCGTTAATTCTCGAATCTCTTAGTGATCATGCCTCGGAAATTAGTAATCGCTGGGATCTTACTGAAAAGGTTCGCGTTCAACTGTCTCGACATATCATTTCAAAGTTAACGCAGGAATCTGGTAACTCTATTCAGGTATTCACGATTTCACCTGAGATTGAAAAACAAATTTCAACCGCTTGGCATCGTGAAAATGATGAAATCCGAATCAATCTACCACGAGAAATTATTGAAAATCTTGCTGGCGCAATTCAAAATGCCGCCCAGCAAATGCGGGATTCTGGAATTAAGCCAATCGCTCTGGTCGACCAATCGATTCGGCCTGTGATAGCCGAACTCGCTTTTGACAACGCTAGCAACATGTTTGTTTTGGGTCGCCAAGAAGCAATGGGTGCCGAGGTCGAGGTCGTCGGCGAAATTTCTTCTGAAGAACTTCACACGGTCGCTCAGGCTGCTTAGACGAGGGAAGGGCAGACCAATTCACCAAGAAAACTTAGCGTTTCTTCGGTAATTGCAGTCATCCTCACCCGTGCCTTGATGCGTCTGACGGATCGATGCTCGCCCTTCTTTAACTTTCAAAAATGCTATCGCAAAAACCACCTTGTTGAAATAATCTGCATTTTCACCAAAAGTCTCAATCCCTTTGGGTCGATGATTGAATTACGGCAAATTTTGGCACGCGTGCTTTCCTGCGCGCGTCCAACCGGAGAAGCAGGGACACGAGCGAAAAAACGATAAAAAATTACGCAACCATGTAATTTATTCATTGACGCGACAAAGCTAATTCTGATATTTACCGTCCATCGAATTGATCTTAGTTGTTAACAAGGAAATGTTCGAGACTGACACAAACGATTGTGTCTTGCAAACGACAAGTGAGTGGCCCCGGCCCGACAATAAAAAAAAACCCATCTATTAGATGTGGACTCGCATAACAATCACGGAGGATTGCATGGCGACAAGTGTTGCAAAAGCGGACGAGATACTGGAAGTTTGGAAACAGTACAAACCTGACTGTACTGATAAGGACCTCCGAAATCGATTAATGGAACGTTACTTCCACCTAGTCAAATACAATGGCGAGCGCATCTGGCAGAGGTTACCAGACGGTGTCGAACTTGATGACTTGATTTCGGCAGGTGTTTTCGGCCTGATGGACGCGATCGATGCGTTCGACATGGAACGTGGCGTTAAGTTCGAAACTTATTGTGTCCCGCGTATTCGCGGTGCCATGCTCGACGAACTTCGCACAATGGACTGGGTACCTCGATTGGTACGCTCCAAAGCCAGCAAAATTAATAACGCGACCAAGCGTCTTGAAACTAAACTTGGTCGTGCTCCAACCGTCATTGAACTTTCTGAAGTTCTCGAATTGACGGTCAAAGAAACCGAGAAAATGATGAGCGACGCCAATGCGGTTGGCCTCATCAGTCTCAACAAGAAATGGTACGAGACCGATAGTTACAAAGATGTCCGAGAAATCGACATCCTTGAGGATAAAAAAGGCGAGGATCCTACCCGCCGCATTCAGAAAAATGATCTGATGCGATTGGTAACCAAAGGCCTGAACCGAAACGAACGACTCATCATTATTCTTTACTACTATGAAGAACTAACGATGAAGGAAATCGGAGCCACCCTCGACCTTAGTGAAAGTCGTGTGAGCCAAATGCACAGCAGCATTGTTCAACGATTACAACAACAACTCGGTCGACGACGGGTTGAATTCGGCAGGAAGTAAACCCCGCTGATTTCGTTTGCTGATGCAATTATTGATAAATATTAAACCTGCTCCCTTTTCGGGAGCAGGTTTTTTTACGTCTCAACCAAGCGCCTCGAAAATCAAGCCAGTCCAGGTTCAGCTCTCAGCTTATGTCAATTCAGCCGGTTAGTGCTGGAAACTGGCTGCAGTCGGACATCATGCCTCGGCTTAAATTGAGCCTCTAAATCGAGCAACTCTTCCGAAATCCAAAAACTGAATTCAAAGAAAGACTCCATATTTACAAAGAAGGGCGCTTCATACTTGTTCCGCGCCAAATTTAAAACAGATCTCTCAGAATTGCGGATGACCATTGCAACCTCACGTTCAAGTCAATCAAATGCAATCCCTGCTTCGTAGAGCCGGCAATCATCTCCCGGCCACTGCTTGCTAAACGCACGCCGGTACACTTCGGTTCAAACGTTTGCAACTTTTAGCCAAACCGTTGTTTCCAATCCCCAATCTAGACAAAAAGAACCTCGCTTACTTTGTTTTCACCAACCGCCAGGACGACCGTCCCAAACTGGCAATATGCAAGCAGATTTTATTTTATTGGTAATACCGAACCAACGTAGCTGACTGCACGTATAACCGGTCGGGTCAAATGATTAGCGAAGAGATTTTCGAACTTAAACGAAAATCGAAACACCAATCACGGTTGGCAAAACCTTGGTGCTTACCACTATCAGCGGTAAGCTTTAAAACGAGGAACCCGATCGAAACAACAAATTTTGATGACTCAAACCTTAAATACGTTATAGGCGTCGGCGATTTCGCTAACGTCACGAAACAAAACTTAAAAGATCCTGAAAAGATGCTAGCACCCGCCGTCGATAATCAAAGTACTTTCTCGAGTGCTTGCGTTGTCAAACCCCAGTTATGGATGGCACGTTCTACGACAAGGATGCAGCCTTGGAAGATCTTTTGCGATTTACACTTATTGGTTAAAAATGACTTGTCACGGCCAAGACCTTCGTGAGTGACATCAGGCTAATTCAAAAGAAATTTGATCGCGAATATCAATTGGAATTGTGCAAAATCAATAAACATGGTTTGCTGTTCATAACGAACGTTCAAGCCACTGACCCGTTACGGGGAGAACAATATGCAAATTAGATCAACATCAAATATTCAAACCTCTTCTGCAGTCAATTTGCAGAAACAAAACTCAACCAATGCGACCCAGAATACTAATTCGGTTCCGGTTGATTCACTTGAAATCTCAGCAGAGGCTCAGATGCTCAGTACATCTGGTGCGACCGATATTCGAGCAGACCGAGTCGCTGACCTTCGGGCACAAATCGCCAGTGGCGAATACGAGACGCCTGAAAAACTAGAGGCCGCTGTCAGCCGAATGTTTGACGAATTCGCTTAGAGGGCCCACTCCGGGCTTGAGGAGCGGGAGCATTCGACCCAGCGAGTGGATAAATGTCTCCCGCTAAGTTTAGACAATTAAATTTCAATCCGCGTGAGTTGCCTCACGCGGATTTTTTTACGCTAACCCGATTGACTTGATTGAGGATTGTATCGCTTGATACTTCTGTCATATTTAATCTCCCAATGAATCAACCTCCCTATTTCAGGCGGGCGAAGGTTCTAAAATACCGAGATAAAATCTCATTCTGACAATAATTCCCACATTCACATTCGGTGGGATTTGATAAGATCGCTCAATGTTTATCGGAAAAACTGTCAAAAACCGACTCGCTGCGTTCCCAAGGTACCGCAACGAACTAGGGAAAGCACAAATCCCCAAAAGTCCAAAACTCGTTCCTGAATCACCTAATCCATAACCTATCCTTCCCGTAACCCACAGACTGCCCTTTGGTTAGGCTCGATAGGTTTTAGCAGGTCGATTTTTTGCGGCGAATCGACGAATTATCTAAATCTGGCTGCCACCACGTTGACCCGCCCTGATTTAAAATTTTAAACTAGATCCCGCGACCACCGTATTTCGCCAAAAACGAATTGAAATTGTATCCATGGCATTTTTGACCACCTCCAACCCATCCGTTGCAAAACGCCAGTTCTCAATCAATAAGGATGAGATCACGATTGGGCGCGACGAGAAGAATGACCTCCACATCAAAGACGAAACGGTCAGCCGTTGGCACGCGAAAGTCACCAAGAGGAACGGCAGTTACTACATTGAGGACAACAAGAGCCGGAACGGCACACTTCTCAATAATCAGGCCGTCTTGCAACCGACTCGATTACCAGATCAATCAGAAATTCAAATTTGCGAAGTCACCTTCATTTTTTCGGATGGCGAGGCTTCCCGTCGACCCGGTAACCTTGAGCAATTTACGGTCGCTCAGGGTATCAACAGCGATCCTACGATATCATCCTCTTCGATCAATCAAAGCTCAGTTATGTTTGACGAGTTTGAGGAGAGTAGTGAAGTCTCAGCAAGTGTAATGTCTCAACTCGACATTCCTTCTCATCACTCCCGGGCAGATAATCACGCCAAGCCTGAACAAAAACTTCTTGCCCTCACCAAAATCACACACGCCCTGAGTGAGTCTGTTGAAAGAGACGAAGTCCTCACGAAAATTTTGGATTTTCTATTCCAGTTATTTACCGAAGCTGACCGTGGTTTTATCGTCTTAAAAAATGACGAAGGAAAACTCGAACCACTTGGCTTTAAAACTCGGGGTGCGCGAACCGATGAAATGGTTCGAATCAGTAAGACAATTGTCAAAACTGTAATGGGAAATAAACACCCGATCATCAGTAGTGACGCCGCGATGGATGATCGTTTTGACATGAGTCAAAGCATCGTCGACTTCCGTATTCGCTCGATCATGTGCGCTCCTCTGATCAACAGTAAAGATGAAGCAATCGGCGTGATTCAGCTCGACACCCTTAAACAGTCCATTGTTTTCGACAATGAAGATCTCGAGACGCTAGTTACCGTCGCCATGCAGGCCAGTTTAGCAATCCAGAAAAGTGATCTATTCCTGGACTTTAAACGAGCCCAGAGCATCCGTGCCGACCTCGAACTTGCCCATGAACTGCAGCAGCGTTTTCTACCTCAGAGTTCGCCCGACACAGACGAGTTCGAGTTCTATTCTTACTACAAAGCAATGCAGCAAGTCGGCGGTGACTATTATGACTTTGTTCCGCTCGAAAATAACCGAATTGCAGTCATCATGGCCGATGTTGTTGGCCATGGAATCGCCGCCGCACTCTACATGGCAAAAATTTCAGCGGAGTCAAGGTTTGCATTGGCGACTTCAAAAACTGCAATTGAGGCAGTGCAAAAGATGAATAACAGCCTCTCTGGCTTAAACATCGACCGATTCGTGACGCTCGCACTGTGCGTCCTCGACCTGAACACCAACAAGATGACCGTCGTCAATGCAGGCCACATGCCGCCCATCCTGCAAAAATCGGCGACCGGTGAAATCACCCAACTTGCAGTTGAAGAGTCGGGACTGCCGTTAGGAATTATGGAAGATTTTGAATACGAATCGATCGAAGTTCAAATCGACCCAGGCGATCAAATCGTTCTTTACACCGACGGAATTAATGAAGCGATGAATGCCGATGGTGAACAGCTCACAACGGAAGCAATGATCGAAGACATGGCATCGGGCCAAGCTAAGAATCCAGACGCAATTGGCAACTTGATTCGGGAATCAGTAGCCCGCCACAGCGGTCGGCACCCAGCCATCGACGACGCATGCTTGGTCTGCCTAGGCAGAAAGCCTTAATCCCTTCCTACCGGATCGCCAACCCGTATCGACGGGGCAACTGCGAGCTAAACACTCAATTGCCCCAACTGCGCACAATTTCATAATCATCGAACGACCGGCCGACTCTTCAACATCGAGCCCCTAGGGAATCTCAATTCCATCCCGTTCGGTTGAAACCAGATGATGAAGAACGCCAAAGAAATATAGCCAAAACTTGCTAAACTGAGCCAAAACCCGACCCTTGGCAAGAATTTTCGTTGGCAGGAAGCCGGCGAATGCACTAATCCGGTCACTCGCAACCATCCGATCTTAAACACCAATATCATCAAATCCTCTTATTTCCCCCCACAAACCCAAGCTCCAATCACTCTCGGCTCAACGAACGTTTTCTAAATTTGCCAATCCCAGTGGCTGCCGAAGCCAGCCAAGAAAAATACAAAATTAGGCAGACCACTCCAAACAGTCCCAAAGATGCACCGAACCGGACGATCGTTGGCGTCCGTTTCAGAAGATTGAGGAAGTTCTCCCCCAATTTATTGCGAATTCGCCTTCATTTTTGCGACGTGCTATTCCTTCTGCGGACAACAAACGACACAATAGTCGGGTCTGTAGTCATTAATTCCGCGAGTATCTGATGGGCGAGTTTCGGTTTCGAGTACCAAGCGAATGGAATCTGGATACTTATCACGGAAACGCAATCCACGTGATTGGGCTCGATGGTATTCCATGGCCATGCCGGATTTCCGTCTCCGAAGCAGGTAATTCTGAACCGGACAATGCTAAACCAGATATTTCCGAGGCAGAGGGTTCTGACTCCGAAAACACCACAGTTTTAGAAAAAACAATCACGATTAGCCGGAACCGTGATGAGTCTGGAAAACTCTATTTGATCTACCCGATGGATCGCCGGGGCGAAATGCTGATATGCACTGGCACGCTTCCGGTAAGAGAAACCCGTTACGAACTGCTGACCGAATTGGCTCGGGGTACGCTTAACCGATTACGAAATCAAATTTCGATCTGGGAAGAAGGTGGACTCTATATCGACAACGGCGTTCACGCATACGTTCAATTGGCGACACGTATGCTCAGCAAATCGATCCTCGCGATCGAAAATAAGATGCGCGATGATGCGGCTCGCCAATCCATCGAAGCATCGATGGATGGAATCTTCGATCTCTCGAATTCCTTTGGAGCACAAATCTCCAAGTTCCGCCGTGAACATGAGCAAATGAGTAATTTCTGGATGGCCAATTCGATAGGCTCTGGAGATCAATTTATACCGAGTTTAGCGTCCAAGGATTTTGATCTACTCGGAATCAATTTAAACGCAAACAATGGTGAATTGGAAGAAAAAATTTCCGGCGGCCGCGAAGAACTTCTCGGCAAACGAGTCATTGTCGGGCATACTCCACAAGCTGATGGGCAAGTACTCGATCGCGGGCACCTGGTATGCATCGATACTTATTGCTTTGGATACGGATACCTGACAGCTTACGAAATTGGCGGCAAGTCAATCATCCAAGCTAACCGCCATGGACATCTGAAGCATTCGCCGCTGTCTATGCTTCAGAATAAGCTACTCAACTTGGGCAAAGGATGCACGCGGTGGATTGCAGCCTTAAAACCAACACGCCAGGGTGAAAAGCCGTCTTCTAGCAGTGATTGATCAGGCAGGGCTCACTCGCGTACAAAGCACGACGCACTTGCTGACAACCAAACAGCCATGGGCTCCAAAATCAACACGCCCTAAGCAAGTCAGATGCGCGAGCACACTGGCTGGGAATCAGCGATCTTACAGGTGCCTGAATGCATGCGACCT
>ENA-OREB01000888-OREB01000888.1-marine-metagenome-genome-assembly--contig:-NODE-888-length-14956-cov-2.724242_pt1 | contig 14956 bp, 15 predicted proteins | sample MGYA00248625_ERZ508552 | MGnify/ENA primary metagenome ERZ508552 (study PRJEB26219, sample SAMN06267888) | marine metagenome | isolation source: Monterey Bay, California, USA | place: USA:Monterey Bay...
TAGAAATCATGCCAAAAAGAACATTTCAACCTTCAGTTCGTAAGCGCCGTAATAAGCATGGCTTTAGAAAGCGTATGGCTTCTTCAAATGGCAGAAATGTGCTTAATGCACGCCGTCGCAAAGGACGTGCGAAACTCAGTGTTTCTACAGAGCGTCGCCACAAGGGTATAGAGCGATAGATCGCATTCGCTGAACGTCTACGTTCAGACTTATTATTTCAACAAGGGAATCCATTTGGGTTCCCTTGTTGCGTTTGGCTCCTGCAGTTCTTAACGCCGCCATTTAGAAAGGCCCCAGTGCGACGACGATTTTATCCTCACGATAAATCTTCCAATTGTATCCTGATCCTTGAACGAGGTCCTCGTTTTCGTCGTCAAAATCGACTTTTAGATCTTTTTTGAAATCAAGAAGTGGTCCCAGCGCTTTATACATGGCTTCTTTACAAGCCCAAACTTCAGCCAACCTTCCAGTCTCGATTTCCTCATCTCGCATCACTCTAGGCGCAATCCGTTTTAGTCTCAAATCAGCTTTCAATACAATATCGACGCCTATTTTTTCTACTTCCCGAGAGAGAATAACCGCAGCATAGGCTATTCCACCTTCTTCTGTTTTGTCTACCGTGTGACTTATAGAGATGGAAAGGGCACTTCTTGTTTCATTTTCAAAAAGAAGAGGCGCCCCACTTTGCGCATGCTGTAGATGCCATTTGTCTTCACGCAGAAGATCTGAAACACACATTACTACTGCATAAAGCTCAGCCACTTTCACTGAAGGCAAATCATGGATGTTTCGCCTTGGATAATGATTGGACACAATTTTAACCATGGCTTCACCGACGCCTTCATCAATATGAACTTGTCTGACTGCAAGGCCTATCGTTTTGTGATGTTTCATGGTCGGCATTTTGCTAATATAGACTTCTATATCGTAAATTTGTGGCATGAATTCAACAGAAACAAAAGTACTCCCTTACAAGGTTAAAGACATAAGCTTAGCTGAATGGGGTAGAAAAGAAATCCGTTTGGCTGAGGCTGAAATGCCAGGTCTTATGGCTATTCGTAAAGAATACGGCCCTTCTAAGCCTCTTAAAGGCGCGAGAATTGCCGGATGTTTACATATGACCATTCAGACTGCAGTATTGATTGAAACACTTACAGAATTAGGTGCTGAAGTTCAGTGGTCTTCATGTAACATATTTTCTACTCAAGATCATGCAGCTGCAGCCGTTGCTGTCACCGGAGTTCCAGTTTTTGCCTGGAAGGGATTAACCGAAGAGGAGTTCGATTGGTGTATTGACGCTACTTTAAGATTTGGTGAAGATCGCAAACCTTTAAACCTGATCTTAGATGATGGGGGTGATCTGACGAATATGGTGCTAGATCAATATCCTGAAATGTCTGCGGGTATTAAAGGAATTTCCGAGGAAACAACGACGGGAGTTCTGCGTTTGTTCGATAGAGTAAAAAATGGCACACTCACAATGCCTGCCATCAACATTAACGATTCAGTCACAAAATCTAAATTCGACAACAAATATGGTTGTCGTGAATCATTGGTTGATGCTATAAGGAGAGCTACTGACGTCATGATGGCTGGGAAAATCGCTGTCGTTGCTGGATTTGGTGATGTGGGAAAAGGTTCTGCGGAATCACTTAGAAATGCAGGTTGCCGCGTCATCGTGAGCGAAATTGATCCTATCTGTGCGCTTCAAGCTGCCATGGAAGGATATGAAGTGAAACCTATGCTAGAGGCGTGTGCTGAATCTGATATTGTTGTCACCGCAACAGGAAATAAGGACATCATCACATCAGCTCACTTTGAGAACATGAAGGATAAGGCGATTGTCTGCAACATCGGGCATTTCGATAATGAAATAGATATGGCATGGCTTAATGCTACGCATGGTGCTTCCAAAGATGAAATCAAGCCTCAAGTTGATCAGTACACGCTGAATGGAAAAGATATTATTATTCTCGCGGAGGGCCGTCTTGTTAACTTAGGTTGCGCAACGGGCCATCCAAGTTTTGTGATGTCGAACTCGTTCTCAAATCAGGTGCTGGCTCAATTGGAGCTTTGGGAAAGGGCTGATCAATATGAGAATAAGGTTTACACGCTGCCTAAGAATCTAGATGAAAAAGTAGCAAGGCTTCATCTTGAAAAAGTCGGAGCGGTACTTGAAGTGTTGTCTCAAGAGCAGGCAGATTACATTGGGGTTCCAGTTGAAGGGCCGTATAAATCTGATGAGTACCGTTACTAATTACCCCGTTACTTAGTTATATACGTGGAGTATGGGTGGGTTCCAATTCGTTCTGTATCGATGAAGTGAGAGTGTTGCAGGTCCTTGCATGACAGATCCGTCCAAGATGAGCCATTGCGATTCTGAACAATCGTCAGCGTCCGACAGTGTAATTCCATCAGATTCGACATTGACTTTACAATTTAACGCGACATCGAATGTAGCGTGCCTATCTAAGACCACGAATTCATCCATTGTATACCGATATACAATAATTCCCTGTGAGCCGCCCTGAAGTATTAAGTGTTCGCCTGGATAATTTAATGGATTGTATGCTGGGAGATTGAGGTTGATATCAAAATTCACGGGCACGTATGGAATGTTTTGGTTATTCTGATCACACGTAGATTGTATCAGGAGAAAAGCACCCACCACGATCACAGGAATTTTAAAATGCTTCATGTTTTCATTTATTTACTCAACCCAAATGGATCTTTTGCTTTTCCTGCAATAAACTGTTTGAGATAAGTAGGCTCATAGCGTGCCATATCCTCAAAGTGACGTGCTTCAAATTTATCCGTGGCGATATTCACGGCTGCCTCAGAAGTAGGCCACGCTTCAAGAAAGATTCTATTTTCTCCCTTGAGGATGTCTCGACACTTCAAAGCCCCATCGCCAATAAAGCATATGTTTTTGAAAGTGTCCCAAGGAAATGTGTTTATTTCAGGAATGACCAAAGCTTCAATCTCAGTAGTGTTTTCTAGATCTGAATTGAACGTTTTACTGTAAACTTCCATCCTCCGAGCATCTAACATGCTTACGTATGCGTCCATGCCAGGATGATTGTTGCGGGCTTGTGTCGCCAAAACAGTCAACGTGTCTACTGAAATTAATGGGATGTTCAGCGCATGACAAATCCCCTTGGCGGTTGCGACGCCTATTCTAAGCCCTGTGTATGAACCTGGTCCTCCGGAGACACTTACGGCGTTTAACTCGGCTTTAGAGGTCCCGCTTTCTTTGAAAACCTCGTCTATAAAAGGGAGCAACATCTCGGCATGACTGTACCCTTCATTGCGAACTGTTCGACTGGCAAGAAGTGTCCTGTGATTGGAAAGCGCAACTGAACATTGGCGAGTAGTTGTTTCTAAGTGAAGTAATACAGACATCTATGGGTCGCAATTATTTAATCTTCATCTTTTTTCTTGGTTCCCTCCTCATTGTTGTCCTCAGCTGTGCCCGAGACTGTGTCGCCATCTTCTAGTTTCCGAGATACCATGTCATATGGACCACTTACCAATGTGGCGCCATTTTCTATTCCCGAAATGATTTCTATGTAACGGTTATCCTGAATACCCGTTTCTACCTTCGTCCAGGTTACAGTTTCATTGTCATAAAGAAACACACCTAGTTCTGCTTTATCGTCTTCCTCCGACTTGCGTGTTGTCACACATTGAATGGGAACAGATACAATGTCAGTGACACTTTTTGTCAGAAGATCTACAGTAGCACTCATTCCTGGACGGAAAGGTGATTGAGATAATGCGGAGTCTGCAAGAAGGTGACGATAGCTTTCTGGGTCAATCCCCACTTTTACGGAAAAATTGGTGACTTGATCCAAATTGAATCCGTTAGATCCTGCATTTAAAGCGGTATTACCAATTTCAGTGACTTGACCTATAAATGTTTCAGACAGATAGGCATCGACCTCAATTTCAGACTTGTTCCCCATTGCTACTCTTACGATGTCACTTTCGTTCACTTCAATATCAACCTCCATTTCACTTAAATTGCTAATCTTCATGACGACTTCTCCCGCAACAAAACCGTTTCCTTGAACACTTTCTCCCACTTCTTTGACCAATGCCGTTACAATGCCAGATTGGGGTGCACGAAGTGTTGTGCGGGATAAGTTATCTAGTGTTTCTTGTAGAGATGCTTTTGCACTTAAAATAGAATAATTTGCACTTTTTACGCCTTCCTCTGAACTTGTGAGCGTTGCCTTTGCATTTTGAATCGCGGCTTCTGATTGATCATAATCAGCCTGAGAGACCACGCCATTTGAAAAAAGCTTTTGAGTGCGATCCCAGGCTTTTTGGGCGACAAACAGATTTGCCTCGCTGGTTGCCAGCATCGCTTTTGCAGATGACAAATTCGACAGCGTCGTATTTACGGAAGCTTGCGCCCTGTTTCTTGCTGCGATGTAAACATCCGGGTTGATTTGGGCCAACAGGTCACCCTCATTCACACGGTCTCCCTCTACAACTGGGAGGGCAATTAACTGACCACTTACCTCAGCCGAAATATTCACTTCCAGCACAGGCTGAATCTTTCCAGACGCACTCACTCTTTCCGTGATGGATCTTAAGGTTGCAGTTGTCGTCGTCGTTTCTGGAAGCACTCTTTTCCCGCCAAACAATGATGCAGCAATGACAAGAAGCACAACAACGGCTCCAAGGATAAGAAATATTTTTTTCTTTTTCATAGCTAAAGTTTAACGAAGTGTAATTGCCTTTCCTTGATAGAAATCTAAGATTTTAGATTTAAAGACAAGGTCATATCTCGTACGTAAGCTATTTGTTCGTGCGTTATCTAATCGCGCCCTAGAGTCTGCATACTCAAGTGCAGAGATCGCGCCAGCTTCAAATCTTAATTCGGTGTTTGAAAAGGCGAGTTCGGCAGCTGCCAATGCCGCTTCTTGTGCGAGCAGATTTTTCTGTGCCGCCACTGCATCGGCCCAAGCACCTTCAATGCTTTGTGTGAGAATTTGTACAGTCGTTTCTTCAGCATACTTTGATTGAAGAATGCCTACCTCTGCTTGTTGTACAGCATTTCTGGTCGCGAATCCATTAAAAATGGGGATACTTAAAGAGAAAAAGACGCTCTGGTTGATATTGTCACTTAACTGATCTGCGAATGGAATGGTGGAGTATGTCACGTTACTGTTATCAATCACAGGTGCCACTAATAAAGTGCCCTCTTGAGTCATGATGGTATAATTGGTTGTAGTAGGGTCCATGTCTCCCTGTCGTCTGTTTCCAGAATATCCGGACCCAAAGTTGTATGATGCAAATAGTCGAGGCTCGTAGCTGGTTTTTGCGATGTCAAGATTGAGATACGAATCATCTACAGTTAGCGCTGCAGCACGAATTTCGGGGAAGGTGTTCAGAGCGTGGTTAATCGCCAGCTCAGAGGAGGGGGGAAGTGCCGAAAATTCTAAATCCTCATCTGTAGGCTTGACGATTTCGAAGGTTTCGGTTTCCGCGCTGGTTAATTGAAGGAGCTGAACAATGTTGAGTTTGGCAAGATATTGTGCGTTTTCACTTGCAATGAGGGAAGCATAATCTGACGCCTCTTGCGCCTGGACATCCAGTAAATCCGAATGCGGTGCAGCTCCTGCTTCGACAAGTTTTGCGACACGGTTGGCTTGTCTTCTTGTGGTCTCTAAATTCAGTGTTGCTAGAGTGACGAATTCTTCTTGAAAAAGCACGTTGAGATATGCCGCTGAGATGGTTAACGCAAGATCGTTTTTTGTTTGTTCCAGGTTGACCATCGCAATATCGACGCCTAGCTCAGCGCGCTTTAAATTCAAATGGTTTTTAAATCCATTGTATAAAGTAATTCCTGAATTCAACCCAAAACTATTTGATTGAATCGCATCCGTTGCAAATTCGTTTGTAAAAGGGTCGATTGTCATTCCTATGTTATATCCATGAGACCCAGAAGCATTAAGCGAGGGGAGGAATGCACCCTTTGCGCTGAATAAACCTATTTCAGCACGCGTATTGTTTAATGCACTCTGTTTAATCTGAAGATTGTGCTCAAAGGCATGGTTGATACACTTTTGAAGAGACCAAACGGAGGTCTGTGCAAAAAGTGACCCGGATAACAGGACAGTTAATATAGTGATTGCCGTTGAGATGAATCTAGTCATGTGAGAAGAAAAGGGATTATTCAACAAATTTAACGAATAGACCCTCATACAAACATGAATACTATCCCTCCTCTTTGTTAAATCTTTTCCAGACGAGCACAAGACCTATGCCAATGAGCAAATACGGAATAATCATGATGAAGATAATCCCCTGATTAAGTCCCGTTCCCATCATTCCTTGATTCGCACTTTGTTCTCCAAGCGCCTTACACATGACACATTGACCCCAGGATGACATTGACACAGATAAAGTGACAAATGCAAGAAGGAAGATGTGTTTAAATCGATTCATTACGCGAATTAATAATGAGGGCTAATCATCAAATAAACAATCACACCGGTTGCTGTAACGTATAACCAAATTGGCCAGGTAAAATGCGCAAGCTTTTTATGCTTCTCCACTTCCATCGCCCAACCTCGCGCATAGGTGAACAACACCAATGGTACAATTGCAGCAGAGAGCACAATATGCGTGGCCAATATGAAAAGGTAAATTGGCCGCATTGTGTTTTCTTCAGGGAATCGAGTCTCACCGACTGTAAAGTGAAATACGATATAACTCAACAAGAAAACAACACTTAAAATGATAGCTGTAGAAGTCAAGGTTTTGTGAAGTTTTATGTTTTTTGATCTGATCGCAATCCACGCACCCAACAAAATAAAGAATGTAGTTCCATTAATGATGGCGTTCATTTTTGGAAGAATATAAAGGGTTTTCTCTGTTTCCTCCGACAATTCTAATGGTGGTATAATTCCAAGAAGTGTGACTACAACAGGTATCAAAATGGTTATAGACCATACAATCACTTTTAGTTGAAAATCTGAAAGTTTCATTTATTCTGTAATTAATTGGTAAACATGACTGATCATTTTATCGACTTCGTCTGTAGAAGTGCCATCGTAATATCCTCTAATCCGATCAAGTTTATCTACGAGCACGAAGGTGTCAGAATGGAAAAAGCCGCCTGCAGCGTTATCGCTTGGCATCGCGGTAAGTAAATACCCCTCTTTTGCCTGATCATATAAATCTTCCTTGTCGCCGGTGAGGAATTTCCACTGTGAAGTGTCTGCGCCTATCCTTTCAGCATAATCAGCGAGACGTTCTGGCGTATCGCTTTCTGGATCCACAGTGTGACTCAAAATTTTGACTTCCTCCGTACTTACACCGTTTTTTCTTAAAATCACTTGAGTTCTTGCCAGTTGTGAACTCAATAAAGGACAAATCGTAGGACATGATGTGAAAAAGTAGTCGACGATTCTAATTGTACCCTTTACATCTCGGTGACTTACTTTTTGATTGTCTAATCCCGTAAATTCAAACATAGGTACGGTGTGTCCTTCTGGTCCCAACACGGGAAGAGGTGCAGGTGGGTTTTTGTCGTACGCTTCTTGCTTTTTCTGCCGGGCGTATTCTACAAGATCCATTTCCTTCTTCAAGAGTGCAATGTCTTCAGTTGCGTCCCTCAGGGCATCTTCGGATGCAGCATGATAAACTCCCCTGAGATATCCTTTTGAATCAACCAGCCAAAGCGTGGCAATGTTGTTTGGTTCTTCTGTGTCACGCGTAATCCGAAACTCCTCACGAATGATTCTGTCAATGTCGGCTTTTTCTCCAGTTAAGAATTGCCATTTTCCGTCAACTCCATTGTAGCGGGTATTCAAGGCGACATACTTAGACAAAACTTCCGGCGTGTCATGCTCTGGACTCAAGGTGAAGCATACGATGGAGATACCTTCCTTATCTCTGTACCTGAAATTAGGCCAAAGCAGCTGTCGAGTCATTGCCCCCACATGCGATGCGTCTGTTCCAAAAAAGGCCGCAATCCATACCTGACCTTTCAGTTCTTCAGTGCCAAAGGAAACGGAATCCTGATTTGTAAGTTGAAAGTCACCCACTCTATATACGCCTGGCACCAGAGAATCAATAGCCCCACTTTCCACGAAATAAGGGAGTGTGTTGAATTTGTGGTTCCCCATGATTCCAAGCACAACGATACCCGTAATCGGGAGTGCCAATAATAGAAAGATTATAGCAATCCGCTTCTTATGCATGCCAATCAGAATTTGGCGGAGATGCCTTAATGAAAATTAGTGAGGTTGTATAAATGTCCGAAACCTTCTGTAAGGGCTATGAATACAAGATAAACGATAAAGATGAGGTAAGGGATTAAAATGGTCTTTTTCATGACGCTTCTCTCTTCTCCAAGATGCATGAAAGACATGACAATGTACCCAGCTTTGACAAGGGTCAATGTCACAAAACTCCACTTAATCATTTCCCAAGAAAATGTTTCAGCACGCTTAAAGATGACTCCCATAGCCACCTCAACCGCTGTGATCACAGTTAAGAGAACAGTAACAAAGAGAATATTCTTGCGGATTTTAACCCCTTCTTCTTCACTGTGATGAGCGTTTAAAGGGTAACTGTCATTTACAATAAGATCGTCGCGTTCCATAATTGAGTGCTATCAGATGAGGTAGTAAAAAGTGAAAACGAATACCCAAACAAGGTCGATAAAGTGCCAGTATAAACCAACTTTCTCTACCATTTCATAGTGTTTGCGTCTTTCGAAAACGCCACGGTATGCCATAATGAAAATAATGAAATTAATCACAACACCAGAAAATACGTGGAATCCGTGGAATCCTGTAATAAAGAAAAAGAAGTTTGCATAACTCTGTTGCGTTGCATATTCGTTTTCATGCATATTCGCCCCAAATGTGAATGATTCTGATCGCGCCTCCCATAACGTATAGATGTCGTCGCCTGTTATGACCTGTTCATCCTCAATATACTTGTGTATTGTTAGCTGATGGAGTTCGACCTCGTGTGTGTGTTCCCCAAACTGAGTTAATGTAACATGACCGTGATGTTCATGAAGATTTACAGATGCATCGCCATTGCTGTATGCTTCTGCAATCTCACCAAAGTGATGGTCCATGAAAATAGGCTCCCCTACGGGAAGGACATATTCATCACCATTGTCTGCAGTAATTGTTACCTCAGTTGCTAAAAGAAAAGATCCTCCGCCACCGTGGATAAAGTGAGACCACTCCCAAGCTTGGGAACCAAGGAAGAATACACCCCCAATGATGGTCGCCAACATCCAACGCACCACACCCCGTTTGTCGTTTCTGTGCCCCGCCTCAACAGCAAGTACCATGGTCACAGAGGAGACGATCAGGATAAATGTCATTAATGCGACGTAGACGAGAGGATATTGACCTTCTAAACCTGGTAGCGCTCTGAAAACTTGCTCTCCAATAGGCCAAGGGTCCTCACTCGCAGCCCTAGAAAACCCATATGCAGTTAATAATCCACTAAATGTTAATGCATCGGATACTAAAAAGAACCACATATACATCTTACCATAGGAGATGCCATAAGGTGACCTTCCTCCTCCCCATAATTCTTCTGAAGAAACGTTATCGTTTGAATGTCCTGACATGCTGCAAGTGGATTGCGAATTTGTTGCGCAAATTTAATAAATCATTCCCGAATGAGTGCTCTTTTTTTAATTAGAGTGTCTTGGCGGCTTATCAAGAATGATTCTATGTTAAATGAATGCGGTTTTTTGAATTAATTATTTAATGAATAGTAAGGCAAATAGCGCCAGCCAAAGTCCGCCTAAAAAATGCCAGAATATGCTTAAAACCTTAAGCCGAACAGTGTCCTCAGGATTGATTTGTCCCTTTAAAACACGAAACAAGTTAACACAGATATAAGCGATTCCCAATACCAAATGCAAGATGTGGATCAGGATTAAGGCCCATATATAAGACGCGCTGGAATTCGTGCGATGAATCACATCAGAAGTGATAGGGCGAACCATTAAAGGATCGTTTGGTGCGTAAAAGGCGCCTGTTTCATCGTTGAAAAGGATGGGTGTGCCGTTAATTCGAACATCATAATCTTCGCCATAAACCGCTCCGTTTTCAATTAATTCGTTAATTCTGTTCCATGAATAAGCTGCGAGTCCATCCTCATTCTTTTCGGTCCCAAACCCGCTGCCGATTTGTGCCAAAGATTTCCATCCAGAGTATTGCGTCACGGTAAAACCAACCCCCAGAATTAACGTCACGATCAAAAGCATTTTAGATCGGTTTACATTTCCCCTTTTCATCGCTTTCAATGAAGCAAAGAGCGAAATGGAAGAAGCCACAATAAGTGCATTGCTCACCCACAAAGCAGAAGGGGGAGTTAAATGGACCCAGTACTGACCTATGCTACTTACGAGATACGCACTTACTAAACCTCCAAACATCATGGTCACAGAGAAAATGATGAAGGCCATAAGCATAATCTTAGAGCTGTCTGTTACCTTTTTGTCGGTAGATGGGTCGTACGCTGGTATTGGATTGTTTTCCATGAAAAAAGAGATTTAACTAAATCGAAGTTTTATCTAGCACGTATATGATTTGTACCAGAGGCAGATATATAAAACTAGCAAACATTAATTTACGTGCATCTGATCTGTCAAGTGTCATTGACAATCTCCAGGCAAACCAAGAGAATCCCAAACCTGCCATGATCACAACAACTAATGCAACGTTTCCAACCATTGGATTGCCGTTTGGCAATGCCCAAGGAAGAATACTCGTAGGGATACAGAATAGGCTGTAGAGTAAGATCAATGACGCAGTCCGTTCTGTAAGTCCAGAGTTGAAGGGCAACATTTTATACCCCACTTTTGAATAATCTCCGTGACCAAGCCATGCAATTGCCCAAAAATGTGGGAATTGCCACATAAATTGTACGGCGAACAAAGTACCTGGTTCAACACCAAACTCTCCGGTTGCAGCGACATAACCTATCATCGGAGGCAATGCTCCGGGAATGGCTCCGACAAACACACATAGAGATGATCTGGATTTAAGAGGGGTATATACAAACGCATACAGCACGAATGAGATGAATCCCAATATGGCAGCGCTGTAATTCAAAAGGTAAAGGAAGTAGATGCCAGTAATTCCAGCGCCGATACTAAGCATCAGAGCGTGATTAATTGTCATTCTGCCTGTGGGCAATGGACGGTTTTTTGTCCGAGCCATGATGGCGTCGTTGTTGCGCTCTATGATTTGATTAAAACCATTTGACGCCCCGGTTAATAAATACCCGCCTCCAATGAGCAATAATACGTTTCCAACATCAACATTGTCAACGCCCATGAACCATCCCAAGACGGATGAAAGGACGACAAAAAATCCCAGTCTTACTTTAAAAAGCGTACAGATATCATTTAGAAGTGATGGGGTCTTTTCGTTCGTCATTTGAGGCAAATAATCAACGACAAAAGTACGTCAAGAATTACCAGTCTCGCCCTTCTAATACGCGTGTATTTCTGATACCCAATTGCACTCTAAACGCATTCCACGGAGCAATACTTGCTCCTGCTCCTGCTTCATCAACAATGTGAGATTCCACTCTCATGGATCCCCTCGCAAACACTTCAATGCCAGCCACATCAAACTTCTCTCCTATGGCGCGAGCGATGTCAATAGATATTCTTTGAAATTCGGACCCCACGCCTTGCAGGAACAAATGACCGTCATCACTTTCTCGATCTAGGTAACTCCGAAAGATGTCTGAGCCTGAAGCGTATCCAGTGGAGGGGTCGAGCCCACGATAAACTCTTTCTATGGCGAGTCTCACTGTATATTGTTCTTGAACGACCCATTTGATTCGAAGAATAATGTCCGCGAAATTTGACCCCAAGGGGTGTGCCAAAGGTTTTCGCGCGTGTGTCCAAGCAGCGATTTCAGATGCATGAGAATAGGTAAAGGGCCTGACAACTGAACCTTCAATAAGACATCCCCATTTGCCATTTCTAGAGTTGATGCTCCCACCTGCCAGTACACCCCATTTGTTACCCCACCAACCTGTTCCTTCGACAAGCTTGGACGTTAGAAGTTCATCAAAAAGAATCTGACCATATGCTGTTTTCTGATTTGGACTTCTCTTTCCGTATCCACGCCAAATCAACTGTGCGCCTATAAGCGCGTTGTCGGATGACCCAAGTGCATATTCTGAGGGACGAAAAGCAACAACTGGAATGAGGTACGATGGTTCGATTCGGTGATTGACGCCTGCATCATTGCTTTGCCATTTCACAGCACCGAAGAGCGCTCCAGAAAAACCACCCCCCAATCCGACGTCCACCATGTGCGCTGCCACCCAACCGATTTCATTTGAATCAATGGACGCCATAGGGTGAAGTGTGCGTAGCAAGATATGTGTATAATTCACAGGGCCTGCATCGATAAAGAGCCGCAAATATGATGATGGGGCCATAGATCTGTCGAAATAAAGGGATCGGATTCCTGGCCCCCAATGGTGCGGACCATGGCCAATCGCAAACTCAATTGACGGAGATAACTTGACCGAGGTCCGGAAGTTTAGCCGGTCAACTTGCAGCGCCCTAACGGAACCTGCCCCAGGATTAGCACCAGTTACAACACCTACTCCATCAAATCGGCCCCACATCACGCCTGAGTCATAAAGATGCTCAGGGACAGGAAGTTTCCATCTTTCTGCAGAGATTTCGTAATGAAACACATCCTGCAAATCGCCAGATGTCCTAAGCCCGATAATTGAAGCGTTACCAGCATTGTCCCCCTGAATAAATTTATATTCACCATCGACATTCACACCAGAAAAACGCCCATATTCCCTCGAACTTACACCATTCCTACCACTTCCGTGCACATCTCCAGCCCAATCTGAAAGCGGTTGAATACACGGAACCATGGCTTCGAGTGAGTCAGCAATATTCCAAGCGCGAATGGCTTCACTGTCTAGCGGAGTGAACCAGGTAGGGGTGCGTGTGGATTGTGCTGAAAAAGAATTTATTACGAGTAATCCCAATATGTACAGCACACCACATTCAGCCCTTAAAAATGTCATTTCGTTTTTAATTTAGGCAGCAACATAGGAAATGCCCCGATTAAAATAGCACACCCCATGTAGGTTAAAAAATGTGTTGTAGGATTAAACCACGTGAAAATGGCATTGATGTTTAAGAATGATATAAATGAGAAGAAAACAGATCCTATCCAAATCAGGATGGATGTTTTTCGATGCCCATAACCTTTTCCAATGAGAATGTGATGAATGTGAAGTTTGTCGGGGGCAAACGGAGAAACTCCTCGAAATACACGAAGGAAGAATACCCGAATGGTATCTACCAAGGGGTAAGCAAGTATCCCCATTGCCAATACGGGCTTGGATACTCCTTGAAGAAGCTCTGGTGTCATTTCCACAGGTGTTCCGATGACTTTGACTGCCAGAACGAATGTGATTAATCCGACAATTAGAGAACCACTGTCTCCCATGAAAATTCGCGCGGGATGGAAATTAAAAATCAGAAACCCCAAGAGCGCTCCTCCCAGAGATGCCGATACAATTGCCGATCCTGGTTGATTCGTACTGTGAAACCAGTATGTAAATGCAGCCATGGCTATAACACCCCACCCTCCTGCTAAGCCATCAACACCATCTATGAGATTGATCGCATTGACAATCACAACATATACGAATAATGAGAACAGATAACTCACATAAGTAGGGATGGTTTCTATCCCGAAAAGACCATAAAACCCCTCTATTCTGATATCTGCAAGCACAATAATCATACCTCCAATAAGAATATGTATCATCAGTTTTTTCATGGGATCGATGCCGATGACATCATCTTTGAGTCCCATAAAGAAAATTGGAACAGCTGTTGACAGAACGACAATCCAAGGCCTGAATGTTTGCAAGGGAATATCTGAAATGGTAAGCCAAGCAAGTGCCGTGAATATTGTTGCAGCGAAAATAATCACCCCGCCCACGTTGGGTGTTGATCTGTCGTGAAGCTTTCTGTCGCTTCCCGGTTTATCCACAAGTTGTTTTAAACGCGCCACCTTAATAAGTGGGGGCATGCCAAATAAAACAGTGATAAATGAGGTTAATATGCTGACAATGACAAGTGACATATGTGTTGATAGGGGGTGTAAGTTAGGGGTTATGGATTAATGATTCCGTGTGTGATTCCGAAGGACATCATCCATCCTGAAGGTCCTTCAGACAAAGGATCTACTGGAAAGAGGTGCTCAAAAGACAGCGTGCCACACAAATCCCAGTCTTCGAGAATCACCCGACTTATATTTGCTTTGATCCACGTCAGGTCATAGTCGTATTGTACGCTTTTAAGTGAGCCACACTCGGAAAAAAGAATCCACTTCGGTAACAATTTATTTCTATACTCGCCGTAAATAACGGAGGATTTACTTTGGCCTCCCGTCATTACGCCTAATGGGATTCCTGAATGAGACCATTCTGTGCCCCCATCTTCGCCATATAAGTCTGCTTGAGTGGCGAAGTGGTGAATGCCGATCTTTATCTTTTTTCGAGAATACGTGCCGCCCAATTGCCATGAAATACCTTCTTCCGATGCAGATGATTTGGCCATTTCCCAGATGAATCGAAAGTCATGAAATAATGTGAAACCTGATAGGGAGATGGCTTGTATATGGCTGCTGGAACTTGTGTCTTGAGACACTTCTTTTGCCCTTCCGAATAACATCGCTATTCCCCATGAGTCAGAGGTGTATTTGCCAGTACTAACCATGCCCTGCGTCCTGTTGAATAAAGGTTCTGTTGTACTTCCCATAGGTCCTCGCTCATCTCCGACCCACTGAAAGGCGCATACATCAAAATGTAGTTTTGCATTTTCCCATCCCATTTTTGCAGTGGGGAAGGGGACGTCATCTTTATTTAACAAAAGCGGGGCGTGTGACCATCCAAA
>ENA-OREB01000890-OREB01000890.1-marine-metagenome-genome-assembly--contig:-NODE-890-length-14912-cov-4.717492_pt1 | contig 14912 bp, 16 predicted proteins | sample MGYA00248625_ERZ508552 | MGnify/ENA primary metagenome ERZ508552 (study PRJEB26219, sample SAMN06267888) | marine metagenome | isolation source: Monterey Bay, California, USA | place: USA:Monterey Bay...
CTTACAAGACACGCCACTATTGAAAGAAACGCCTCCCCCTTCATAATTATATACATGAGCCCATTTATCACAAATAAGCTGCTGTGAGGGCTGTGTGTGCAATTTTATAGCGGCCTGGTTGGCCATACTCCCCGTTGGGAAATACAGCGCAGTATCCATTCCAAAGAGTGTGGCCATTTTATGTTCAAGCGCATTTACTGTTGGATCTTCTTTGTAGACATCATCCCCAGTTTGAGCCTGCATAATAGCATCTAACATTCCTGGAGTTGGCCTTGTAACAGTATCGCTTCTTAAATCTATAATCATAGTGGGGTTTTATAGTATGTGTTCTCTCATTTTGTTTTAAGATAGAAATGCGGTAAGACCACAACTAGTAAAACAAAGATGATTTGAGCGTTTAAATTTTAAAAATATAAATATAGTAATATCTCATTTTACTTTTGTTTGTAATGCTTTTCTTTTTTCTAAAAATCAATACCCGTATTTTTACATTTCTTTTACCAAATGGTTTAAAAGATTTCAAATACTATCTACATATATAAGGCAACTATATGATTACAACAGACCAACTCCAAGACCTTCGCTCTAGAATAGAGTTGTTAAGGCAATATCTTTGACATTGCTGGCAAAGAAATAGAAATAAGCAATGAGGAAGAAAAAACCTTTGACCCAGATTTTTGGAACAAACCCAAAGAGGCAGAAGCCTTTGTAAAGGTGTTACGTACCAAAAAAAAATGGGTTACAGATTACAAAATGGCGCTCTCTTTACTGGAAGACACTGAAATATTGTTTGAGTTTTTTAAAGAAGGAGAAGGAACACAGCAGCAGGTTGAGGAGCGATTTACACAGGCCCATGAGCTTACAGAATCTCTTGAGTTTAGAAATATGCTAGGCCAAGATGGAGACGCAATGAGCGCTGTGCTGCAAATTACAGCCGGCGCTGGTGGTACAGAGAGTTGCGACTGGGCCAACATGTTAATGCGCATGTATTTAATGTGGGCAGAGAAAAATGGTTTTAAGGTAAAAGAGCTTAATTTCCAGGCCGGAGATGTAACTGGGGTAAAAACTGTTACCCTTGAAATTGACGGTGAATTTGCCTTTGGGTGGTTAAAGAGTGAAAATGGGGTACACCGCTTGGTGCGCATCTCCCCTTTTGATAGCAATGCAAAACGCCATACTAGTTTTGCTAGTGTATATGTATACCCGCTTGCAGATGACACTATAGAGATAGACATTAACCCCTCAGAAATATCTTGGGATTTCGCCCGCAGTAGCGGCGCAGGAGGACAAAACGTCAATAAAGTTGAAACCAAAGCCATTTTAACACACAAACCAAGTGGTATTATAATACACAACAGCGAAACTAGATCACAGCTTGAAAACAGACAAAAAGCAATGCAGATGCTAAAATCTCAATTGTATGAAATTGAACTGCGCAAGCAGCAAGCTCAAAGAGCAGAAATTGAAGATGGCAAAATGGCCATTGAATGGGGAAGCCAGATTAGAAATTACGTACTACAACCCTACAAACTTGTAAAGGATGTACGCACAGGCTATGAAAGCACCAACCCTGAAGCTGTTTTAAATGGCCAACTAGATGGTTTTTTAAAGGCGTTTTTAATGATCAGTGGCCAGAAAGAATCTAGTAACGAATTGTAAGAACCAAACCATAGTACACCTGCCAACTAACAAAGAGTTGAAGTGTTTCTATTTTCAGAAAAAATCAACTATTTTTACAAACAAATAAACCTATTATGAAATACGCAATAGTAACTCTTTTATTTTTTAGTCTAATTGCCTGCAATACAAATACCAACACCTATACATTAAGTGGTAGCGCAGATGGATTAGAAGATGGCTCTAAAGTCATTATATACTCTTTAAAAGATAACCGCACTAATGTAATAGATACCTTGCTTATTAAAAACGGTAGCTTTTCTGGGAAATTTCCAAAAATAACAGAGCCGTCTATGTATTTTATGGTTGTTAGTAATAGTAGCATCCCTTATTTTCCCGAAAGTGAAGATTTAAAGGCAACTATCTATAAAGATAGTATTCAGGCCTCTTTTGTAACTGGAAACCTTCAAAATGACTCCTACAGAGAGTTTGCAATAAATTCAAGAAAAGTAACAAAACTAAGAACAGAAATCTCAGACAGTTACAGAGCCGCAAAAAGAGCAAACGATGGCGTGCTTATCAAAAAACTACAACAACAAAATGTTATGGTAACCAACAATGAGGTTGCTTTCAAGAAAAATTTCGCCAAAGAAAATCCCAATTCTATTTTTGCGCTATTGCTAGTTTCTGAAATGCTAAACCAAAAACAACTAAACGCAAGAGAAGCCTCTGATCTAGTAGCAAACTTTAGCCCAAAAATTGGCAGCACAGATATTGCAAAAGAAATAACCGCCACTGCGCAAAACTTAAAAAACAGTGATGTTGGAGGAAAGGCCCCTGCCTTTACTGCGCAAACCCCGGAGGGTACAAACTTATCTTTGAAAGATGCCATGGGAGAATATACTATTATAGATTTTTGGGCATCTTGGTGTGGACCTTGTAGAAAAGAAAATCCAAACGTTGTACGCGTATACAATAAGTACCATGATAAAGGATTAAATATCATTAGTGTCTCTTTAGACAAAGCAGGGCAAAAAGATCGTTGGATAAAAGCAATTAAAAAGGATAAGATGGACTGGTTTCATGTATCTAACCTAAAATTTTGGCAAGACCCAATTGCAAAGCAGTACGGAGTTCGCGCTATACCAGCTACCTTCTTGCTTGACAAAAACGGTATAATTATAGCAAAAGACTTAAGAGGTAACGCCCTTGATGCTAAAGTAGCGGCTCTTTTAGACTAAAAAAAATATTTATAAAAAAAGCGGCTGGTAAAACTATACCAGCCGCTTTTTTTATGCGCTAAAATCACAACAGCTACTTGCTAAAGTATGAAGCTACATTGTGTTGTATTCTAGTTTCTATAGAAGAAACCTCCGCCTTTATAAAAGGTTCACCAGTTATGTTTTCAAACAGCTCTATGTAACGCTCACTAACAGTTTCTATATAAGCATCACTCATAAAAGGTACTGTTTGGCCCTCTAAACCTTGAAAACCATTTTCTATAAGCCACTGGCGAACAAACTCCTTAGATAGTTGTTTTTGGGCCTGGCCATTGTCTTGCCTTTGCTGGTAGCCATCTGCATAAAAATAACGAGAAGAGTCTGGGGTGTGTATTTCATCAATAAGTACAATCTTACCCTCTTTGGTTTTACCGAATTCATACTTAGTATCTACCAAAATAAGACCTCTTTGAGATGCAATCTCACTACCTCTTTTAAAAAGTTTATGTGTATAATCTTCTAAAACTAAATAATCTTCTTCGTTAACTATGCCGCGGGCCAAGATATCTTCTCTAGAGATATCCTCATCATGGTCTCCCATTTCAGCTTTTGTGGCGGGTGTTATAATTGGACTTGGAAAGGCATCGTTCTCTTTCATACCCTCTGGCATTGCCACTCCACACAACATACGTTTACCTGCCTTGTACTCTCTTGCAGCATGCCCAGCCATATAGCCTCTAATTACCATTTCTACTTTAAAAGGATCACAAGCCTCCCCTATTGCAACATTAGGATCTGGAGTTGCAGTAAGCCAGTTTGGCACCAAATCTTGGGTGTCTTGCATCATTTTGGTGGCAATCTGGTTTAAGATTTGACCTTTAAAAGGGATTCCTTTAGGCATTACAACATCAAAGGCGCTCAACCTATCTGTGGCCACCATTAATAATTGATTATTGGCAAGGGTATACACAGAGCGTACCTTACCGTGGTACACACTTTTTTGACCTGGAAAATTAAAATCTGTTTTAATAATTGTATTACTCATGTAGCTAGTTTGATTGCAGAATTGAACCGCAAAAATAAATCAATAGGTTTGTTATTATAGCATTTCAGATAAAAAATTAAACATCTAAATTCTCAATTCCTTTGTAGGCAGAAATTATCTTTTTCACGAGTTTATGACGTATCACATCTTTATCATCAAGATATACCATACCTACGCCATCCACATCTTTCAAAACCAGCAATGCCTCCTTTAATCCAGATGTTACACGGCGAGGTAAATCTATTTGCCCAGGGTCTCCGGTAATTATAAACTTAGCGCTTTTCCCCATACGGGTAAGAAACATTTTCATTTGTGCATGGGTTGTGTTTTGCGCCTCATCTAAGATAACAAAAGCGTTGTCTAGGGTTCTACCACGCATAAAGGCCAAGGGTGCTATTTGTATGGTTCCGTTTTCTATGAGGGTTTCTAATTTTTCTGCAGGAATCATGTCTCTAAGACCATCATACAAGGGTTGCATGTAGGGGTCTAGCTTTTCTTTTAAATCTCCAGGCAAAAAACCAAGGTTCTCTCCTGCCTCAACAGCAGGACGGGTCATGATAATACGCTTTACCTGTTTTTCTTTTAATGCTTTTACTGCCAGGGCAACAGCAGTGTAGGTTTTACCTGTACCAGCTGGACCCACAGCAAATACTAAATCTTTGGTTTTTGAAAAATCTACAATTTTGCGCTGGTTTGCAGTTCTTGCCTTTACAAGTTTACCGTTTACACCATGAACCAGCACATCTCCGCTTTTGGATGAGGTTTCATAGTCTGCCTTACTGGTACTGGAGAGTACGCGCTCAATAATATTTTCGTCGATTCTGTTAAATTTGGCGAAATGCTCTAATAGCATAGCGATGCGTTTATCAAACTCTTGTAAGACCTGATCATCGCCAAAGGCTTTTAAATTGCTGCCCCTTGCAACCAGCTTTAATTTGGGAAAATATTTTTTTAATAGGTCTATATTGGCATTTTGATTCCCAAAAAAATCTCTTGGGTTAATCTCTGTGAGTTCGATACTTAATTCGTTCAAAAGCGTTGGCGTTTAATAGAAATTAATAAAAGTTGTTTATAAGTCTTAATTCTTATAGTAAATATAGTTTTTTGAATTCATAAAGTAGTTTAGTTTTGTAATAGTACTGTCAACAATATATCAACAATACACTATGGCCATAATTACCCTTACTACAGACTTTGGTGAAAAAGATCACTTTGCTGGTGCGGTGAAAGGAGCTATCTACAGTGAGCTAGAGGGAGTTAAAATTGTTGATATCTCACATTGCGTGTCTCCTTTTCATATCATGGAGGCTGCCTATATTATTCAAAATGCTTACAGTAGTTTTCCTCCAGGGACCATACACATTATAGGAATAGACAGCGAGCTAAACCCAGAAAACAAACACATTGCAGTACTGCTAGATGGGCATTATTTTGTGTGCGCTAATAATGGTATTATCTCTATGCTGGCCAATGAAATAAAACCTCAAAAAATTGTTGAGATTAATATCCATGATAGGATTATCACTAATTTTCCTGTACTAGATGTATTTGTAAAGGTAGCATGCCATATCGCTCGTGGAGGAACCCTAGAGGTTATTGGAAAACAAATAGATACTATTAAAGAATTACGAGGCATACGCCCTACTATAAATCAAGAAGCCACTCAAATTATGGGTAGCGTGATTTATATAGATAACTACGGAAATGTGATTACCAATATTACCAAATCTAAATTTGAAGAGATTGCAAAAGGCAGGTCTTTTAAAATAACTGCTAGAACTGCAAATTTTGATACCATACACAGCCATTACAGTGATGCTATTAATTTTGACACTCCTGCACAAAAAAGAGATGAGGATGGTAAAAAAATAGCACTCTGGAACTCCTCAAACTATTTAGAGCTATCTATCTACAAGAGTAACCCTGCAACGGTAGGAAGCGCCAAGTCTTTGTTTGGATTACAGTATAGAGATACCGTAACCATAAATTTTAATGCTACCTCTTAATAAAAACAGTAACCTTATATAGATATGTTTACACGCATTGTAAAAATGGAGTTTCAAGAAGATAAAGTAGCCTCTTTTCTGGCTAATTTTGAAACAGTAAAACACAAGATAAGAAGCTTTAAGGGCTGTATGCATCTAGAGTTATGGCGAGATAAAAACCAGCCAACTATTTTTTTTACCTACAGCAAATGGGAAAAAGAAAGTGATTTAGAAACCTATAGAAACAGCGAATTATTTAAAGGTGTTTGGGCAACAACTAAGCCTATGTTTGCAAGTAAAGCAGGTGCTTGGAGTGTAGACACGCATTGCCATGTAGAGTTGTAATACGTGAAATACTGACAACAACTTACTAGATGATTCGGGACTTATAAACATACGTTGCAATAATATTTCAGTCTTATTTTTGAATCTACTAAAATTGTAATAAACCCACAGCCAGTGGCACCTATTGCATGTAGGGCTAGCACTAATGGCGCTACTACCTTTTGGTTTGTTGTTTGAGTTTTTAAGAAAAAAGAAATAGCAACTCGAAGTGTTAATAAGTTCGTGTTGTAGTATGCTACATTTGAGATATATTTGTAAGTAGACACATATGTCTCAACCTTTGAAATTTTCAATATAATATATAACCTCTAGAAAACAAATTACATGAAATTTATTGTATCTAGTTCCTACCTTTTAAAGCAACTACAAGTGCTTGGAGGCATTATTAATAATAACAACACCTTACCTATTTTAGACAACTTTTTGTTTGATCTAGACGGTAATGCGCTAACGGTTTCTGCTTCAGATTTGGAAACAACTATAGCCTCAAACCTAGAGGTTGAAAGTAGTGAAAAAGGAATTGTATGTATTCCTGCACGACTTTTACTAGACACCTTAAAAACATTTCCGGAGCAGCCACTAACTTTTACTATAGAAGATAACAACACCGTAGAGATAAGCTCTAATCATGGTAAATATGCACTAGCCTATGCACCAGGAGATGAGTTTCCTAGCACCATTGAGCTAAAGGATCCATCTTCAACGGTTTTGCAAGGTGATATTTTGGCAACTGCTATTAGCAAAACAATTTTTGCTAGTGGAAATGATGACCTTCGCCCTGTGATGAGTGGTGTGTTTTTCCAGTTCTCTACAGAAGGATTAACCTTTGTAGCTACAGATGCACACAAATTAGTAAAATATACGCGCACAGACGTTGCTGCCTCTCAAAGCGCAGAATTTATCATGCCTAAAAAGCCTTTAAATTTATTAAAGAGTATTTTGGCAGGTAGTGAACAAGAAGTTACCATCGAGTACAATGATAGCAACGCAAAGTTCACTTTTGATCAAACAGTGCTTATATGCCGTCTTATAGATGGTAAGTATCCAAACTATGAGGCTGTGATACCAAAAGAAAATCCAAACAAATTAAGTATAGACCGTAATCTGTTTTTAAACAGTGTACGTCGTGTTTCTATTTTTTCTAATAAAACCACACATCAAATACGTTTAAAGATAGCTGGGGCAGAGTTAAACATCTCTGCGGAAGACATAGATTACAGCAACAAAGCAGAAGAGCGCCTCACTTGTGATTACCAAGGAGATGACATGCAAATTGGGTTTAACTCTCGTTTTTTAACAGAAATGTTAAACAACCTAACTAGCCAAGATGTTTCTCTAGAAATGAGCCTACCAAACCGAGCAGGAATTTTAACTCCTGTAGACGGCCTAGACCAAGGAGAACTTGTAACCATGCTGGTAATGCCTGTGATGTTAAACAGCTAGTTTTTTATATTATTAACAAAAAAAGTCTCGCAATTTGCGAGACTTTTTTTTGTTATAGAAACTGATTTATTTTATAAAAGTAATATTCATAAAGTATACAGGCTGCTGGTGGTTAGATACTTTTACCGCGTTAACGATAGGCAATATAAAACCAAGTGTGCCCACTACAAAAAGAACAAATAGGCCAAGCCCAAAAAATAATATTAAAGGGATGGATAAAATATAGTAAACAATAATACTCAACTGAAAATTTACAATCTGTTTTCCTTGGATGTCCATGCTAGCAACCTTATCTTTTTGTGTGTACCATAAAATTAGGGGCACCACAAGACCTCCAAAGCCAGAAATATAGGTAAGGAGTTGGCATAAGTGGGTTGCCACAAGTAGGTTATTGTCTACTCTTTTAAAATCTTGGTTGTACTGCTCCATAAAAATTAAAATACATATTTAATTAATAGCGTGGTTATACCATAGGCGGCAATCGAGACACCTACAAAAATAAGTATGCTTTTAACTAAGGGGTTGCTATTTGGTTTTTGCTGGGTCATGGTATAACATTTATACTATTAGTAGCTATTTTATTATAAATGTTACACCGGCGTTTTAAGATGCTCATACTCTAGCATAAATGTTTATTTTTGCAAACTAATTACCAATTTACTACAGATACCTATGACACATCATGACACTATAGTAGCACTTGCAACACCCTCTGGCGCGGGAGCTATAGCAGTTATAAGACTATCTGGAGAGGACGCTATTAATATTGCCTCTAAAATATTTCATTCCATATCAGGAAAAGACCTTGCAAAGCAAAAAACCCATACGGTACATTTGGGCCACATTAAAGATGGCAATAGAATATTAGACGAGGTACTAGCTACGGTGTTTAAAAACCCCAATAGTTATACCGGTGAAGACACCATAGAGTTTTCTTGCCATGGAAGCTCGTTTATACAGCAAGAAATCATACAGCTATGCTTGCGTAAAAATGCAAGAATGGCAACCCCTGGAGAGTTTACCCTGCGCAGTTTTTTAAACGGCAAGATGGATTTAAGCCAAGCAGAGGCTGTTGCAGATCTCATCTCTAGTGATAGCGAGGCTAGCCACCAGTTGGCCATACAGCAAATGCGTGGTGGGTTTTCTTCAGAGATAGCAGCCCTTAGAGAAGAGTTATTAAACTTTGCCTCTCTCATTGAGCTAGAACTAGATTTTGCTGAAGAAGACGTTGCTTTTGCCAACAGAGATGATTTTCAAAAATTAATTACTAAAATATCCTTTGTATTAAAACGCCTCATTGATTCATTTGCAACAGGAAATGTCTTAAAAAATGGGATACCTGTTGCCATTGTTGGAGAGCCTAACGTAGGTAAATCTACCCTTTTAAATGCCCTTTTAAACGAGCAGCGCGCCATAGTGAGCGATATTGCTGGAACCACTAGAGATACCATAGAAGATGAAATAAGCATTGGCGGTATTAGCTTTAGGTTTATTGATACCGCAGGAATTAGAGAAACTACAGACACGATAGAAGGCCTTGGCATTAAAAAAACATTTGAGAAGATAGACCAGGCTCAGGTAGTTGTTTTTTTAATAGACAGCTCCAGGTTATTATCTGGTGAGGTAACGGTAGCAAATTTGCAAATAGAAATAGGGAAAATTAAAAACAAATACCCTCAAAAAGCACTTATAGTAGTTGGTAACAAGGCAGATATTATTACTAGTAAAGAAAAAACACACTTAAAAGACAGCATAGAATCTCTGCAATTAATTGCTGCAAAAACGGGAGAGGGCGTTGAAGACTTAAAAACATCTTTGCTAGAATTTGTAAACACTGGGGCGCTTAAAAACAATCAAACCATTGTAACAAACACTAGGCATTATGATGCGCTGTTAAAAGCATTAGAAGAAATTACAAGGGTACAAGAAGGTATTGACGCGGGGCTAAGCGGAGACCTTATGGCCATAGATATAAGACAAGCCTTGTATTATTTTGGAGAAATTACCGGTGAGATTACCAACGATGATTTACTAGGTAACATCTTTGCTAATTTTTGCATTGGTAAGTAAAGAAAATTGTTAAGTGATTTTATAGATTAGTAAAAATCTGCGTGTACACGTCTATCTCCTAGATTAAAGTTTAATCCTACAGAGAAATTTAAAAAGCCTCCCACTAGACCTTCTGGCTCAGAGGAGTAAAAACTTCTACCCGCATAATCATAATGTTGTTTAAAATTTACGATATAACTTAAATCTGTGGTAAGGGCAAGACCTCTTGCTAATTTAAACATAGGTCTTATACCAAGCATGATATTTCCAATGCGGTCTATACCTGTTTTAGTTTTTGAAGTAGCAAAGGTGCCACCAAGGCCTCCATGGAGTTGTATCTGGAAAGTTCCTCTTCTAGTAAACCGTACATTAAAAAGCTCAGAGACGTTAAAAACTGCCTCTAGACCTAAACGGTAAAAACTGGATGCTAAGCTAGAGCCGTCATATTGAAACCGATCATAGGCGTAGCTTAGTTTAAAACCGTACAGCTCACTAACCATATACCTAGCACCTATATCAAAGTGTTTTGGGCCAGCAAAATCAGCTGCCCCAACACCTTCAAAAATAGGTTGAGCAAAACTGGTAGGAGCTATTGGGTAACTTAAACCAAAAGAAGTTTCTAATGAAAATTTATTGAAATTATCATTTTGTGCAACGGCTGTAAAAGAGCAACAAATAAGTAGGGAAAAAATGAGGTTTTTCATGTATAATATATAAGTTAAAAAACATCTAGATGTTTTTTGGGGAATATCAAAAATATCTAATTAACTTAATTTAAACGTTAAAAATTGTAATTAATTGTTTTGATATATTTGCTTGTGGGTTTTTAAGTGGGTTTTTAAAAAGGCAAAAATAGGTTTTAAAAGACGATACTACTGCTATGTCAAAAAAAGTAAGCGCCAAAAATACCAAAAACAAAGCCAAGCATGCAAGGCTTATGGCTCAAAAAAAGAATAAACTAGCCAATGAAAAAATTGCTAGAAAAGCAAAACTAAAAGCATTACAAGAAAAGATAAATAAGGGCTAAAGTATATAAGCTATAAATCTTTATCCCAAACCTTTAGCAAATAGCGTGGTTCCCCAAACAATAAGAGATGAGATAATAATACCAATTGCATTTGCTTTAAAAGCAGTTTTGGTCTCTACTTTAAAAATATAACCTGCAATACTACCAGCATAAACGCCAGTTCCAGGTAAAGGAATCATCACAAAGAATATCAAACCCCAAAAGCCATATTTTTTAATTTTATCTCCAGAGCCTACTTTAGCTCTTCTGGCGATCCAGATTGCCATTTTTTTATAAGCGTGCCATCGTAAAAGATTGCGATTGATATGTTCTAAGAAAAACATCATAATAGGAAACACCAATATATTTCCTAAAATAGAGATAAACAATACCCAAAATATATTTAAATCATGGAAAATACCATAAGGAATGCCCACTTTGGCCTCCCCAAAGGGTGATATACTCCATAAAAAAGTAATGATAGAATCTTTAATCAAGTGGGCTGTTTATTTAAAGTAAAGATAGCATAACCTTAGCCTTAGTAACAAGCTAAAAAAAGATTTATGAAACTTTTAGCTTTTCTATAATGGCATCTACACAGTTAATGCCATCTATAGCCGCAGATATAATACCGCCGGCATAGCCTGCACCCTCTCCGCAAGGATATAGACCTTTTACATCTATATGCTCTAGGGTGTCTTTGCGGCGGGGTATTAACACCGGAGATGATGTTCTACTCTCTGGGGCATGCAATACAGCTTGATTGGTGTAATAGCCGTTCATTTTCTTTCCAAAAGCTACAAAGGCTTTTTGTAAGCGTTTTGTTATTAATTTGGGTAGTACTGTATTTAAATCTACAGAGACAATACCTGGTTGGTAGGAGGTTTTTGGGAAATCTTTTGAGATGTTTCCTTCCACAAAATCTACCATTCTTTGGGCAGGAACACGCTGGGTTTTACCAGCTGCCACCCAGCAAGCATGCTCTACTTGTTTTTGAAAGTCTAGACACACAAAAGGATCATTGGGGGTGTAATTTGGCAAGTCTTGAGGGTTTACACTCACCACGATACCAGAATTGGCATAAGGGTTGTTGCGTTTACTGGGGCTCCAGCCGTTGGTAACAACCTCCTGTTGGCTTGTAGCACAAGGAGCAATAATACCTCCAGGACACATACAAAATGAATAGACCCCTTTGTCGTCAATTTGGGTGGCAAGTTTATAAGATGCGGGTGGTAAAAATTCATCATTTAGTTTTCCGTACTGAGCTTTGTCTATAAAATCTTGTGTATGTTCAATTCTAACACCTAGTGCAAATGGTTTTGCTGATAGTTTGACTCCTTTTGCATGTAAAAGTTCATATATATCTCTTGCAGAATGACCAGTAGCCAAAATAATATTGGAAACATTAACTTTTAGCTCTTCATTAATAGTAATTTCATTGATTTTATCATTTTGAATATGAATATCTGTTAGTCTACTGTTAAAATGAATTTCTCCACCACAGGAATAATTTTTTCATTTATTGCACTTATAATTTGAGGTAACTTATTTGTGCCAATGTGCGGATGCGCATCGATTAGAATATCTTTTTCCGCACCGAATTGAACAAGGAGTTTAAGGACTTCTCTTACATCACCTCTTTTTTTGGAACGTGTATATAGTTTACCATCCGAATATGTTCCAGCACCCCCTTCTCCAAAGCAATAATTACTCTCAGGATTTACAACCCCTTCCTTATTTAGTTTAGCCAAATCACGTCTACGGTCACGAACATTCTTTCCTCGTTCATATATGATTGGTTTAATGCCGCTTTTGATCGCATGTAAAGCCGCAAACATCCCTGCGGGACCCATACCTATAATGTGAACAGTTTTTGATGTATTTAAAGGCTCAAAATAGATTTGGTTTTCTTTCTTGACAGGACCTGTTGTTGATACCTTAAATACACAATTGATTTTTACATTTTTCTTTCTAGCATCAATACTTCGTTTGTACCATGTGTAATATACATCAGCATCTGAATTCAGCTTGAGTAATGATTTTATTTTAGTGGAAATAAATTCATCATCTTTGGCTTGTTCTGGAGAACATTGAAATTGTAATTCTTCCATTAGGATTCAAAAATAATCGAAAACCACCAGCCTTTATTATATAGCTGATCAATGGGTTTGGCAACAGGTGAAAAATCTTGAATAAAACTGTTCTGAACACCATGGGAATATTTTAATTCAACGGCAAATTTGAAAAAAGGGGCAAAGAATTCTACACCAGCACCGAGCTGCCCTTGGATATCATATCTATTTAATTTGATAAATGGGTCAATATAATTTTGTGATGCATCCTGCTGAGATTGTAAATCTATGCAGTATTGTCCTCCAAATAAGGCATAAGCAGTAAAATTATTGAATCTTTTGGTTTTAAAAATCAAAGTAAGAGGAATGTTAAGGCATGTTGAATTAATGCGTTCTTCACTTATGCCGTTTTTGAAATTAGAGCTGTCTAAACTCCTGTATTCAAGTACTCGTTCTTGGAAAGAAAGAGTAGGCATTAGCCGCAGGCGAAGAACTGGGGTGCCCAGCTTTAGAGAAGTCAATATCCCCAATTGGCCACCTGGTTGTGATTTATTTGTAATTGACACCAATCCATAACTTTCATATGCATCTTCAAGCTGAAATACCGTGAAATCAGAAGAGTTTATACCCAGTGTGAAACCAAACGAAAACGCTTTTTTGTCAAAGTTTTTCATTCTTGGTTGCTTCATTTTCTGTGAGAATGAAATGAATGTAATCAGTAAAAAAGCAAATGAAAGGAGTGATCTCATTGATACAATAACGTGAAGTGTTCTTCTATGTTGTATGATTATTTAATTCCTGTATATATTGTCGCAATACCACCTGATACAATGGTTGACTTTACATTTTGATATTTGAGGTTTCTTAAAATGTTTTCAAAGTCCTGTCCCTCAGGAAAAGCTTCGACGCTTTCAGGTAAATAAGCATATGCTTTTTCATCTTTTGAAATGCGCTTGCCCAATACGGGAATGATGTATCTAGAATAAAAATTAAAGCTTTGTTTGACGGGGAATCTTTTCGGTTTAGAAAATTCCAAGATCACCGCTTTTCCGCCCGGCCTCAAAACACGAAGCATTTCAGTTAATCCCTTATTTAGGTTTTCAAAGTTTCTAACTCCAAACCCTACAGTTAATCCATCGAAATAATTGTTTTCAAAGGGAAGGTCTTCAGAGTCTGCTTGCGTCATGGTTATGATATGATCAATCCTTTTTTTACGCATTTTGGCTCTACCTACATCAAGCATTCCATTAGAAATGTCTATTCCAATGATTTCATCTGGATGAAGTTTCATATTGGCAATAGCGAAATCTCCTGTTCCGGTTGCGATATCTAATATTCTTTTTGGGTTTAAAGACTTGAGTTCTTTAACTGCTTTCCTTCTCCAAATCCGATCAATTCCGAGAGAAAGAAAATGGTTTAAAAAATCATACTTAACAGAAATATTGTCAAACATTTGTTCGACTTCCTCTTTTTTTGATTTTTCAGTATTGTATGGCTTAACCGTTTTTTGTGACATAGTTAATAAACAAATTTAAACTAAAGTAGTTCTTTTACTTCTTTCAGTAAATCCTTATAAAGAACACTTACAACCCCGGGTTTTTCACAAACCATGCCTCCTGCAATATTTGATATTTTTGCGATTTGTTGGACTGAAGCTCCACAAATATAGCAAAGTGTCGCAGTTGCTATAACTGTATCTCCAGCTCCAGAGACATCAGTGATTTCTCGAGAATGTGCTTTTGCATATGAAGAAGTTTTATCGTCTGTTGCATAAATCCCATGTTCGGAAAGCGTAATAAGTGATAATTGATGTGGTATTTTCTTTCTAAGCTGCTCAACCGCATTTTCGAAATCGGTTTTATTCGTTGAAAGATCAAATTCAATATTCAATCCTTCCTTTAATTCTTTCAGGTTCGGTTTGAAAATGGTTATTCCTCCATATTCATAAAAATTATCCTTTTTCGGATCTGCAGTTATTGGGATGTTGTTGTCTTTGAGGTAGTGCAGCCATTCCATAAAGGTGTCTTCGATTTCATTGTAGTGGCGACCTCTGTTTTCGTATGACGAACGCTTTTTGTAGACCTGATTGTTGATGGTAATCCTTCGTTCATCCAAATTGATGTAGTTGTT
>ENA-OREB01000895-OREB01000895.1-marine-metagenome-genome-assembly--contig:-NODE-895-length-14854-cov-2.870204_pt1 | contig 14854 bp, 12 predicted proteins | sample MGYA00248625_ERZ508552 | MGnify/ENA primary metagenome ERZ508552 (study PRJEB26219, sample SAMN06267888) | marine metagenome | isolation source: Monterey Bay, California, USA | place: USA:Monterey Bay...
TGCAGCTGAATGTCCCCCAGTCGGGCAAAAAATTTACCTTCGCGCGGCTCTATCGCAACAGCCTTATTGATTAGCCTTGTTGCACGCCAGAGAAAGCCTTGCTCAGACTTTTTCAGCAGTTGGTAGGCAGGAGATGCTGCCGCGAGACGCGCCTCGATAGTGTCGAGTGAGTCTCCGTAGGTCCAACTACCGGGCTGACGAAACTCAAGCCGCTTTACGTGTTCCTGGCTTCGGTCGATTTGTTCCTGGGTAGACCTATGAGGCCAAAGTACACTCCCGGCTTCACCCTTGCCGAGATCCAGTAATTTTTGTTGAAGTTGACTCACGGCAGCCGGGTGATATCCCGCTGCTGCCATGTAATTTTGAGCGTGATGGTCAGCCTGCAATTCATCAATTCGGCTGTCAATTCGACTAAAGTTTTGGCTGCGAAACCTGCTGAGGGGTATCTGAGATCCACCGAGCGCATAATTAGGAATCTTACCTAAGGGTGGCAGCTCTTCTTCAATATAGGCCGTAAGCATCGGGGCCTTATTGTCGTCGCGCTCCATCACCGCATGGTGCAGGCCATGAGCCAGAAGCGCGGCAAGTTGTGCTTCATTCTCTACCCATTGAATCGACCCCCAACTGACTAGAACATAGCCTCCAGGTAACGTACCTAATATGGGCTCATGATTATTTAGAACAATGAATTGGTAGGGCTTATCGAGAGCGGCTCCGGCAACCAAACGGCGACCCACATGATCAACCATCTGCGTCAACTCAGGGTCCACACTGTACACCCCGCCAAAGGCCTGCACTGCATAACCCGCGTTATCCTCCCATACCACCGTTCTGAATGAAGCGTTAGCCCCACTGACTATTGCCGTCGATACCAGCAACAAACACCCTACAACAACATACCTAAACATCGAACGTCGGACCTCCACACCAATAATTAAGATTCTTACAAATTTTACAACAAAAATTATGCCGTCAGTAACCGCAGTTCTAATTCAAAACAGATATACTTAAAACTTCAGCAGGGAGAAAAATTTGACCAGGAAGGGAATCATTCTCGCGGGAGGCAGCGGCTCTCGCTTACACCCCCTCACCATGTCCATCAGCAAGCAGCTCTTACCTGTCTTTGACAAGCCGATGATTTACTACCCGCTGTCGATGCTGATGCTATCGGGCATCACGGACATTCTGGTGATCAGCACGCCCCGCGACCTGCCGGCGTTCCAGGACCTTCTTGGGGACGGCAGCCAGTGGGGTATCAATCTTCAGTACGCTGAGCAGCCCTCGCCGGATGGCCTGGCACAATCCTTTATTATCGGTGAAGACTTTATTGGCTCAGACAATGTCACCCTGATCCTGGGGGACAACATTTTTTACGCCCAGGGCATGAGCAGCCTGTTAGCTGAAGTGTCTGCGCAACAGACCGGCGCGACCGTTTTTGGTTATTACGTCAGCAATCCGTCGGACTATGGCGTTGTCTCATTTGACGCCGATGGACGGGCCCAATCAATAGAAGAGAAGCCCACCAACCCTAAATCCCATTACGCGGTCACCGGGCTCTATTACTACGACAATGATGTTGTCGAAATTGCCAAGGATCTCAAGCCAAGCCCAAGGGGCGAACTGGAAATCACTGACCTGAACATGGTGTATCTGGAGCGCGGCGACCTGGACGTGCAGCTTTTTTCTCGCGGCACGGCGTGGCTTGATACCGGCCAACATTCACACCTTTTAGACGCCGCCAATTTTGTCCGTATTGTCGAAGAGCGACAGGGCCTGAAAATTGCTTGCCCGGAAGAGATCGCCTACAAGATGGGTTTCATCAACGCCGATGAACTCAGAAAGCTGGGCGAAGCGCTGATTAAAAGCGGCTACGGTGAATACCTGCTCCAGGTTCTAGATGCCCCGGATATAAAATGAAAGAAATAGCGCTGGAAATCGAGGGCATCAAGGTCTTTACACCCCGCGTATTTAACGATGACCGGGGTTACCTGTTTGAATCCTTTCGTTCATCCTGGTTACCCGGTGTTGAATTTGTTCAGGATAACCACAGTCATTCGACAAAAGGCGCTTTGCGGGGCCTGCACTACCAGCATGAACACCCACAGGGCAAGCTGGTGCGGGTGGTTAGAGGCGAGGTCTTTGATATCGCCGTTGATATGCGTGAGTCGTCACCAACTTTTGGGCAGTGGGTCGCGCGCGTCTTAAGCGAGCAGAATAAAGAATTGTTCTGGATCCCCCCTGGTTTTGCCCATGGGTTTCTGGTGCTGTCTGACGAAGCTGATTTTGTCTACAAGTGCACCGACTATTACACCCCGGGTGATGAGTACGCCGTGCGCTGGGACGACCCGGATCTGGCCATCAAATGGCCGTTGGATTCGATCACGCCGCAACTTTCTGAAAAAGATGCCGCAGCGCCCTACCTGAAGGACGCGACCTTATTCCCCTAAGCACCCGGCAAGCAGTGAGCGTATACTGGGTTCAATTAGCTAAAGGCAAATCAACATGAAGTTTATCGTAACCGGCGGTGCCGGTTTTATTGGCTCGGCGATGATACGGTTTCTGATCGACGAGACAGACCACAGCGTGCTTAACATCGACAAGCTGACCTATGCAGGCAACCTGCAGTCTTTAACGTCTGTCGAAGAAAACCCAAGGTATCAGTTCGTCAATGCGGATATCTGCGACGCCGATAAAATGACGGCGCTTGTTGCCGACTTCCAACCCGACAAGATCATGCATCTGGCGGCAGAGTCTCACGTCGATCGGTCAGTAGACGCGCCAGGCGAGTTTATCCAGACCAACATCATTGGCACGTTTAATCTGCTGAACGCCGCCCGCAGCTATTATGAATCGAGCAGCCATAAAGACTTTATGTTTCACCATATCTCTACCGACGAAGTGTTCGGCAGCCTGGGGGATGACGGGTTCTTTACGGAAGAAACCTCCTATGACCCCCGATCACCCTACTCGGCCAGCAAAGCCTCCTCGGATCATCTTGTCCGCGCCTGGGGTGAGACCTACGGTCTGCCAATCGTCGTCACCAATTGCTCGAACAACTACGGCCACTACCAGTTTCCCGAAAAACTCATCCCACTGATTATCATGAACGCTTTCAATGAAAAGCCACTGCCGGTTTACGGCGACGGCAGCAATGTCCGGGACTGGCTGCACGTGGACGATCACGCCCGCGCGCTCTATCTGGTGGCCACTGAAGGCAAGCCTTTTGAAACCTACAACATTGGCGGCAAGAACGAGAAAACCAACCTGCAGGTCGTGGATACCATTTGCGACCTGCTTGAGGCGGTCAAGCCACGTGCCGGACAGGCACGCTACAAAGACCTGATCACCCATGTCCAGGACAGACCCGGGCACGATTTTCGCTATGCGATAGATACCAGCAAAATCGAGCGCGAGCTAGGCTGGAAACCGCAGGAGACCTTCGAGACAGGCATGGCAAGAACAGTTCAGTGGTACCTGGCTCACCAGGCCTGGTGTGACGCTGTTTCTGGCGGCTATTCGCAAACCCGACTAGGCCTTAAATCAGTGAACTGACTCGCAGAAACAAACTCGCAGAAACAAACTCGCAGAAACAAACTCAAAGAACCAAACCCAAAGAAACAAACAATGCCTCATTTAACGATCAACAACGCCAACCTCTGGTACGACACACTGGGCGCAGGCCAGCCACTGCTGCTGCACCACGGCTATACCGCGTCCCGCGAAAACTGGTGGCCGGTCGCCGAGATTTTAAAACAGCACTACCAGGTGGTGCTCATAGAATGCCGCGGCTGCGGCGAGAGCGAGCACACAGCAGGCGGCTACAACTTTGAACAATATGCGCTCGACGCCGTTGAACTCATGCGGCAGTTAGGCCACGAACGCTTCAGCTTCGCCGGCCACAGCATGGGCGGCGGTGTTGGTATGACGCTGGCCATTAACCACTCGGACAAACTCAACAAACTGGTGCTCATGGCTTCTGTTGGCTCCGGGGGATTGGTCGGCGACGGCTTCATGGCCAATGTTAATGCCCGGCTAGAAGCCCGCAGGAACAAGGACCGGGATTTCTTTGAGCGCGATTACGCAGCAGGGCGGTTTCGCCCCGAGGTACAAACCGAAGACTGGAAAAACCTGCGAGTACACCACCTGATGAACGTCGTGTCAGACAAGCACCTGATAGATTCCATGAGGTCGATGCAGGCTATGAACTTCACGGCTGACCTGAAAAACATTAATACCCCAACCCTGGTTTTATCCGGCGGCGTCGACTCGCTGCTCAATGCCAACCTGGACGATTACCGGCGCCTGCCCAATGCCAGCCTGCAGGTGTTTTTCAGGGCCGGTCACGAGGTAGGTATTCATGAAACCGATGGTGTCGCAGACGCTATCCACCAGTTTATGCAGCATGGTGCGCTGAACGCGAAGACCTTGAGAGCTAAGAATCTTTAAGACATCACCGGGCTATCACTCGTCAATCATCGCCCCGTAATCCGCATGATAATTCTTCAGGACAGGTCGGCCGCCAGAGACATTCTTACCCCCTCACTGACCCGCACATCCTGTTCCTGGTAATTGTTGTGATCAATGCCAAAGGTGATGGCTGCGCCGCTCTTAACGGCACTCAACTGAGCCTCGCCAAGCTGGAATCTCAAAAAGTGCACCGCTGATGTTTTGTCATCATTGGCACGCTCCAGGTCTTCATCGGCCAAGGCAAAGAGCTTTTCAGCCTCGCCGACCTGCACCCAGACCCTGTTCTCGACATCCAGCAACGCCGCGAGACGCTGTCGACGCTCATCCACATCCGGATACTGGATCAACATGGAACACTTCCAGTTATCCCCTTCTGGAATTAAAGGATTATAGGCTTCCAGCTCTTCTTCTATTGCCGCCGCCTCAAATACTTTTTCAATTCTAAGCATTTCCTGGATCTGGTACCTGATGGTTTTCTCATCTTCGAAGACCAGCAGAATGTGCTGGCCTATCTGAACCCTTCGGTGCTCCTTGTGCGCAAGCACCTCGGTACGAAACGCTTGCCGTTTCTCGGCGTATTGCTCTAGGCTCCATAAATCTTTTCTTTCCAACACAATATTCTCCAGTGTCTTAAGGGCCACGGGGCGTTAACCTCGCTCCTGCTTTCGATTAACGCCCGACACCCTCACAATGTTTTTAAATCCCGTAGGCCATTCGTAGCAGCGACATCGGGTGATCGGCTTTGTCCACCTTGTCGGTCAGGTTGGCGATGTGAGTGGCTGCCATGGGGCAATCAGAGGCAAAGTGATCCGCTTCCTTCTGATCGACCTGCCGGAGCACCGCCCTGGCAATTTTGACTGATTTCGCGCGAGTTTCTTTCTTCACGGCGTAGGTACCATCGTGACCAGAACAACGCTCTATTGCATTGACGTTTGTATCCGGCACCAGATTCAGGATGTCCCTGGTCTTGATGCCAATGTTCTGCACTCGAAGATGACACGCTACCTGGTAACTGATGTCGCCTAGAGGGTTAGCGAACTCGGTATTAAATTCACCTTCCTTGTGTCTCAGAAACAGATACTCAAACGGGTCAAAAAAGGCTTTCTGTACTTTCAGCACATCCGGATCATCCGGGTACATGAGCGGTAGTTCCTGTTTGTACATCAGCACGCAGGAGGGGATCGGGGCCGTAAGGTCAAAACCTTCATCCACCAACTTTGCCAGCACGGGAATGTTCTTCTCTTTTAATCTGTGCACCGCATCCAGGTCACCGAGCTCAAACTTCGGCATACCGCAACAGGCTTCTTTCGTGACAAGTTCCATATGAATGCCGTTGTGCCGGAATACGGTTGAGAAATCCTCGCCCAGATGAGGCGTGTTGTAGTTGCCATAACACGTGGCATAAAAAGCGATCTTTCCGGTCGTCCTGCCTACAGGTTTCGGCGTAATCGTGTCACTCACGAACTGCTTACGCAGGGTCTTCGAATGATATTCGGGTAACGGCGCTTCTTTATGCACCCCCAGGGTGGTCTCCAGCGCATTCCTGAAAAGCCCGTTATTGTTAAGGGCGTTAACCGTAATGTCGACCACCGGTATCGACGCCAGCTTACTCACAGTATCTGTACTGGTAAGCACGTTGTCGCGCAACGAGGCGCCCTCATTCTTGTATCGCTGCGCCTTCGCTCTTAGCATCAGGTGCGGGAAGTCGACATTCCATTCATGGGGAGGCACGTATGGGCACTTGGTCATGTAGCAAAGGTCGCACATGTAACACTGATCCACGACCTTGAGGTAATCACCCTTATCGACACCATCGACTTCCATGGTGTCACTCTCATCGACCAGGTCGAAGAGCGTGGGGAACGAATCGCACAGGCTGACGCACCTGCGACAGCCATGACAGATGTCATAAACCCGTTCCAGTTCTGAGTCCAGGTCTTGCTTGTCCCAGAATTTTTCAGCCTGCCACTCCACCGGATGCCGGGTGGGTGCTTCCAGACTTCCTTCACGCCTTTCGCTCATGCTTTATCCTTATCTTTTACCTTAGCCAGGGTATCGTTTTCCCAGGGTTGCCCACCCTATGGCGGGAACTATTATTCGTCAAACGAATCTTTTCACTCGAAACGATCGGAAAATACGATTGACTCTACGTGTTACTTTTTCGATGCCTGAAAAAGACTATCCGCCACCTGCCAGACAACACCGGCAGAACCGTTGCCAATCACAGCATCATTAACCTGTCCGACTGGCCAGACCTCATGACCTGTTGAAGTGATCCATATCTCGTCTGCAGCCAACAATTCATTTTCGCTAATGGCACGTTCCTCACAGCGCACGCCAGCCTCGGCCAGCAGACCCATAACATGGTCCCGGGTAATGCCATGAAGAATAAAGTTACTTTTGGGCGGCGTCACAACCGTGCCATCCTTGACCATAAACACATTCGATGAGGTCGCTTCGGTAAGCTCACCGTCGCGAAACAACAGGGCATCGTCGAAGCCCTCATCCAGCGCTTCATTTTTCAGTAACCCGTTAGCGATCAGGCTGATCACCTTAATATCGCCTCTGCCCCAGCGGAAATCCTGCTTTGTCACCATTTTATAAGGAACGATTTCGGTGCGCTCCAGCACGGGTGCGTGCATCACAGTGATCAGTACCGTGGGCGTACGCGCCTGCGGGTAAACATGAGATCGGGGTGATTCGACGCCCCGGGTGACCTGCAGGTACAAATACGCCGGCGCCTCGGCGCCCCGCAGCACGGCCTCATTAATGATTGAGCGCCACTGGTCATCGGTATGCGGAGATTCAAGGCGAATGGCGGCAAGGCTTCGCTTCAACCGAACCAAATGATCTTCGAGGGTAAAAACCTTGCCATCATAGACGGCCATGACCTCGTAAATGCCGTCACCAAACATGAAACCGCGATCGAATACCGATACCCTGGCGTCCGCCGGGGCCATCCACTCGCCGTTTAGGTAGGCTATTGCCATTGCTTTGCACTGCCGCTTCTAATGAGCATGCATGATAAACTAGTTCAAATCATTCTATGAGGCCTTGCCGGTGAATTTTCAGCACCCTGGATCTGTTGGCGCACTCATTAGCGGCATTGCAGTCGTCGCATGTATTGTCGCGGGTATTAATGTTGTTTCCCCGGGCACGGCGGGAAGGTTGGTCAACAGATGAATTACGAAGGTGGCTGCTTTTGCGGGCAAGTGCGGTACACATTCGAGGCGGGCGATATCCCGTGCGCCGACTGCCACTGCACCATGTGTCGACGCACGAGCGGCGCGCCTTACGTTAGCTGGCTGGTCGTGCCCAATACTGCTTTCAGCTATACCGGGCAGGCCCCAAAGCAACTGCAATCATCAGACGACGGCACCCGGTTTTTTTGTGGCGACTGCGGTACCCACGTAGCTTGCACGAACAAAAGCCATCCCGAGATTGTTGATGTCACGCTTGGGAGTATGGACAGCCCCGAGGCCTTCACCCCCACCTTTACCGTGTATGAGGACACCAGGCTTCCCTTCGTGATGACCCACGCACTCAATAAAGACTAGCTTTTCGTCACTAGCGACCTTTAAACACGGCTTCCCGCTTTTCTACAAAGGCCCTCGCCGCTTCCTTGTGATCTTCAGTCTGACCACAATGAACGTGATGAGTGGCCTCCAGGTCCAGGCATTCATCAACATCCCCAGACATCGCGCGATTGAGGTTTTCTTTCATGTAGCGATAGGCAACGGTTGGACCCGTCGCAAGACGCCGCGCGATCTCAACGGCTCGCTCGAGCAACACTTCCGGTTCGCAGACCCAATTCGTCAGGCCAAGCTGTAACGCTTGTTCCGCGTCGACCCCTTCCGAGAGGTAGTAAAGCTCACGCGCCTTCGCTGATCCCACCAATTGGGTCATAAAGTATGTGCCGCCGTAATCCCCTGAAAAGCCGACTTTTGCGAAGGCTGTTGTCATAATGGCATTGCTGGACATGATGCGCATATCGCATGCCAGGGCCAATGATAAGCCAGCGCCTGCTGCTGCACCGGGCAGGGCCGCAAGCGTTGGCTTGGGCATTTTGAACAGTTTTCCCGCGGTACCTCGCTGGTGTACCCGCTGCTGGTGTATCGCGCCATCAATCGTATTGTGCCCAACCGTGCCGTCTCCCGATCGCGCCATCCCCTTCACGTCTCCTCCAGCACAAAAACCTTTTCCAGCGCCGGTTAGCACCACCGCTTTTACCTCCGGGTTCAATTCAAAATCCGCGAGCATGGTTAGCAATGCGGCATTCATTTCGCCGGACATCGCATTTCGAGCCTGGGGCCTGTTTAACGTCAGTATGGCGACACCTTCGTCCAGCGTTGCCAACAAGTCTTGTGTTCCGGTCTCTATTTCTGTCATCACCTGCACTCGTCTATAGTATGGATAGTTCACAGCATATCGAGATTAGGGCCACCTATGCGAGTCATTCACACAAATAATCAGGATGACAGTGCTGACCCATTACAGTAGATTCGAAGCACAAAGGGATCTGGGAACTAGAGTATGAAAAAGCTACTGATCGCGAACCGGGGTGAAATCGCGATACGAATAGGCCAAACCGCTAAAGAACTCGGATATTCGACCATTGCTGTATTTCCCGAAGATGACGCTAGTTCCCTACACGTCCAACAATCTGATGAATCAGTCCAAATCCCAGGCGCTGGCGCGCAGGCGTACCTGAACATCGAAGAAATCGTCAACGCGGCTAAAGCCTGTGCCGCCGACGCGATTCACCCCGGCTACGGGTTCCTCAGCGAAAACCCTGAGTTCGCCAAAGCCTGTGATGATGCAGGGATCAACTTTGTCGGTCCAACAGCAGACCAGCTTTCCATATTTGGTAATAAGGCAGGTGCACGGGCTCTCGCTGCTGAACTCGGCATCCCGCTGGTGCCTGGCACCAACGAGGATACCTCTCTGGCCGCGGTCATCGGTTTCCAGGACCAGCATCCAGATAAAGGCGTCGTGATAAAAGCGATCTCCGGGGGCGGTGGTCGGGGCATGAGAATCGTTGAAAATCGAGACGACATTGAAAAGAGCTTTGAGCGTTGCCAGTCAGAAGCAAACCTGGCTTTCGGCGATGATCGTGTTTACGTGGAGTTATTGATTCATCGCGCACGACATATTGAAGTCCAGATTGTCGGTGACGGAACCGGTGGCGTGACCCATCTGTGGGAACGTGACTGCAGCACTCAAAGACAGAACCAGAAAATTGTCGAGGTAGCGCCCAGCCCAGACATGCCCGATTCAACTCGGACGGCGCTTTTGCAAGCCTCTGTGAAAATGGCATCTCACGCCAGTTATCGCGGCGTTGGAACATTCGAGTTCCTTGTCAACGCAGACCAACCGGATGAATTCTTTTTCATCGAAGCCAACGCTCGACTGCAGGTTGAACACACCGTGACCGAAGCAATCACCGGCCTGGACCTGGTTGCGCTGCAGCTGCAGATTGCAGCGGGTAAAACACTGGACGACTTAGGGCTAGGTGAACCCCCTGCCACCAACGGCTACGCCATCCAGTGCAGAATCAACATGGAGACGCCGGGGAAAAAGGGAATGTTCAAACCCACCGGCGGTACGATTAACATTTTTGAGCCACCTTCTTGCCCGGGGATTCGAGTCGACACATTTGGTTATGGCGGTTACAAAACATCAACCCGATACGACTCACTGCTGGCAAAACTGATCGTCCACAGTCAATCAGGTGATTTTTCTGTTTGCGCAGAAAAAACCGTGCGCGCGCTCCACCAGTTCCGGCTGGAGGGATTTAAAGTCAACCTGCCGTTCCTGCAAACCCTGGTGGGGTCCCAGGACTTCAAAAATGCCAGCCTGACGACTAGATACATTGATTCGAATCTCGCCTCGCTGGTCAACGAGGAAAGCAGTGATTCTGCACGGGACAAAGCTGGGCTGGCTGGAACAAAACTAAACACCAGTGATCCCCTTGCCGTCCTGGCATTAGGGAAATCAGATGCCCCCAGCCAGACGCAGGAAGTCACTACCCTGTCCGCTGCCGTCGATGGTCCGGCAGGAACTACAGCAGTACCCGCTCCCTTGCAGGGCACCATAATTACTTTGTTAGTCAACGAAGGTGACCTGGTATTTGCAGGCCAGGAACTTGTTGTGATGGATGCGATGAAAATGGAGCACGTCATTCAGGCGCCGGTGTCCGGCGGGGTTGCTATGGTGACCGCTGAAGTTGGTGATGCCATCGTCGAAGACCACCCGATTCTTTTCATTGCGGAACAGGAAGGCATAGAGGGTGAAACACCGCAAACCGCAGAACAGGACCTTGACTACATTCGCCCCGACCTTGCAGAGGCCATGACACGACACGGCTACAAGCTGGACCAAAACCGTGAGGCAGCAGTCGCCAAAAGAAGAAAAAACAACCACCGGACCGTTCGGGAGAATGTCGAGGATATTTGCGATCCAGGCACGTTTATTGAATACGGGTCACTGGCCATTGCTGCACAAAGACGACGCCGCACCGTGCAGGACCTGATGGAGAACACGCCGGGTGACGGCATGGTCACGGGTATTGGCAGCGTCAATCAGGGGCTCTTCCCCGACCAGGATACCCAGTGCGTTGTCATGTCCTACGATTACATGGTCTTGGCAGGCACCCAGGGTCTGCAGAACCATCGAAAGAAGGACCGGATGTTCGAGGTGGCGGAACAACTCAGGCTGCCCATTATTTTGCTCGCCGAAGGAGGTGGCGGCCGCCCCGGTGATACTGATGGTGCCGGCATTGCAGGCCTGGACTGCCTGGCATTCCAGCTATACGGTTCGATGAGTGGACTGGTACCAAGAATCGGTATTACGACCGGCCGTTGCTTCGCCGGTAATGCTGTATTACTCGGCTCAAGTGACATTGTGATCGCTACAGAAGATTCAAATATCGGCATTGGTGGCCCGGCAATGATTGAGGGCGGCGGTCTTGGCATCTTCAAACCTGAAGAAGTAGGCCCCATGAGCGTGCAGGTTCCAAACGGCGTGGTTGATATAGCCGTGAAGGATGAAGCAGAGGCGGTGGCTGCCGCCAAAAAACTGCTGTCTTATTTTCAGGGCACCACCACTGACTGGGCCTGCCCTGATCAACGTAAGCTCCGCTTCGCCATTCCGGAAAACCGCTTGCGCGTTTATGACATTCGAGAAATCATCGACACGCTGGCCGATGAAGATTCAGTACTGGAACTTCGACCGGAGTTTGGCATCGGCATTATCACGGTATTCGCGCGCATTGAGGGCAGACCTGTCGGCATTTTTGCCAACAACCCGATACATTTGTCAGGCGCGATCGATGCCGACGGTGCAGACAAAGCGGCTCGATTTATCCAGCTTTGTGATGCATTCGATATCCCGATCATCTCGCTCGTCGATTGCCCCGGCATTATGGTCGGCCCTGAAATCGAAAAAACCGCGCTGGTCCGACACGCCGCTCGCCTGTTTGTCATCAGCACCAGTATCACCGTTCCTTTAATGGCGATTGTCATTCGCAAAGGCTACGGCCTGGGGGCCCAGGCCATGACCGGCGGCGGCTTCAAGGCGTCAACTTTCACCGTCACCTGGCCAACGGGGGAATTTGGCGGCATGGGGCTAGAGGGTGCGGTAAAACTTGGCTATCGAAAAGAGCTTGAGGCCATCGAAGATCCAGAAGAGCGCCTGGCTGAATATGAAAAACGGGTCGCACAAATGTACGATCGAGGTAAAGCCGTTAACTTCGCGACGGCATTTGAGATTGATGAGGTGATCGATCCCGCCGCCACCCGGGACTGGATACTCGCCGGTCTGAAATCAGCACCAACACCACCCAAAAGAGAGGGCAAGAAAAAGCCCTTCATCGACACCTGGTAACCTGTCACCCGATGCCCAGACAATTGGTAGCCAGTCACCTGATGCCCAATCGCCTTGCGTTAAGTGTTATCCCACTGACGATAGCTCTGGTAGCCCTGTTGCTGTGGATAGCAAACCGCGGCGAGCCCGCGCTGGAATCCGTCACACCAGACTTCGGCGCGATAAGTGATGTCAAAACAAAAAAAAGAACCTTCTTCGCCTACCTGTTACCGATGGTGCAGCAATCCAATAGAGATATCAGGCAGGAGCGAGCAGCGTTTCTGAAGGTCAGCAAGCAACTTGCACACAAACGACCCCTGACAAAGAAACAAACAGAATCTATTCGCCTGCTGGCAAAAAAATACCGGGTAACAACAGGCGAGCCTCTTTCTGAGAACGCGATCACTTCTGAAAACGTCATGACGCTACTGGATCGGCGTATCGATAGCATTCCTGCGTCTCTGGCACTGGCACAGGCGGCTAACGAATCAGGCTGGGGAACCGCTCGGTTTGCCGTTAAAGGCAACAACTACTTTGGTCTTTGGTGCTGGTCAAGCAATTGCGGCCTGGTACCTAACAAAAGAGAAAAGGGGGCATCTCACGAGGTATCAAGATTCAAGACACCCGTAGACAGCGTGAAAAACTACATGCTGACCCTGAACTCGCACCCCGCCTACAAGAAGCTCAGGGACCTTAGAGTAGCAGCACGAAACAACCATACCCCTGTAGCAGGCGCCGTGCTTACCGGCGGGCTACTTTCCTACTCTGAACGCGGCGAAGCCTACATCGAGGAACTCCGCGCCATGATCCGTATCAATAACCTAAGTCAATTTGACCAGGGCAATGTAGGCCCGGCGCCCTAGCTCGCCAAAGGACCGAGCGATACGCGCGCTAATGGGACGGCAACCCCGGCAACATCAACCCGCTGGACGTAAACAGAACCAGCGCTATCGCTGCCGGCACCACGGGACCCGGAAACAATATAAAGATCCTTCAAGTCGTCTCCACCAAAGCAAACGCTGGTGCACATAGGCTCGGGTATCTCGATCAACTGATCGAAGCGCCCATCGGGATGGTAGACACCCACCCCGCTTCCACCCGGCAATGCCACCCAGACCCTGCCGTCTTCTGAAACCACCAGACCGTCCGGAGAACCAATGTCAGTCGTCGCGAATATCTGCCTCTCGCCTAAGGTTCCATCCGCCTGGACACGGTAACAATTGATATGGTTGCGCGAAGAATCAGAGTGATAAAGCGTTTTACCATCAGGTGAGAAACCCAAACCGTTGGTCAACTGTATGTCGTTAGCCACCTTGCGAGCCGAGCCATCCAGTTCAATCAGGTACAGATCGCCGGACTGGGGTTCCCTGCCATCTTCGAAAACAGGACTTGAACCCAGCGAACCCGCATAGATTCGACCGGCTTCATCCGTTGTGATGTCGTTAAAACCGACGAGACCCGCGGCTTTATTTTGATCCAGGACCGTAATCGTTTCGCCCTCGGGCATCGATTTCCAAGAGATATTTCTGCCGGAAACAATCATGCCGCCATTTTCATGGATGGACATTCCGCCAATGCCTTTACGGTAAGCAAATATAGTCGTCACGTTACCCTGGCGATCAACGCAGAACACGCCCCCATTTAACACGTCGCTGTAAAGTAACCCCTGTCCTGGCAACCATATTGGGCCTTCTACCAGGCCATAGCCTTCCGCCAGCTTTTCCATACTCACTCCAAAATTGGTAGCACGCTTCAAGATACCGATACGCTGGGAACTTGTCTATGAACCAGCGCGACCAGCCAGTAACATCAACGTTACTGTAAATCGAGTACATGCAATAAACTCCTACTATTATGATTAACCATGTTGATTGAGTTGACAGACCTTGAGGTTTCGACCGGGACCTACGCCACCGATTTTCTTGCCCAGGAAACCGGCCTATCGAAGTCGAAGATCAAAACCACCATGAACAGGGGAGCGGTATGGCTGAAATCAGGGAGCAGCGTTAAGCGGCTGCGTCGGGCAAAGGCAAAGCTCGTTCCCGGCGACCGGGTGTCGATCTACTACTCTCAAAAAGTAATAGAGACTGTGCCGGTTGAACCCCTACTCGTGGACGATCAATCCGTCTTCTCGGTCTGGGAAAAACCCGTTGGCCTGATGTCAGGCGGCAGCCGCTTTGGTGACCATTGTTCCATTAACCGGGTTGTTGAACAGCTATTGGACAGGCCTGCATTCCTGGTGCACAGACTGGATCGCTACGTCTGGGGCCTGATGGTGCTGGCTCACTCGAAAAGCGCGGCGGCTCATCTATCCGAGCAATTTCGGGAACGGAAAACAACTAAGATCTATCGCGCCATTGTTCACGGAAAATTATTGGAAGAACGAACCATTACTACGCCTGTCGACAACAAGACCGCCTGTTCAATGGTGAAACCGATCAGCCATGATGCAGACACCAGCCTGATTGAGGTGCGCATCGAAACCGGCCGAAAACACCAGATTCGCCAGCACCTGTCCAGTATC
>ENA-OREB01000897-OREB01000897.1-marine-metagenome-genome-assembly--contig:-NODE-897-length-14850-cov-3.236580_pt1 | contig 14850 bp, 12 predicted proteins | sample MGYA00248625_ERZ508552 | MGnify/ENA primary metagenome ERZ508552 (study PRJEB26219, sample SAMN06267888) | marine metagenome | isolation source: Monterey Bay, California, USA | place: USA:Monterey Bay...
AGCCCATCATTGGTGAACGACTGATGCTTCAGAAAAAGGATTACGGCTCGTTTGTTGATGACTACCGCATCAACAAACTCGACCAGCAATACCTGGACGTTGTTTCCAGACTTGAAAGCAGTACCGAGAACCTGCAAAAGAAACCCACGAACCTGGCAATGATCGAAAGTTTCACCCTGGGCGGCGAAGCACTGCACCTGCTGGCGAAGGACCCCTACCTGCCCGCCGAGCTCCAGCCCCCCCGGAATCGAGAGCGCTTATGGCAGACAATGCTGCGATACGACGAACTGGGCCGCAGCATCTGGTCACCCGCGCAGGGCAGCATGCCTGCATCAATCACAAGCTTTGGATAGAGGAAGAGATGACAACTAAGATTCGAGAGCTACTCACTGCCGAGGAGCTGGCAAGGGTAACAAGCAAAGATGACCTGCGAGCAGCGTGCATCGTACTGTTCGATTGGGCCATGGTCATCGGGCTTTTCGTTCTGGCTGCAGCGTTTCCCAATCCAGTGACCATCCTATTTACCGTACTACTGCTCGGTGGGCGGCAAATGGCTTTTGGTGTGCTCGTTCATGAAACCGGGCATAAATCATTTTTCACTTCACAGAGCGTTAACGACTTCGTTGCAACCTGGCTTTCCGGCTACTGGGTTTTTTCTGACAAAGACGCCTACATGAAGGGTCACCTGTTGCATCACAAGGATTGTGGAACGATTGATGACCCGGACCTGAAAAACTTTGACGCCTATCCTGTCTCAATCACCAGTTTCAAAAGAAAGGTACTAAGAGACATCACCGGAAAGATTGGCTGGCGACGCATCGTCTCAATTGGTCGATCACTCTACCGTTTCAATGAGTTGAAACCCGGAATTAAAAAAATGTTGGCTGGCGGCATCATCTGCAATCTGGCGCTTTTACTGGCGCTGTCAGTCGCCGGATTCGCGTGGTTGTACGCGTTGTGGGTGATCGCGTTTATGACCAGCCACATGCTGATCACCCGCATTCGGCAGATCGCAGAACATGCCGCGGTGCCCGATCATTTTGATCCTGATAACCGGCTGAACACCAGAACCATATACATTAGCTGGCTAGAAGCTTTGCTAGTGGCGCCCCACGGCCTTAACTTCCATCTTGAGCACCACCTAATGGCATCTGTGCCGATCTACAGGCTTCGAGAGTTACACCAACTATTGCTGGATAAGGGTTACTACGAGGGGATTGAATTCCCTCAAGGTTATCTGGGTCTATTACGGCGGGTCACCTACGCAACGTAGGAGGCGGGTTCTATATCTGATCTGTTTCAGAGGAATCTTGCGGGGCCGGTGCATCGGGAGCCTTTCCCTGTTCTGCGTTGATCCGCTCGAAGATTTCTTCGCGGTGTACCGCGACTTCCTTCGGCGCATCTACCCCTATCCTGACCTGACTACCTTTCACTCCCAAAACCGTGATCGATATGTCATTGCCTATCATTAACGTCTCACCAACTCGACGGGTTAATATAAGCATGATATTGCTCCTTTAGTAATGCCTGCGCATCCACAGGGCACAAGCACTCCAGGTGGTTTCAGGTCAGTTAACCTCTTCTGACAACTCGAAAGCGGAATGCAGCGCTCTTGCTGCCAGTTCCAAATACTTCTCTGCAAGCACCACTGAGATTTTAATTTCAGAAGTCGAAATCATTTGAATATTAATTGATTCGTCGGCCAACACTTTAAACATCCTGCTGGCCACACCGGCATGAGAACGCATTCCAACACCAACCAGTGACAACTTAGCGATTTTATTGTCGCCTGACACCTCTCTAGCATCAATGTTTTTCGCGATATTTTCCAGAATCTGTTTCGCCTGATTGTAATCATCTCGCTGCACGGTAAAAGTGAAGTCTGTGCTCATGTCCGCAGCCACATTCTGAACTATCATGTCTACTTCGATATTCGCATCGCTGATTGGGCCCAGAATAGCCGAAGCAATACCGGGTACGTCCTTGACACCCAATATCGTTAACTTTGCCTCGTCACGGGTAAAGGCTATCCCTGAAATGATTGGTTGCTCCATTGAATCGTCCTCTTTCGTGATCAAGGTGCCAGGTTTTTCTTCAAAGCTAGACAACACTCGAAGCGGTACCTGGTACTTACTGGCAAACTCTACGGCCCTGGTGTGCAGAACCCGACTACCTAAACTGGCCAGCTCCAGCATTTCCTCAAACGTCATCCTCTCAAGGCAACGAGCACCTTCAACAACTCTAGGGTCAGTCGTAAAGACGCCTTCTACATCGGTATATATCTGACACTCATCAGCTTTCAGTACTGCGGCGAGCGCAACGGCCGTTGTATCCGAGCCGCCACGGCCCAGGGTTGTTATGTGACCTTTTTGATCGGACCCCTGGAATCCCGCGACTACCGGAACGACGCCATCTGAGATCTTTGCCTGAAGTACAGCTGCGTCTATTTCCAGGACCCTCGCTTTACCGTGCTCGCTGTCAGTCAGGATACTGGCCTGCCAGCCTAAAACTGACTCCGCTTTAACACCATGTTTCAACAGGGTCATTGCCAACAGCGCTATCGTTGTCTGCTCTCCGGTGGACAGCAAAACATCCAGCTCCCGTCGAGCATCCAAACCATCGTAATTGACCTCATCGGCTAACGATACCAGTCGATCGGTTTCATCACCCATTGCTGAAACGACGACCACCACATCATGTCCCGCATCCCGCGTACGAATAATGCGCGCAGCAATCCTTTCGATTCGCTCAATCGATGCAACGGAAGTTCCACCAAATTTTTGGACAAACAACGACATGCGGCCTTACCCGTTTTGAAAGGGCGCCTATTTAATAGAAATTTGAGGGAAAAAACTACACAAGATTTCGGGCAAATTGCTCAACACTTGCCAAAGCTGCCGGTAGTGAATCCGGGTCAGAGCCGCCAGCACGCGCCATATCAGGGCGCCCACCACCTTTACCACCCACCTGCGAGGCTACGTGGTTCACCAGGTCTCCGGCGTGAAATCGGTCTGTCAGGTCCTTGGTTACCCCAACAATCAGGCCAACTTTCCCCTCACTGACAGTACCCAGCACAATGATGCCACTGCCGATCTTGTTTTTTAACTGGTCAAGCACATCCGGCAATGATTTTGGATCGGCTCCATCCAACTGACTGACGACAAGCTTTACCCCGCCCAGGTCAATGGCAGATTCAGCAATATCTGGACCTACACCACCCGTCGCCAACTTTCGGTTCAGATCCGCAATCGTTTTTTCCAGCTTCTTATTCTGGTCAATCAACGCACGCAACTTATCCGCCAGGTTGTGGTTGTCCGCTCGCACCAGACTACCTGCTTGCGATAACAGGTCTTCATTGCTTTCAACCTGTGCCAGCGCGGCCGAGCCGGTAATTGCTTCGATTCTTCTAACCCCGGAGGCGACTCCCTGCTCAGATACAATCCTGAAAATACCGATATCCCCTGTACGGGCGGCATGAGTTCCACCGCAAAGTTCCACTGAGAACCCATCACCCATTGACAACACGCGAACCTCTGCACTGTACTTTTCGCCAAAAAGTGCCATAGCACCCTTGTTACGGGCCGATTCCAGGTCCATTACTGCCGTTTCAATAGCACTGTTAGCCCGAATTTCGGTATTAACCAGTCGTTCAATGTCTCGCAGTTGTTCTCTGGATACGGGTTCAAAATGGGAAAAATCGAACCGGAGGCGCTCTGCATTGACCAGCGAGCCGCGTTGGTTCACATGCTCACCAAGAATCTTACGCAGGGCTGCATGCATTAAATGAGTCGCTGAGTGATTTAAACGGGTCGCATCTCTTACTGGTTGGTTGACAACCGATTGAACCTTGTCCCCCACGGCCAGACTTCCGTTAACCGACTGTCCCTGGTGCAGGAAGGCATCACCGCTTTTGACCGTATCGGTGACGTTCAAAACCACGCCATCTGCAATCAGTTGACCGGTATCGCCAGCCTGCCCACCAGATTCAGCGTAGAAGGGTGTTCTATCCAGAACAACCAGGGCTTGCTGTTCTGCATCGGCCTGATCAACCTGAGCACCATCAACAATGATGCCTATGATCGTAGACTCATCTTCCAAAGAATCGTATCCAACGAACTCGGTAACATCGCTGAGCTGCAAATCACCGGTATCAGCAGAGCCAAACTGGCTCGCTGCACGCGCCCTTTCCCGCTGGGCTTCCATTTCACGATCAAAGCCGGCCATATCCAGCGTCAGGTTTCGTTCCCTGGCAATATCAGCAGTTAAGTCGGTTGGAAATCCATAGGTGTCGTAGAGCTTGAACACCACTTCACCCGGAATTTCCTTTTCATCAAGCTGCGAAATCGCGTCAGAAAGAATCCGCATGCCCTGATCAAGGGTCAGCTCAAACTGCTGCTCTTCTTTAAGGAGCACTTTTTCAACCTGACTGGCGGTTTGAGCAATCAAGGGGTAGGCATCGCCCATCTGAGAAACGACTTCCCCGACAATTTGGTGAAAGAATGGGCCACTGGATTGCAGCTTGTGACCGTGCCTGAGCGCCCGGCGAATAATCCTGCGAATAACATAGCCCCTTCCCTCATTGGAAGGCACGACGCCATCAGCAATCAGGAACACTGCGGCTCGAATGTGGTCTGCAATGACTTTTAAGGAAGGGTTATCCAGATCAGTCGTCTGAAGAAGCTGTGCAGCTTTGTTAATCAGAGTCTGGAACAGGTCAATTTCATAGTTGTTATGTACACCTTGCAATACCGCTGCCAGTCGCTCCAGGCCCATACCAGTATCAACACACTGTTTAGGCAGCGGTGTTAAAGTGCCATCCGCAGACCTGTCGTACTGCGTAAACACCAGGTTCCAGATCTCGATGTATCTGTCCAGTTCACCATCTTCCGACCCGGGCGGGCCGCCAGGCACTTCTGGCCCGTGGTCGTAGAATATTTCCGAAGATGGACCGCAGGGTCCCGTATCACCCATGGTCCAGAAGTTATCATCGTCGCCGAGCCGCGTAATACGCTGAGGATCAAAACCTACTTTCTCTATCCAGATTTGCTCTGCCTCATCGTCACTATCGTGAACGGTGACCCAAAGCTTGTCCGCGGGCAAGCCAACGACTTCGGTCAGGAACTCCCACGCAAAGACAATGGCATCTTCCTTAAAGTAGTCGCCAAAACTAAAGTTACCTAACATTTCAAAGAACGTATGGTGCCGCGCTGTATAACCGACGTTATCAAGATCGTTGTGCTTGCCACCCGCCCTTACGCAACGCTGGCAAGTTACTGCCCTGGTATATCCGCGGTCTTCACGGAAGGCGAAACAATCCTTGAATTGAACCATGCCTGCATTGGTAAACAGCAGGGTTGGATCATTACCGGGCACCAGGGACGACGACTCAACGATCGTATGGCCTTTACCCTCGAAGAAATTCAAAAATGCACTGCGGAGCTCACGGCTATCCATATCTAATAAACCATTTCACGTCTGACAAATAAGAATCCAGCGAACCAATATTCAGCAACGAGCTCGGCAGATAAAAAACAAGAGGAGTAAGATACAGAAATTAAGCCAAGGGAGCTATAGAAAGCGTCAACTTGGTTCACGCCGGCCGCCGTGCGAGCCGCTAATAACTCGTGTTAGAGCCTAATATAGGTCGGAGATATGGTCGTAGGAAAAGCCGCGCTGCTGCATAAATCGAGATATTCGCGCCCTGACTTTCATATCCAGAACTTTCATATCTACAGCTTCTATATCCACAGCTTCTATATCCACAGCTTCTATATCCAGAGCTTCTGTATCCACCGCTTTGGTATCCAGAGCTTTGCCAAGCTCGTCTCCGAACTTCTTGAACGCAACTGACCGGGCCAGCGCCGCGAAATCAATGCCGCATTCTTCAAAGGCGATTGATATAAGTTCATCACCAACCTGCTTGGCACGCAGCTCCATTTTAATCTTCACCGGACCCTGCCCCCTATTGGTTCTTGCGCGTATAAATGATTCAGCAAGCCTGCGGTCACTCTGTAAGCCCTCATCGGTCAGCTTGCCGACTTCCTGATCAATAAGCTCAGGGTTATCACCAAGACGCCGGGTTAGTTTAAGTAAAAGCTCATAGCGAGAATGTTCTCTTCGCGCTAACAAATCCATTGCGGCGCGGCGAACATCTGAGGGCTTAATCTCTGTCATTTTCTTTCATTAGCGCAGCTCTATTAGTGCTGTTCTATTGGCGCTGTTCTATTGGCGCTGTTCTATTGGCGCTGCTGGGTTAGGGCTACCGCCGGCAACGCCAATTCGCTTCAAACTCCGATTGTTATTGCTCTCAAGCACCCGAAATCGGTGTGACATTATCCAGGTCTTCCTCTTCTGAACCTTCGTTGTGATCAAGCAGCTTCGCTCTAATCTGTTGCTCGATGTCTACAGCGATGTGTGAATTCTCAGTGATATATTCGCAGGCATTCTTCTTACCCTGGCCAATACGTTCACCTTTGTAGCTGTACCAGGCACCGGCTTTATCTACCAGGTTAAGCTGGACACCCAGGTCGATCACCTCACCCATATGATAGATTCCCTTGCCGTACATAATCTGGAATTCGGTTTGCTTAAAGGGAGGCGCAACCTTGTTCTTGATCACCTTGACGCGGGTTTCGTTACCGATCACCTCATCGCCTTCTTTGACAGCCCCAATGCGGCGTATATCCAAACGAACAGAGGAATAAAACTTCAGCGCGTTACCGCCAGAGGTCGTCTCGGGACTACCAAACATCACGCCAATTTTCATTCGAATCTGATTGATAAAGATAACCAGGGTATTTGAGTTTTTGATGTTGCCCGCCATCTTACGCAGCGCCTGACTCATTAGCCGGGCCTGCAGTCCAACATGATGGTCGCCCATATCGCCCTCAATTTCTGCTTTCGGGGTCAATGCGGCGACTGAATCTACAATCACCACGTCAACGGCACCAGATCTAACCACCATGTCGCAAATTTCAAGCGCCTGCTCACCCGTGTCTGGCTGGGAAACCAGCAGGTCATCAATATTGACGCCAAGATTCTGCGCATACATTGGATCCAGAGCATGCTCTGCATCAATGAAGGCACAGGCCCCCCCTGCTTTTTGGGCCTCCGCAATGACCTGTAGGGTCAGGGTTGTCTTGCCCGAAGATTCCGGACCATAGATCTCAACAATACGCCCACGAGGCAATCCACCTATCCCCAGCGCAATATCCAGGCCCAGGGACCCGGTTGATATTGCCGGGATTTTCTCCAGAGGAGAATCACCAAGACGCATCATGGCGCCCTTGCCAAACTGCTTCTCGATCTGCGAAAGCGCTGCTGATAGCGCCTTAGCTTTTTGCGTGTCTTTTTGAGTGTCTTTTTGTGAACCGCTATTTTCAACGTCGGACATCGTTTTTCCTCTTTGTTTTTATAACTGGTTATATATACAGTATTATCCATATAATCATTTAAACGCCAAATGCTTTTTTCAACTTGTTATGTTTCGCCAAGATTTGCAGTCGAATCGGCGATTGAATTTCACGGGGGCTCGTGTGGTCCACCCCGGCTAGCAGCACGTCCACACTGTCCTCGCTGCCGACCCGTAGGGCAAGTTGATAGTCTCAGGCGGGACAGGTCAGGGATGTAGGAGAAGGATGAAAGTCGTATAGGCTTTTATCTAGGCTTTTATCTAGGCTTTTATCTGGGCTTTTAGGACCTTTCTGACCCTTGCCCATAGCATTGACGGAAGGTACCTTGTAGGAAACACATCAGCGGGTACTCCATGACTTTTGCTATTCCTGAAGCCGACGCCAGCCTTGAGATTTGTTGGGATAACATTGGCGTGCCGCATATTTTCGCTAAATCTATTCCAGATGCCTTTAGAGGCATGGGCTATGCCTGCGCGAGCGAACGCCTATGGCAACTGCACCTGAGTAACCTGTACGCCACTGGCACGGCTGCCAGCGTCATGGGTGAGAAACATATCCCTCAGGATCTGATGCACAAAGCGTTTAATGTTACCGCCAGAGAAGTGCCCGACTCCCCGGGTGACTATATCGTTGACGCCTACCTTCAGGGCGTTAACGCCTACGTTGACTCACTTGATGAGGTGCCACCGGAATTCTTGAAGGCCGGCACGGAGCCCAGACACTACACACGCCACGATGTAGCCTCACGTTATCGCTTCACAGGCTGGTTTCAACACAAGACCTGGCTGGAGAAGATTTACCTTGGGAAACTGATGGCAGAACATGGCGTGGAGTATTTTCGCCACCATGTGCTCAGGTTTTCTAACGAAGATGCTGTGTGCGTCGAGTCCCTTAGGGACGCATTGCGTAATATCGACCTAAACGTCGCGAAACTACTTTTCCCTCATGAGACAAGGCTGAACGGCAGCAATAATTGGGCTATCAACGGAGAGTTATCGGCGTCCGGGTTGCCGATGTTAGCAACCGATCCACATCAACCCCACAGTATTCCTAACACGTTCTTCTATTCGCACTTGAGTGTGCCGAATTGGGATGTCTTTGGCGCCAGTTTCCCCGGCGTGCCTTACTTTATGATGGGACACAATCGAGACGTGTCCTGGGGGCTGACAACAGGCTTCGTCGATACTTATGATGTTTTTGTTGAGAGTGAGGCGCCTGACAACACCCAACGTTATACCGTTGACGTGGCCAACCAACCTTCGCGCAACTTCACGGTGAGTGAATCAACCCACGGCCCAATTCTCGAGTCACTGACAGACGCGCTGGGCTTCACGGATCTGCGCGGCGCGGGAAGTATCACCGCGCTTGATTGGGCCTTGAGAGATCAACCCACTTCCGCGGGTATTCTGGCGCTGATGCCATTAGCCAAGAATTCACAGCAACTGGGCGATGCATTGTTTGAGAACGATCTCTGCCCGTTGGTTAACAACATTATCTGCGTCGACAGACACAATGATATGCATCGCTATATAGCCACGACGCTGCGACACCGATCAGGCAGTGGTGAAAATCATGCAGAACAGGGTGTAACGGGCGTTGTGCCTTTGCCCGGTAACAATCCCGACTACCATTTTCGATTAAGTACCGCGGCTGAATTGCTCGTCGAATCGAACCCGCTAAAGCAGTACACCCTAACTGCCAACAACGACACCATGGGCGATTCGGGTAGCTATCCGATTCATAATTTTCCTACCCACGATGCCAGAGCAAAACGGATTGAGGAGTTATTGCAAAAGCGTGAATCCAATTTCACGACAGCCTACTTCGCAGACATGCAGTTGGACTTGCTGGATGTTAGAGCCAGGGAACTGGTACCGAACATATTGCAGTCGCTAAAATCACAACCCCAGCATGAGGGCTTAGAAACGGCGATCAAACTCCTGTCTGACTGGGACTATGTGACGACCATAGACTCAAAGGCTGCTTGCATCTTCTACCCCCTGTTGGAACAACGTTCGCACATTCAATTTATGGAAACCGTCCTAGGTAAGAGCCCTTTAATTAGCACAATGTCGAGCATTGCGCCTGCACTCAATCGCTTCGATATCAGCCATTTCATGGCAGAGGGATCACCGTGGGGTGCCCACAGAGACGCGCTGAACAAGATCATCGCCGACAATGTGATCGCTATCGTTGAGTATCTCACGCGCCATTACGCCGATGATTGGTCGTGGGGCAAGATACACCAAATTCATTTCGGCCACTCACTACGTAAACACAAACCATGGCAGGCTATACATGTGGGCCCTGATCCTATTGCCGGCAGCGCTACCACGCTGCGGATGGCACAACATAATCCGCCGGTTAAAGGCGGTATTGAACAGGAGGTTTATCACGGCCCCGCATTTCGTTGGATTGTCGACATGGCCGACCCCCTTCGGTTTAAGTTTGTCATTGCCGGCGGCAACGGCGGGCGGCCTGATAGCGAGCATGTCTCAGATCACTATGCGGCCTGGTTAAAAGGCGATTACTTCGATATGTCGCTTGTCAGGGAAGAAATGCACATCGTCCGCCAGGATAAAGCTTAGGCCATGGCCGATACCAGGGGCGACCGTCATCTGCCGGAGCATGTCGCCGAAAATGGCGGTATTGGGGTAACTACCAGGCTCCTCGTCTGCTAGCGGTTCAGCTGCTAGGCTTTCAACAATGAGGCCTCGTGCCGTAGACATACCAACACTGAAAACATCAAGACTACGGCTTGAACCGCTATCCATGAAACATTCGAGAGGCATGTTCGAGATGTGGCGGCATGCAGAGGTTCAGAAGTATTCAGGCATTGCTGAAGATGCAGACGGAATTGAAATCAACATGCCAGCAAAGACAAGTGATGACAGCGATAGATTGATCGAATTCTGGCTCAAAGCAGCGCAGGATGGCTGGGGCTTTCGCTGGGGAATTGGCATTATAACTGAGTCGGCAAGAGCTGCTATTAGTTGGCGGCATAGCAGCGGTGCTGCGGAAATAGAGGCCTTCATCAAACCTGAAAATTCTGACTCTATTGCCCTGGCGCTTCGCTTAGGAATGAACGCAACAGATGTGTTTTCTGAAGGGGCACAACGGTATCGAATGTCTCTGTAGCGGCCGTTGCAGTTATTGAGCTACAGAGCATCCAGTTAAGCGGCAAAGACACTCAGCAGTGAAGATTATCTGGCTACGTTTTGAGACTGAAGAAGAATTGGCTGCAAATGCGTTATGCTTGCCATTGAAAACCTGATGTTAGGCATTCACTAAGAGCATATCTGATGGACAGACTTAAGGCGTTTATCGAACACCCGGTTATAAACTTAACTATTGCCATAGTGTTAATCAGTACTAGCCTGGCAGAGGGTTGGGAAAGCTTTTCAAGTGATCTTTCAGATATTCATGTCGGCGCGCATCACGGCGTTTTGCTGTTCGGTATTGCGATGTTGGTAAGAGGCATCGTTGAAGCACTGGAATCTTTTGTCCGAGCAAATGAAAAACGAAAATCCACTATCAAAAACGGGATCGTAACAACAGGGTCAGAGTAAGTAACCGAGTAGATGAAGTTGCCAGACCTGTAACCAATCCCAGATCCGCGGCAGGTACTCAGCCGAGTCAAGGATGCCCCCGATACCCTCCAGCGGCACTACGCGAACCACTACACGCATCTTTTTGCTGCCAAGCGCCGTCAGTGGTTTAGAATAGTCCCTGGCTAGGCTGACCTCCTTTTTCGATTGATTTCGGCACAGGGCGTTATCGATCTCTGTGCCAGCACAAAGATACATTTTTCGTGCAAAGTAATGTCGTTGGGATACGCGGTAGCTACCTTAAACATGGCACACTTGTGCAACCTTGACTGTATAACGGTGAAAAAATGTGGACAAACGGGCTCAACCCCTAAAGAACAAGTGTTCATATAAGATATCGAAACAGTAAGAAACAGTAAAATGAGTAGAGACATAGACCGCTAAAAATGGGCAGCACAGAACAACAACATACACCGATGATGCGCCAGTACCTGGCCATTAAGGCCCAGCACCCTGATGAACTTTTGTTCTATCGCATGGGTGACTTTTATGAACTGTTTTTCACGGATGCCGCTCAAGCAGCCGATGCGCTCGATATAACGCTCACCGCCAGAGGCTCTTCGGCAGGCGAACCCATCCCAATGTGCGGTGTTCCCTTTCATGCTGTGGATACCTATCTGGCTAAACTTGTTCAACGGGGTATCTCCGTTGCCATCTGCGAGCAGACAGGTGATCCCGCGACGAGCAAAGGGCCTGTTGAACGAAAGGTCATGCGCATCGTCACCCCGGGCACCCTGACGGAAGAATCCCTGCTGGACGCTGGCCGTGACAATCTTATCGCCGCGATCAGCGCTGACGGCACATCCTTTGGCCTTGCTACACTGGATATTTCCAGCGGTCGATTTGAGCTCGCTGAACATCCTGTTGAAACCAGCCTGGTCAGTGAGCTTCACCGGCTTTCTCCTGCAGAGATACTACTGATGGATAATCAGCAGTATCCTTTCGTAGCGACAGAACATGCAGGTTCAAGATGCCGGCCTGAGTGGGAATTTGACCTGACCTCTGCCAGGGCTGCACTGACGAAACAGTTCAACGTAAGAGACCTCGCCGGTTTTGATTGTGACGATATGGACCTTGGCCTTCGGGCGGCGGGATGTCTGCTCGCCTATGTGCAGGAAACCCAGAGAACAGAACTGCCCCATATTAACCGCCTACAAAAGCTGACCAGTGATGAAGCTGTTCACATCGATGGCTCTTCACGTCGTAACCTTGAACTGACCCTGAACATCCATGGGGGCGAAGAACACACACTGTTTTCTGTGTTGAACAAAACAGCGACCAGCATGGGCGGACGACTACTACAGCGCTGGATTAATCGTCCGATCCGTTCACGACAGGTATTGAGCGGACGTATGGACGCTATCGATCAAATTGTTCAGGACAAACACGCTGACCCAATGTTCTCCTGCCTGCGCAACATAGGCGATATTGAGCGAATACTGGCCCGTGTCGCGCTCCGGTCCGCCAGACCAAGAGACATCGCGCGCCTCAGGGATGCACTCGCTATCCTGCCTGAACTCAGCGACCTGCTCGACGCTATTGATGCAGACCGCATTGCGCAACTCGCCATAAAATGTAAACCGCTGCCCGAGTTGGCACAGGAACTTGAAAAGGCCGTGATTGAAAATCCTCCCGTTGTTATCCGGGAAGGCGGGGTCATCAAAAAGGGATACGACGACGAACTGGATGAGCTCCGATCCATCAGCGAGAATGCTGCGGAATACCTGATAAAACTAGAAACCGAAGAACGAGAAGTCACGGGACTCAGCACACTCAAGGTCGGTTATAACCGGGTGCACGGCTATTATATCGAAATCAGTAAGAGCCAGGCTGAAAAAGCACCCGTGCATTATGTTCGGCGACAGACCCTCAAGAATGCTGAGCGCTTTATCACGCCGGAACTGAAGACTTTCGAGGACAAGGCTCTCAGCAGTAAAAGCCGGGCCCTCGCCAGGGAAAAACACCTTTACGACGAATTGCTGGAGCTATTAGTCGGACAGCTAACGCTGCTCCAGGATCTTGCCAACGCCATATCTGAACTTGACGTGATCAACACCCTCGCGGAACGTTCGGTCACCTTGCAGCTGGTCCGACCATTGTTAACCCAGGACCCTACGCTGGAAATAGAGCAGGGACGCCATCTTGTTGTTGAACAGACGATGGATGGCACGTTCATCGCCAATGACCTCGACCTGGGCGGCGAGACACAATTGCTGATTATTACCGGCCCGAATATGGGTGGTAAATCAACTTACATGCGCCAGTGCGCCATAATTACATTGTTAGCACACATCGGTTGCTTCGTGCCCGCCAGATCCGCGAACATTGGCGCAATCGACAGGATCTTTACCCGAATAGGTTCATCTGATGACCTCGCCAGTGGTCGATCCACCTTTATGGTCGAGATGACAGAAACAGCGCTAATCCTTAATAACGCCACACCTCATTCGCTGGTGCTGCTCGATGAAATCGGCAGGGGCACATCGACCTTCGATGGTTTATCCCTGGCCTGGGCGGTCGCTAATTCGATCGCCACAGATATCGGCGCGCTAACCCTGTTCGCGACGCACTATTTTGAACTCACAGCCCTGCCTGAAAACCTGGCACAAACCCGAAATGTACATCTCGCTGCCCGCGAGTTCGGTGAGGACATTGTCTTCATGTACGCGGTCAGTGATGGCCCCGCCAGCCAGAGCTACGGGTTGCAGGTTGCTAAACTCGCCGGTGTCCCACAATCGGTCATCCGCATCGCTCAGGATAAGTTGAGGCAGCTGGAGGAAAACGAGGTCAGGATGGATGCTCACCCGGCACAGGCGGACCTTTTCGTGGCTGCAGCAACCGAACCCGATGAACTGCGGACCCGCCTGCAGGGTCTGGATGTGGATTCACTGTCGCCAAGGGAGGCACTGGCGCTGGTCTATGAACTGCATGGGCTGTCCCAAAATTAGCATTTAGCCCAATCCATATTGGAGCCGACAAGCCAGGCAGGATACATGCGCTAAGTAGACGGCCATCAACAGCCCTGAGCGCTACTTGGATGGACCTAAATGGGACCTGATCAGCCACGCGGGATACATGCGCTAAGTAGACAGCCATAAACAAACCCAACAACATAGTCATAGTCATCTATAAACAGCCCCGTAGTGGATTGTCAGGACTCCAAAAGCTGATAGAATGCCCCTTTTTACAGATTTGAACGCTCAAGGGAACGATATGACATTTGTGGTAAGTGACGGATGTATTAAATGTAAGCACACCGATTGTGTAGAAGTGTGCCCGGTCGATTGTTTTTACGAAGGACCCAACTTTCTGGTTATCAATCCTGATGAGTGTATTGATTGCGCCCTATGTGAACCTGAGTGCCCGGTCGACGCCATTTATTCTGAAGACGAACTTCCGGAAGCAGAGCAGGAATACCTCGAGTTGAACGCCGAGCTTTGCGAAACCTGGCCAAACATTACCGAAAAGAAAGACCCCCTGCCCGATGCGGAAGACTGGGCAGAGGTGAAGAACAAGCGGGACCACCTGGAAATGTGAACACCCACAGGAAGCGAGGTTCAACTCGTTTCCTGTTTTTTTGATCGCAGGTCGTCTACTTAGCACTTGTATCCCGCGGGGCTCATCAGGTCCCATTCAGGTCCATCCAAGTAGCGCTCAGGGCTGTTGATGGTCGTCTACTTCGCGCTTGTATCTCGCGGAGCTCATTAGGTCCCATTCAGGTTTAACCAAGTAGCGCTCAGGGCTGTTGATGGTCGTCTACTTCGCGCTTGTATCTCGCGGAGCTCATTAGGTCCCATTCAGGTTTAACCAAGTAGCGCTCAGGGCTGTTG
>ENA-OREB01000904-OREB01000904.1-marine-metagenome-genome-assembly--contig:-NODE-904-length-14791-cov-3.032078_pt1 | contig 14791 bp, 12 predicted proteins | sample MGYA00248625_ERZ508552 | MGnify/ENA primary metagenome ERZ508552 (study PRJEB26219, sample SAMN06267888) | marine metagenome | isolation source: Monterey Bay, California, USA | place: USA:Monterey Bay...
TAATTGGAAGATGTTTATTGAAAACCTCAACGACGCGGTACATCCCATGGTGGCCCATGCTTCGGTGGGACACGCTACCCGTAAGGTAGTAGATGGCCTGCCCGAGGGTGCACCCACACCAGGTGAGGCTGAAATCATTTCCCCCTTTGGTGGCTCCTACGAATTTTTTGATAGCCTGGGTTGTCGCACTATGCCCTTCGGTCATAGCTTCATGGGTGGCAAGGGCAGTATTCACAGTTCCTACTCCGAAATTCCCGGCTACATGGAGAGCATGGTGGCGTCCTACGGGCAGAAAAAGGTAGACGAGATACTGTCGCAAAACCGCCACAACACCACGGTCTATCCGTCCTTTACTCTCAAGGATGCGGTGCAGGTCGCACGGGTGTGTCGCCCCATTGCTGTGGACAAAACACTGATAGAAAGCTGGCACTTCCGCCTGGTGGGTGCGCCAGAGGAAATGCTGCACCGCACGATTACCTATTCCCGACTCATCAACTCCCCAGCTTCCATGGTAGGACCCGATGACTGGGATTGCTATGAGCGCATGCAGAATTCCCTGCAGTCCGAATCGGCGCATTGGGTAGATATGCGACGCTTTATCGGGCAGGAAAAACTCGAGGGTGATGTGACGGTGTCCCCGGGTACCAGTGATCAGGCCTCAAGGAACCAGTACAAGGCCTGGAGTGCCTACATGACAGGGGAGGTGGCCTGATGTTGACGGCAAGCAAGAACGAAGCATCTGACCTGCGGGAAATCGAAGCCTTCCTGTACCGGGAAGCCGATTTGCTGGATGCCGGTAACCTGCGCGCCTGGCGCGATCTGTTTACTGAAGACGGCACCTATTGGCTGCCTATTTCTCCGGACCAGGATGATCCTCTGGGTCACATCTCCATCATTTACGAAGACAAAATGATGATGGCGATCAGGGCCGAAAACTTTGGTCATCGCCTGGCGGCCTCCATGCAGTATGCGGTTCGTAGTTCCCACATAGTCGCCAACACCCGCCTGCAGGAGCGCTCCGCGGATGGCAGTGAGATAGTGGTCAAATCCAATTTCCAGGCGGTGATTTACTACCGGACCCAGAGCGTGTACGCCGGTACCTGTACTCACAAGCTGCGCCGGGAGGAAAGTGACTGGCGTATCGTGCAAAAGCGGGTTGATCTCATCAACTGCGATGCGGATCATAAATCCATCGTCATTTATATCTGATCCGAAAGTCATGCTGTACCTGAGATTGCCGGGACGTCGCCTGCATAGTCTGTCGCCAATAGAAGATAGCGCCCTTCAACACTCGGTCGCCCACAAAGCTAGAGTAAAATTCATTGGACCAGGCGCCCCCTTCAGTTCAATAGAGGTTTTGAAACGATTGCTGTCGGGTGCCCCTGTTTTGAACTCGACTTCGATCAGTTTGGGTAGGACAGGACGATCGAGTCGCTGGTGCTAGGTTAACTTATAAATCCGTTTTACGTTTTCCCCTAAAAATTTTTGTCGGTCAGCAGCTGACAAGGGTTCAACAAAGTTGGTCAGGGCATCTACCCATGTATGGGGATGATCAGGGTGGGGGTAATCGGTTGCCCACATAAAATTGTCAGCACCGACGTGAGCGATGGTATGCGGTGCAGTGGTCTCGTCAGGATCGCCAGAAATGAAACACTGTTCGCGAAAATAGTCGGATGCAGACCTTCTTTTACCAACGGCATTCATGGCATCTGTATATGCGTCAAGTCGATCCAGCATGGCGCCAATCCAGCCACACCCAACTTCCAGAATACCAAGTTTTAAATGGGGGAATCGATCCAGCGTCCCAAGCGCCATGTAGGATATCACCACCTGTTGGACAACACTGCGCAGCCAGATCATCTCACCCCAGGCACGACCCTGCCTGGGCCACTTGAATATGCCGTCGGCTGCGCCGTGGGGAATGAAAGTTGGATGAATAGTAATAGGTACATCCAGCTCCTGACATTTTGCGTGCAGTATGTCGTGCTCTTCAGCGCCATGAATAATCCCTTTGTGATTAAACGGATTAACCCAGGCGCCCCGGCAACCTTCCTTTACCGCGCGTTCCAGCTCCGCGGCTGAACCTTCCGGATCGAGAAGGGTTAGTTGGGCAATAGGAATTAATCTGCCCCCTGAATCCTTGCAGAATTCCGCAATCCATCGGTTGTAAGCCCGTGCATACGCAAGGCTGATCTCCGGGTCGTCTAGCTCACATTCCCATAACAATCCGATAGTAGGATACAACAGGCAATGGCTCAGATTTTCCTGATCCATTAGGGACATGCGCTCCTCTGGGTTGCTTGAGCCAAAAGGCATGTTCTCGGAATAGCGGCGGTCAGGTCGAGGGCGCATATCTTCTTCACCCATGGCTCCCAACAATCCAAGGCTGCCTTTCACACTTCGTTTTGACGGTTTACCGTTGATTTCCAGATATTCGAATCCGTCGTTATCAACTTTAATTCTCAACGCCCGGTCCTTGTATTTATCCTCCAAATAGGTCTCCCACAAATCTGCGGGTTCGAGGATGTGACCGTCGGCATCAACCGTACCGTCGTAGGGGAATTTTTTGATTTCGTATGCCATGAATCATCTCCGTGCAGTCGATCAATCCATCTTGATGATCTGTAATCTCAAGGCTAACACCATTGCCAAGAATGATTGGAGCAGAAACAGCCCCATCCTCTGAAACTAAGGGTTATGGGCCTCCCACTGACCACGAAGCAACCCATAGTTTTCGCTGTCTTCCAATATGCCCCATTTTTCGACGTGATCGCGACTTGTTCCTTCGTGTAAAAAGCCCGCGTTCGCTAAAACTCGCCCCGATGCAGGGTTGCGTGAGAAGTGACGAGCATACAAGCGGGCCAGATTCAGGCTAGAAAATGCGAACCTAACAATAAGTTGGGTGGCTTCAGAACAGACGCCTTGACCCCAAAAAGGCTTGCCAATCCAATAGCCGATCTCGGCCTGATGGCCCTGCTCGATACTCATTAAACTAATGGCACCCATCAAGGCAGAGTCGTGTTTGCGGGTTATGGCAAAAGGAACCAAAAGACCCTGCTGATAAGCAGTAGGGTGATGTTCGATCCATGATTCTGCCATACCATCCTCATAAGGGTGTGGAATGTTCGTTGTAGTGTCAGCTATTTCAAAGGCACCCGCAAGCTGTTGCACGGCAGCAGCATCTGACGGCAGAAAGCCTCTGAGAAATAGGCGGTCACTTTCCAAAACAGGCATCGTCATTCCTGATTGACGATGTAGTTCAAAAGCTCAGCCACCTGCTCAGGGGTTGTTGCCCAGGCTTGTGCGGCGGCATCAACTTCTTTCAAAGGGTGGATAATGTCTCGGTCATGAAGCGTGATGTAAGGCGTACCTATCGCTGCACAATAACCGGCATCGAAAGCCGCGTTCCATTGTTTGTACTTGTCACCAAATCTTATAACTGCGATATCGCAATTTTTAATCTGGGTCTTGGTTCGGATTGAATTTACTTTGGCTGACTTATGGTCTCGCCAGAAACCCACCTCTTCAGCTCCCAGAACATCACCTGCAGCATCACTTGCTTCATGATTGGTGACGGCTGAAGAAAAGGTGCACCCGTTACCTTTGCAGGCCGTAATAATTTTTTCTCTCCAGTCTGTATGTATTTCGCCTGAGAGATAGATATGCAGACTCATTTGATTTCCTTGGGTTTCTAAAAGCAGCTTAAAGCGCCATTCCGGCGTTCTCCAGTGGTATCATAGCATCAGGGTACATCAACCTTCGGCCCATCGGTTTTGGCGTTTATAAATTTTTCATCATTGGCGGTTTCAATTCTTCGTTGGTGTTTAAGACCATAGTATTGATATCTCTAGTAGGAACACAATATGACAATCCTGTCTCAATTTCTCAGCAAACTAAAAGCTAAGCCAAAAACGCTGGAAGAACAGCTCTCCGAGCTCGATCAACTACCGGTAGAGGCGCTAGTAGCTATTGCTGCGGAAAACGAGAGCGATGTGTTTCGTCGGGCGGCCATTGCCCGGCTCGACTATGGGCCAGCGCTAATCGGCCTCGCTTTTGACAAAGCAATTACCGGCGTCCAACAAGTCGTGCAACAGGTCGTGCAACAAGTCGTGCAACAAGGAGTACAACAAGGTGTGCAACAACACGCCCGACAGCGTCTTGCGGAGCTGGCAGATCAAGGGACAATCACGCTGGAACAGCTAGCTGCTGACGGTGTTGATCTTATGGCGCAGTTTGCAGTGGTCGGGTTTTGTCAACAGGATGATTTGCTGGAACAGTTGTTGGATTCGAACAATGACGAAGATTTTCTCTGTCAAATAGTATTGGAAGGCGTGTCGATTAAGTCGCGTCAGCTAGCGGCTGAAAAGATTGCAGATGAAGAGCGGCTTAAACTTTTATTGAAAGAAACCAAAGGTAAAGACAAGCAAGTCTATAAAATAGTGAAGAGGAAGTGCGATGGCATCCGAGATCGCGATCAGCATGCGGCACAAACCCAGGCCGAGATTGTTAGCCTGTGTGAACACTGGGAAGCGCACGGTAAAAGGCCCTTCGATAATTTTTTTACCGCGCGTCACCAGCAGTTTCAGGAACAGTGGGCGTTACTGCAAACGCAAGCTCATGAACCTATCGTCGCTCGGGTACGACAGGCCACGTTGGAATGCCAACAGACCATTGATGCCTTTATGAAACAGCAGGCTGATATTGAGGCGCGTGAGGTTGCCATCGCCAATGCTGCTCAGCAGCAAGCTGCGATTATCAACAAACTCCGTGGTCTACTTGCTCACCTGTTTGATTGCGTTGCGACTGAACAAGAGTTTGAGTCGGCTGAAGCGCTTTTGGAAGAATGTCGTCAGCAGTGGCTAGCTGCCGTTCAGTATAAACCTGCGCGTAAGTCGGATGATAAAACCTTTGCCCAGTTAGGCTCTGGGATCGAGTTTCAGTTACAACAGTTACAGCAGCATGGCAGTCTAATTGATCAGCTGGCGGCTTTTAGTGAACGCCAGACAGAGACTCATGCTGAAACTGAAACTGAAACTGAAACTGAAACTGAAACTGAAACTGAAGCTGAAGCTGAAGCTGAAGCTGGAACTAGTACTAGCGCTGATAAGGCGAATGTAGACACACATATTACCAAAGCTTCCGCTTATGACGATTTGCGGACTCGTATAGCAACGGCCAATCTACTGACCGTAGATTTACAACCGCAGCAGTTGTTAGATGCCCGGTCCCTGATTTCAGAGAGGGAAAAGCAAGCAGCAGAAAAAAAACAGGCAGAGAAAAATCAATTGCGCCAGCTAAGTGCTTTGGTCCGTAAGGCCCAGTCCGCCACTGATTCCGGGCAGTCGCGCCCAGCTGCCGGTATTAGGCGCACAATTGAGGAAAAGCGATCGGCATTGGAGCCCCTGCCAGCCTATTTGTCCAAGCAGTTGGAGCAGTTGGACGCTGCGTTAGAAAAACTACTGGATTGGAAAGACTATGTGGTCGAACCAAAACAACAACAGTTAATTGAACAAATGCGTTTGCTGGTCGGTAGCCAGGAGAACCCGGAAGCCCTGGCAACAAAAATCAGCCGCTTGCAGAATGAGTGGAAGGGCTTGAGTAAAGGCGTCCAGGATCAGGACTTGTGGGAGACTTTTCATCAATTGGCGCAGCAGGCTTACCAGCCCTGCAAGGTTTTCTTTGATCAGCAAGCCAAAATTCGAAGCGATAATTTGGAACGACGAATCCAGATGGTCACTCAATTAGAAAACTATTTATCAGCGCAGCGGTGGAATGGAGAAGAAACAGAGGCAGAGGTCGTTGACAGCAGCGCCATAGAGAAATTAATCACCACGGCGATTAAACAGTGGCGTAGTTATACCCCTGTTGAGCGTGCCGCGAATAAAGCGGTGCAGCAAGGTTTTGATCGCGTGTTAGATTCGTTAAGAAAAAAGTTGAACGAGCACTATCAGAAAAATGCAGACATAAAGCGTGAGATTATCGACCAAGTATCAGCGTTGGTGGGTTGGCAGGATAATCGTCAGGCGGTAGAAGAGGTTAAACGGTTACAGGCACAGTGGAAACTGGCTGGGGCTGCTTTGCGTAAAGACGAGCAGGTTCTATGGAAAACCTTCCGCAAAGGCTGCGATGCCATATTTGAAAAGCGACAACAGCAAACGAAAGAGTATAAAGCGGAACTAGATGTCAACAAGAAGGCTGCGTTGGCACTGCTACATGAAGTTGAGGGTTTGATGGAATTGTCGGGCACAGCTCTCCTGGACGCCAGAGCCCGTGTTGCGGAATGTCAGGCAGAGTATAAAGCGGTGGGTAGTTTGCCCAGGGCGAAAGAAAATAGTTTGAACCGTGCATTCTATAAATCTATCGAACAATTTGATGACAAGGTTGCGCGGCAACTGAGTGCGTCTAAGGAACAAGTGTGGCTTGACTATCTGACGGCGGCGGATAAGATCCGGCTGATTCATGTCGCTGAAAGTACAGCCGCTGCGGCAATCCTTGAGCAGGAAGCAAAGGCTTATATGTCTAGCGTTGAGCAATGGCCCAAAAATGGATTGGCGGCGCTTGAACGGAAGATGACGCAAGGGGCTGGCGATGCAACGCAAGAAGAGAATGAGCAGGCGCTAAAAACGTTTTGTGTTCGGGCTGAAATACTGTGCGATCGGCCAACGCCAGATGAGGATAAGTCTCTGCGTATGCAGCTTCAAATGTCTCGTCTGGAGCAGGGGCTTGGACAAAAAGTGACCGACAAAAAGGTTGAAATGAACGCGATGGTATTTGACTGGGCCGCAGTGGGGCCGGTGTCGACGGTGATTTATCAACCTTTGCTTGAACGTTTTCTGAGGTGTCGGTAATCGCTAAAAATATTCCGTTAGTGAAAAGATCGTTGGTGCTAGGTGAATTTTCGGTTTCAGAAAAGCTCTGGCCAAATTCTTATGAGAAGCGCATGCAATATGGTTAAATTTTTATTGGTTGCGATCGCGATCCCCAGCGCTGTAATAGCCGTCGCGTTATTATTGGTAATGACGCCCATGGAGCATCTGAGCACCGTTGAAGATGTCTTCGGTTTTGAAAACTCAGGGGAGAAGAAACCGGGTGAGGTATCTTCCCCAGCGACGATACACCGATATGTGGCCAGGGATGGAGAGCAACTGGCTTATCGAGTGTACCCGTCATCCTCGTCGCGGATCCTATTGTTTGTTCATGGTTCTTCCTACCATAGCGCTGCCTATGACGGTTTAGCAAAGTCGATTAGTGAGGCAGGCCTGGCGACAGTCTATATGCCGAATTTGCGGGGCCATTACCTGTCTGGCGCGCGACGGGGTGATATTGATCACATGGGGCAACTCGAAAGTGACCTTGCTGATTTGATTGCTCATGCTCGCAGTGAAGGAGATACGGGAGAGATTATTGTTGGTGGTCATTCCAGTGGAGGTGGATTGGCGATTCGATTTGCCGGTGGTGAACACAGTGCCCTGGCTAGCGGATATTGGCTGCTGGCACCTGTGATTCCTGGGGCGCCGAGCGTCCGTGATGGAGATGCTGGAGGCTGGGCAGTAGTGAATAACGGTCGGCTCGCAGGATTGCTAATGTTAAACGCATTTGGCATTACCGGCTTGAATGGTTTACCCGTGATTCAGTTCAATAAGCCTGTCGTTTTTCGGGACGGTTCCGAGACGCTATCTTATTCCTTTCGGCTAAATCAGTCTTATCATCCTCGTTACAACTATGAACAGGATATCCAGGCGATGGGTGACCGTGTTGAAGTATTCGTCGGTGAACACGACGAGGCGGTAGACCCTGAAATGCTGAAAATTGTTTTCACCGATGCTGGCTCCAAAGCCAACATTCATGTTTTTGCCAACGTTAATCATTTTGGTATTTTCGACTCTCCGGCGGCTAGGCAATCGATTGTCGACGCGTTACGTTAAGGTCCTTTCTATTTACGTGGTTCAGGGTCTCCGATCGGTACAGCAAAAGCATCTGAAACCAGTGTCTTCACATTACTTCCAGTCAGTGATTTCAGAAAATCGACTAGCGCAGCGCGCTCGTCAGCAACCAGGCCCAACGGTTTTAACAAGGGGCTGAGCAATTCGTGGGGGATGCCGCCGCGATTATAAAAATCGACGACAGCCTCCAGAGTTAACATCTCGCCGTTATGCATATATGGCGCCGTTAGTGCGACGTTGCGCAAACCCGGCGTGCGATACTTCCACCGGTCAACTGGATTCAAGGTTACTTCGTAAATCCCGACATCGTTCTCCTTAGCGCCGCCAACACTCGCGATTCGGGCTTGATCGATGTTAGCAGTAATCCCCGGAGCCAATTGCACTGACACTTCCCCGGATGGTCGGAGCATGGAGTCCCCATAGCCAACACCGGTATTGTGTGCCTGCTGGTCTGTAAATAGTGCGTGGTCTTTTTGAATTAAATGACAGCTCGAGCAGCCGCCTTTACCAGTAAATAACTGGTACCCCAGAGTCTCACTGCTATTGAGTGCCAGGGGTTCATTAGCGTATAGCCAACGGTCAAAACGAGAATCTCCAGAAATTAAAGTGCGCTCATATTGGGCAAGTGCTTGGCCCACGCGTCGCATTGTCACTGGGCCACCAAAGGCCTGTTGAAACAGACCGGCATAATCCCTGGCATGCAAAATTGTTTCAATCACATAACCTATCGAAGGGTTATTCATTTCATTGCTCGCCAGCAATGGTGACCACACCTGCTGTTCGAGACTAAATTCACGCTGATCGACAAACAAACGTTGATAGTAGGCGACATTCAAAATGGTAGGTGCGTTCCGCTTCAGTCCGCGCCCTTCCGACCCGATGGGGCGAGCCAACTCATTGTTAGTAAAACCTTGCTCAGGGATATGACACATCGCGCAGGACATGGTTTTATTGCGGGACAGTCGGCGATCAAAAAACAACTTTCGCCCCAGCGCTATCTTTCGGGCATCGGGTTGGTTGTCTGCCGGGGCTGCCAGTTCCGGTAACCCCAGTTGTTTGGCTTTTACTATTTCCAGTAAATTTGCAGCAGAGCCGGACCGCAAGCTCAGGCTCAATGAGTCTGTTTCGTAATTCGCATTACTATAGTCGGTTTTATAGTCGCCGGGTGCCAGACGTATTTTTTCGTCCGCCTTTATGCTGAGTGAACTAAAGCACAAGCCGACTAACGCTAGTGTACAGCTTAATGAAACCCTCAACCGTTGACCCACTGATCGCTTAAAGTGAAACAGCCTTCCTGTTAGGTTTTTGGCCAACCTGTTCTTCGTTGAGCAAGGTGAGTACATCATTAATCAAGATGTCTGGATGGAGAAAGGAAACATTATATATGTTGCGAATTTGTTTTTTTCGATCAATCAAATACACCCGTAAGATATGCGAGTATTTTTTTCTGCCATCGGCTTGGGTCTGCATATCGGGAATCACACTCTGTTGGTACGCATCTAGAATCGGTTGGATTGCCTGCTCTGATTTGGTGGTGAGAAACTGCCAATCTGCGGCGCCGTCCTTATTGGCGCTACTGCCTTTAATGCTCTCTCCGAATTTATTCATAACTTCAGGGGTATCAAATTCGGGATCGAAACTAAGCGTCAATAAACGCAAGTTATCTGTCAGCCTCGGCTGTTCCTTAACTTTTCCTGCTAACCTATGTAAAACCATCGTCGATAAAGGGCAGCCATTAATATCGTCACAGGTGCGGTAAATAAAACTAAGCACCGTGATTTTTGCTCCTAATAAATCATCTAAATCTAGAGACTTGCCTGCGGCATCTAATATTGCACCGCCGGCGGCGGGCCGAATCTTGGGTAAATCATAGGTGCCTGCTACTGGCGCTTCAAAACTAAGTTTGCCCCAGCCAGGCGCTAGCACTACCTCTGGTTTAGAAGGCTCAGCGAGCACTCCCTGAGCAAAAACCAGGGCGACCAGTACAGCGTTAAACAATATCCTGGCCTTGCTACTTCTCAAGTAACAACCTTCCTATCCGGACCCAGGTGCCGCATCAGCTCTTGGCATTACCTGTTCGCCAGGCCGGAGGAATCGGTGCTCGTATCAATTACTGCGCTGATATTTTGCTCGAAGGGGCGTGGCATGCCGTAAAGGCCATAAGCACCAAAACGCATTTGGTGTGCACTGCCTAGTTTTTCGGCTTTAAAGTCAATCTCAAATTCCAGGTTTAGCTTGTTACCATCCCAGGTGTAGGATTTGAAGAACTGCTGGTCATCAGCGCCTTTTTTATCCCAGTTGCGCAATAGCGAAGAGGTAAAATAAGCACGCTTGCCATCCCAACTCTGCGAGATCATGTTCAACTGCGGACCAATGGTTTTCTCATAGATCTGCCTGGGGTTGAAGGGATCAGACACATCAAAGTAACGCGTCTTGCCATCCATAAAGGTTTGAACCCACAAACCGTTGTCATCCGAGGTGATCGAGATATCAACAGGCAATGGAATCTTGGCTGGATCTCCGATATCCGCCACCGCTTTGGCCTGCCACTCGCCTGCTTGATCTTCGTAAATCAGCCAGATCTGAGACGTTAGTGCCGTCGTGGTGAAACAATAATTGTGATTAGGTTGCCATGCACAACGAAGTTCTAAAGGCGCGCCAGGAACATCAAAAACCTTTTCCGGGTTTTTCGTATGCAGGTTCCATTTCACCACCGTGCTACCAAAACGCTTCATGGCTTCCGGGTCGCTCAGCATAGTGCCAAAGTCCATCATGTAGTTCGACCAACCTGTAAACGAGGATGTGAACATAGCGTTTCGCCTGGGCAGTGCGCGAATATCGTAGCCATAACCATCAGCGTAGTCGCCTGATTTTTCCGCACCTCTGAGATCTTGATCGGTTGGGTGCCAATGGGTAGCGATGTAGTCACCGGAATTGGAATACTCCACCATGGCTGTTCGTCCACCATGATCTACGTTATTGGATAATCCAGTTATCATCATCTTGCCTGCCAGCGCATAAAACGTATGCGGGCCGACAACACCGTCACTGGCTTTTACAAAATTATCGATCGTTTGATAGAGGGTTGGTTTGGCTGGGTCCGTATGAACATCAAAGATAAATATCTTATTACTGTCTAAACCACCTGCCCAAAGGTAGCGCCTGTCATCTGTGAAACCTGAGTGGTGCGCCTCATTGCGTCCGCCGACTGAAAGAGTGTTAATGACTTTGCCGTAACTGGGCGAATGAGGGTTCACATCAATAGTCACCATTTTGTCCTGTTCGTCACCTAGGCCTTCCTTGCCCAAGGTCCACACGTAAACAAAATCTTCCTGACCAACGATTTTTGCCATATAGGGCGACATACAGGTTTCGTCTGCCAGCACGTTCATCGAGGCACCGCATAAAAGGCCAGTTATCACTGTAACAAGCGAACTGATTTGAAATATCTTCATAGTATTTTTCCTGTTAGAGGATTTAATTTTGGCAGAGTTTAATGATTCCATATTATGGTCCCGTGAGCCATTCCCGTGCTTTTAGCATCCCGTGCCAGTATACAAGGGGTAAGATTCGTCCCTTTAGAAACCAGGCGAGCCTGGTTGGCTTAGTGCCTTCGTTCAACCAGGCTGGGAAGGTCGGGGTGACCTTGCCTCCATAGCCAAATTCTGCCAACACGATCTTGCCATTCTCAACCGTGAGCGGACAGGAGCCGTAGCCTTTGTAGGCCGCAGAATGTGGTTGACCTGATATTGCATTACAAATATTTTGGGCGACCACAGGCGCTTGTTTCCTGGCCGCGGCCATAGTTTTTGCATTTGTGGTATCCATAACATCACCCGCTCCCCAGACATTGGGATATCGCTTATGCTGTAACGATTCGGGATCGACCTCGAGCCATCCGCCATCGCCGGCAAGGTCACTATTTCTAATCACGTCAGGGGCACACTGGGGTGGACAAACATGCAGCATATCGAAACGGGATTCGACAATCTGCTCGTTACCCTCAGCGTCGGCGGTTTTAAACCATGCCGTCTTGCTGGTACCATCAACCTTGATCAAATTGTGCAGATAATTGATTCCTACTGCATATTTCTCCATGTAGGCGGTGAGAGCGGGTACGTAGGCCGCCACGCCAAACAGTGCACCACCGGCGTTGTAGAATTCGATATCAATGTCCGAGAGCTTTCCGCTCTTCAGCCATTGCGAGGCCGAAAGATACAATGCCTTTTGCGGCGCGCCAGCGCACTTAATCGGCATTGGGGGCTGGGTAAACAATGCTTTACCATTGTTCAGGCCCTGCACCAATTGCCAGGTGTATGGCGCAAGATCGTAGCGATAGTTCGAGGTTACACCGTTCTTACCCAATGTTTCTTCAAGACCTTCAACGGCATTCCAGTCCAGCTTTAAACCCGGCGCAACTACCAGGTGCCCATAGATGAGAGAAGTGTCATTGTCCAAAGACACGGAGTTGTCATCGGGGGCAAAGCCCGTCGCCGATTGAGCAATCCAGTTGACACCTGCGGGTATAAGATCAACTGTTTTTCGATGGGTCGATTCTGGCTCAAAAACACCACCTCCTACCATGGTCCAACCGGGCTGATAATAGTGATCAGAGGAGGGGTCTACCAGGGCGACGCGCAAGCTACCATTGCGCTTTAGCAGGCTACTGGCCGTAGCGATCCCGGCAGAGCCGGCACCAACGATCACAATATCGTAGCTAGTCGCTGTTGTGCTGGTTACTGTCATAAATGCTCCTCGTAATTGGCTGTAGGTAGTTGGCTTTAGGTAGTTGGCTTTAGGTAGTTGGCTTTAGGTAGTTGGTATAGGTAGTTGGTATAGGTAGTTGGTATAGGTAGTTGGTATAGGTAGTTGGTATAGATAGTTGGTATATATAATGCCCAAACAAACAGTCGTTGCCACTATTTAAAGAGGTCGAGAAAAGGGCCTCCACCTGGAATCTAAATACTGACTCGACGATAGCATATTATCCGCAAATCCGGGTGCAGTTTCCTGTCGTTGGTATAGGTGGGTTGCAGGGCAAGTCTGGGGCTGGCAGTGATGGCGGTGCAAAACGGCCGTTGAATGTTTACCAATGCAGCTTCGAAATTCAGAATATTGACTGAATTTTTCTTGATTCAATCGTATAATCGCTTCGATCAAATTATTACATTCAGGGACGTAAATGAGCGACGAATCAACAAAACCAGAAAACGATGACGGCTTCGCAGATGCATCTGCAGCAGTTGCAGTAGTGGTGCTTCCGGTGCTGGCCATTATCTACTGGCTATCGGGTATGCCCACCAGCTAGGAGCTGGCCCGATCAGGTTGGGTGCGGTGAGTGTGATTTCGAACCACCACCGTCACGTCTAAGAATTCCTCTTTATTTCTAGCGACCCACTATCATTTTAGGATTAGCCGAGTAGTCCTCTAATCGAACGAAATGATGACCAGGCGTCTTGCGGTCAGGTCCTACGTGCCCTAGGGGACGCGACTGTTTTGGGACGGTCGCTGGCAGATCTGGCTAAAGCGTGAAGCCCCGCTAAAGAATCAGATTCACAACGCCAATCAGTGTTAGCACGAACAAGATTGTAAAGATCAATCCAGCGGCAATAAACACTAGAGGGTTCCCTCTGGTGAAATCCCGTTCGCGATTTTTTGAATTCTGGACGCCCAGTGCGGCCGCCAGTACGCTCATCACAACTTCCCAAAACCGGGGTTCGTGAGCTTCTTCCGTAGCAGGCCTTTGGTCTTTTTCAGAGGTTTCGCGCATGGGCATTATTATGCGTACTTAAGGTTAGGAGACAACCACCTTTCGGTGATATCAAGAGATTGTCCCTTACGTTTTGCATAGCTCTCTACCTGGTCTTTATCGATTTTCCCCAGTCCAAAATAACGTGATTCAGGGTGAGAAAAATAAAAGCCGCTAACAGCGGCGGCAGGGAACATTGCGTAATGTTCAGTCAGATTGACCGAAATCTCGGCTGTCGCATTCAGAAGCCCAAACAAAGTTCCTTTCTCAGTGTGATCAGGACAGGCGGGATATCCCGGGGCGGGACGGATACCCTGAGACTTTTCTTTGATCAATTCTTCATTACTCAGTGATTCTGAAGTTGAATAGCCCCAGTACTCGGTGCGAACCAGGTGGTGCAGCTTCTCGGCGAAAGCTTCTGCCAGTCGGTCTGCCAGGGCCTTGACCATGATGGCACTGTAATCATCGTTTTGTTCTTCGTATTTTTTGGCCAGGTCGTCAGCACCAAGGCCGGCGGTGACCACAAAGCCGCCAATATAATCGTTGAGAGCAGTATCCGTTGGCGCCACATAGTCAGCAAGGCAGAAGTTAGCCTGATCGTTCGGTTTGTTCGTCTGCTGTCTTAAATGATGAAGCTTCGTTTTGATCGTCGAGCGCGTGTCATCATCAAAAACGATAATGTCATCCCCGTCTGAGTTGGCGGGCCAAAATCCGATAATTGCATTTGCCTGGAGTAAGTTGCCGTCGATGATCTCGTTTAGGAGTCTTTGTGCATCATCGAATAGCTGCCGGGCGGGTTCACCAACGACGTCGTCTTCGAGAATTTTTGGATATTTCCCTGCGAGTTCCCAGGCGATAAAGAATGGAGTCCAGTCTATAAAAGGCAGAAGCTCTTTAAGTGGGAAATCAGTAATTGTTTTGGTTCCCGTAAATGTTGGAATGGGTGGCTGGTACCCTTGCCAGTTGAGCGCTGCTTTGTTGGCAACAGACGCCAGATAGCTCAGCGCGTCGCTCTTGGCAGTCCGATTGCTGTTTCTTATCCTGATTTTTTCATATTCCTCGGACAGGCTCGCCGCCAGTAATGGCTTCTTTTCCCCAT
>ENA-OREB01000915-OREB01000915.1-marine-metagenome-genome-assembly--contig:-NODE-915-length-14731-cov-4.044971_pt1 | contig 14731 bp, 17 predicted proteins | sample MGYA00248625_ERZ508552 | MGnify/ENA primary metagenome ERZ508552 (study PRJEB26219, sample SAMN06267888) | marine metagenome | isolation source: Monterey Bay, California, USA | place: USA:Monterey Bay...
GGGCAGCCATGGACATTTGGGTAGATGCCGGCGCCTGTCCCTTCGCAATCAGAGAGATTATTGCGAAGGCTGCGCACAAGCATGCAATGACTGCGACCTCGTCATTACTTACGACATTCCCTTGGCCGCAGACGTCATAGAAAAATCAGCACTGGTGCTGACGTCGCGGGGTGAGCGCTACACGCAAAACAATATTAAGCAGCGCCTACAGATGCGCGATTTTATGGAAACAATGCGGTCATCGGGCGCTCATACTGGAGGTCCTCCAGCACTAAACCTTACCGACCGAAAGCACTTTTCTGATCAACTGGACCGACTACTCACACAGGCTCAACGCGAAAAGTAGTCCCCCGTTGAGGACCACTGCCCGTGATAATGTTAGCGCCAGAGAAAGGCGGCGTCTTAGGCGACGTTACGCACCACGAACGCGCTTTGCTGGCGCTTCGTGATAACGGGCCAGGGCTGCCGAACGCCTCGGAGACGTTCAGTTCAGACCCCAACCGCCTGTCTGATGCACCTCAGAGAAAGGCCAGAGCCTGGGGTGAAGCCTTACGTAAAGTCTCTAAACATGGGCACCAAGCACGCGTCATTCGCCGCTGTTCGTAAATAGCGCTTTGCAGTGTGGTTTGAGAGTGGATTTTCTGCCGTAAACGCAGAGAACACGTAAACAGGTTTGGCCCGAAGTGAACGGGGCACCTGTGGTTTTTCAGAGTGAGTCGCGGGAGCACGCATACGCACCTCCTCAGTTAACCGACCCAGCCCCATCCTCTCTCTGGTTTCGGTAATTTCAGAAGCGCATCCATGCGAGTGATAAGACTACGCACAGCAACCGCGTGTTTCCATTGCTTTGAAGGGGAAAAAGTGACTCATATGGGTCAAAACTGTGACCAAAATCGCACTTTTTGAAAGTTTTAGCACCGTATTCCCCTGACGGAACTAAAAATAGCCGCTGCCGGTAGCGATTAAACCCGCTCGTCCAGTGCCATCTCCACGCGCAATATAAAGATCAAAACTTCGGCCACCGCCCGGTAGAGTTCGGGGGGTATTTCATCACCAAGGGGTATTTTTGAGAGCAAGTAGCTCAACTTTGGATTCTCAACTAACGGCACCCCCGCTTGCTCGGCGCGTTCCTTAATGAGTCGTGCAATTTCTCCCTCGCCCGATGCCAGAATCGTTGGCGCTCCAAGTTGGTCGTAATGGAGCGCAACCGCTCTCTCAAACTCATCTTTTTTCATGCCAGTGCCTTAAAGCCGGGTGATGGGTCCGACGGTGGTGGCGAGACCACTACGGGCTCCGCAACGAGACGTTTCACGCGGAAGTCACTAATAATCAAACGATTTCGAAGGTCTGAAAAAGTCTTTTCAAACACCGCTCGTACCGGGGCGGCCTGGCTTTGAAGCACAATACTAATGTCGGAGCCTTTCATGGTCACCATGGCCTTAATTGGGCCCGCGCTGGGTAACTCAAGGTGTAAATGGACGCGCCACTCCTGATCTTCAGACGCCACATCGGCGGCGCTTGCATCGCGCTCAACAGTCATGGATAAGTCGGTAAAGCCGGCCGACAATTCAAGTGGCAGACTAAACACCCAGCGCTGACTCGCGCCGTCTTGCGGTATCGACACGAGCTGCTGCTGACCCAAGTTCGACAGTGCGGCATTTGTGAGCTCTGACAACGACGATAACGAGCCTCTCGACGCTGGTGGTAAACCGGCCGCCGTCATCTCACCGAGCAGTCGCTGAATCTGAGTTAATTGCGTCTTTGCAGAGCCTTTTACACGGGCGTCACGACCGGCCAATAAATTGGCCTCTGTCAGTAAGCCCGATTGTGCAACGGCTTGAGCTAAGCTGCTCGAGGAGAGCAGGCTCGACTGGAGTGCCTGCCCGGTAAGACTCGCAAATAACGCCGTGAGTGCTGGTGATTGACTAATGAGGGCGCGAAGCGGCGGGCTAGTTGCGATGGTCGACAGCAAGGTTGCCGTATTAGCGACACGCGTATCGGTGCTCACGAGCGGAGTAGACACTGGTGCACTCAGCGGTTTTCCAGGCCCTGCTGCAACGTCGGGCAAAAATGCCTTGAGTACGAGCTGGGGCGCGGTTTTTTGAACTTCGAGCTGCAGTCGATTGCCAGGCTGCACCGGCAAATCCATCGGCGTCACAAACTCACGCCCCCCCGCGCTCAGTAACATGCCACCACTGGGCATGCGATCGACAACCAGAGCATTAATCACCTGCCCAACGCGCCAATTACTGAGCATCAGACCAAAATTACGTTGGTCAACGCGGGCCGGTGTTAACGTTAATTGAAGTTCTTCCATAGTTATTTGCGAAGCAATTGCTATCCTCGTCTATATTAGCGTCATAACTTGTCGCTAACTTAAGGCAATAAGTGGTCATCGGAGGTAACGAGTGGATATTGCAACGCTTCTGGGAATGTTAGGCGCGATTTCTTTCATTGTCTGGACAATTGTCAAACAAGACCAGCTCGAAATGTTCACCGACGACTGGTTCTCACCGCTTTTTGTCCTCAGTGGCACCATCTTTGGTGTGATGATTCGTTACTCCCTCGGACACTTCCTCAGTTCACTGAGAGTGGTTTCACGCACATTTTTTAGCCCTAACAACGACCCTCAAGCACTTATCGATGAAATTGTTGAGCTGGCCACTGTCAGTCGCAAAGACGGGTTACTTGCTTTGGAAAAAGTGAAAATCAGCGAGCCCTTTCTTAAAGAAGGTGTTCAGATGTTGATCGACGGCAGCACTGCCGATGTTGTTAAACAAAGTATGAGCAAGAATATGCGGGGCACCATTGAGCGCAACACAGCGAGTGAAAAGGTGTGGCGCTCCATGGGGGAGTCCTCTCCTGCATTTGGCATGATCGGTACGGTGGTTGGTCTCGTTGCCATGATGGCAAAAATGGACGACCCCAAAGCGATTGGTCCCGCGATGGCGCTCGCACTCCTGACGACGCTCTGGGGTTCGGTACTTGCGAACGTACTTTTCCTGCCCGTCGCGGACAAACTTAAGTTTCTGTCGACCAATGAAAAACTCAAACTGACCTTGTGTATCGACGGCGTCATGGCGATTCAGTCCGGTCAAAACCCGCGCGTCATCGCATCGGTATTGAGCGCCTACCTCGACCCAACGCAGCGTGCCGGTAAGCCCAAGGCGCGGGCAAAATGAGTGACGAGGACTTTTTCGAAGAAGAAGAAGACGAAGGCAATCCCGACGGTTGGATGGTCACCTTTTCCGACCTCATGTCGTTACTTTTATGTTTTTTTGTACTGATCTTGTCGATGGCCGAAGTCGATATTATCAAGTACAAACAGCTCGCAGATTCCATGTCTGAGGCGTTTGGTGTGCAGCGCGATATGGAGTTGGAATCGGTACCTAAAGGCACAAGTGTGGTCTCCACCGAGTTTAGACCCGGGATTCCCGATGAGACCATTGTCGACGTGGTACAGCAGGTCACACAGGATCAAACCCGTAACTCTTTACGCATAGGCAATCCCGACGCCCCAGTCGCCGACGAAAAAGACGTCAGAGACGAGGTGCTCACGTATGACGAGATGATGGAGCTGATTCAAGAAACTGAACTTGACGCGGAAATGCTGAGACGTCTGCTACGCACCGAAATTGATCAGGGGCAGATCGATGTCGAGAGCGAGGCGAGGACCATTATTATTCGCATTCGTGAAAGAGGCTCATTTACCTCGGGTTCTGCCCTTCTAAATACGTCATTTGTAGGCGTGATAGACAAAATTGCATCGGCTTTGACACAAATTGAAGGAAAAATTGCGGTCGAAGGACATACTGACGATGTTCCGATCAACACATTCGCTTATCCTTCGAACTGGGATTTGTCAGCGGCGCGCTCAGTATCGGTTGTGCGGCGCATGCTGAACATCTCCACCCTGCGACCCGACAGAGTCACAGCGTCAGGTTTTGCGGACACGCGAGCCCAAGCCATTAATTCAACGGCAGAGGGCCGAGCAAGGAATAGACGGGTGGAGATACTGGTCAGACAACCGCTCAGTGAGAACAGTACTGAATTTCTGCGTCAGACCGTGCAGTGAGTCAATAACATGTCGATCACTTTCCCAAGATCGACAAAGGAGTGCATAGGGTGAGCGACAATCAGCGAGACTTTTACCGAATTCAAGACCGGCTGCTTATGGCGTGGCGACGTGCAGACATCAAGCCGGTTAGCGTCTCGGTATCGGCCATGCTTTCCCTCAACAAAGAACTTGAAGAAGCCCTGTTAGAACTCAACGAAGAGTCTCCAGAGCTCGCCAAAGTGATGACACTGCTGAATCAAAAAATGGAATTGTTGAACTCAAAGGACGACCCGCACAGTTCGTCGTCTAACCTCGGTGGGTTTTGCGATAAGTCCTACGTGGACGTGAGCTTGAGTGGCTCCGGCATGGGTTATTTCTCGCTGACTAATGCTGAAGAGGGCAGTGGCGTTGAAGTTATCTTAAATCTCGAAAGTATTAATGTAGAGATCACCGTGAGCATGGTCATTATTGAATCACGAGTATCGGCGGATGCAGAGAACCCTGGGTTTTGGCTGCGCGGCCGTTTTTTAGAAGAGCAAGACAAGCAGGTTGATGCGATCGTAGCGCACGTTAATCAGCGCCAGTTCGAACAACTTCAGCGCCGCACGCAGGCCAGTACTGTAAAAAAGGTCAGTGACGAAGAGGCAAGTTAACGCCAGGCCACCAGTTTTGATTTGAGTCTCGCCACGGCTTGTCCGTGAATCTGTGACACCCGAGATTCGCTAACGCCGAGGACCAACCCAATTTCCTTCAGGTTCAAACCCTCGCTGTAATACAAGGACAGCATAAGCCCTTCTTTTTCCGGAAGCAGACCAATTGCCGCAACGAGCGCCTCACGCTTTGACTGCTCAGCAAATTGCTCTTCGGGCTCGTCTTGTCCCGGTGGCAGTTCGGCTTCGTCGAGTTGCGTCACTCGCGCGCAAGCCAGCTCGCCCGCAAGACTTCGATAGTCTTCGACAGGCATGGCAAGTTCATCTGCGATCTCGCGCTCGTTAGCCGGACGCCCCACGCGCTGTTCAACCCGCTCAATGGCGGACGCCACGCGACCCAAGTCGCGCTGAACACTGCGGGGCAACCAATCGCGGCTTCTTAACTCATCCAGCATCGCACCGCGGATGCGAATGGTTGCGTACGTTGAAAAAACCGCGCCCGAGTCACTCTGATAGTCATCGACTGCTTTTAACAGACCAATGAGTCCGACCTGTATGAGGTCGTCAATCTCAATGTGAGACGGCAACTTAACAGCAAGCTGACTGGCAATTCGCTTAACCAGTGGCAAGTGCTGTTGCACGAGGTGGTCGGTCGGCTGACGCGAGTGAACCTCGTACTCTGACAACATGGCTTCAGTGCCGAACCGCATGGGCCTGCTGCTTAAGGAGCTGCTCAACAAAGAAGCCCACACCTGAACTCTGACTCCTAGGGGCCTGCCGATTCAGTCGACGTCCAGCCTCTCGAATGGCAATGGCAGCAGGGGAGCGGGGATACACACTGACTAGGGCACGTCGCTCTTGAACAGCACGACGCAGGTACATGTCTGTCGGAATCGCGCCCAAGTAACCCAACTCAACATCAAGGTAACGGTCACACACGTTCGCAATTCGCTCAAAAAGTTGCTTCCCTTGAAGCGGGTTGTCGACCTGGTTCGCCAGAATTTCGAACCGCCTCAAATCCTTTTTCGCACGCAACACTTTCATGAGTGCGTAAGCGTCTGTCAGCGATGCCGGCTCATCACAGACAACGAGCACAGCCGATTCACAAGCGGCAACAAACGTTTGAACCGTTTGATCAATCCCGGCTCCGGTGTCCACAATTAAAACATCAGGCGGCATCAACTGATCTGACAGCTGGCGAATCAACGTCTCTTGTTGCGTTTTCTGCATCTCCACCATTTGAGAAACACCCGATGCGGCGGGAATCACACGAACCCCCTCTGGACCGTCGACGACCACGTCAGCCAGCGTTTTTTCGCCGGAAATAACATCGGCTAGGGTGTGCTTAATTTGCATACCCAATACAACGTCAACATTAGCAAGACCCAGATCGGCGTCAAACAGCATGACATCGAGCCCTTCCATTGACATGGAAACAGCTAAATTAACGGCGATGTTCGTTTTACCAACACCCCCTTTACCGCCCGTGATTGCTATAACCTGCATCTCTTTTCCTCTCGCTGCAGTCAACCGTTTTGCACTGGTCTGCGCTGCCGCAAACGTTGCACGATGTCCATCGTAGCTCATGTGCTGCAACATGGTTAGACCGCCACCTTGAGTTGCTGGTTTTTGCGCTCTAAATTGCGACGCGCTAGACGTTTTGACTCGTTAATCAACCCCTCTGCAGTAATGCGCAACAACTCATTGTTCGCGCGATCGGCCACCCCAGCAACCGGAATCTCGCGCGAGGCCAGTATCCCAAGTACAGGACCGATCGATGTTGCTTCACTCAGCTGGGTCAGCACAGACCCAGCCAATGGAAGCTGCTCAGCGTGCTGAGCGAGAAGCTGCAGGTACTCCTCCTGAACCGTACACGGCAATACCAATATTGCAGTCAAGCCTGCACGTTGGTTCAGGAGTGTCGCGATCGCAGGATCTTGTCCACCTTGTGACGGGAGGAGATCAGGCGTTTCGATGAAGACCTGTCGACAGGTTTTAACCGCCGCCAACGCCTTCTTGAGGGATGCGGCATCGGGGGCCATATAACTTGAAATATCTTGCTCGTGACAGAATCGGCCAAGGGCTGAAGACGGATCCTGAAGCATACTGATAACAGCAATGTCGCTGACCGGCATTTGGTGCACTGCCGTCGCAACAAGCTGTTGAATAACAAGTGATCGGTCGGCACCACTGCCGCCGACGACCGCTTTGACACGCAGACCGGCCTGCTCCGCGTCGGTTAGGATCTCAATACGCGCCGATAGGCTGGTTACGGCCTGGCGCCAACCATCGTTCAACGTCGCGTCAGCCGAAACCCCCTCGACAAGCTCACCAATCAACACGCGATCCAGGCCCAGCGTCGACAGGCGTTGCTCAACGGTTGCCACCACAGGTCTCTTTCCAGCGGTGTCTTGCCACTGTCGCTGACCCAAGGCTGCATGAAGTGTCTCGCGTAAATCGGTCAGTTCGCGCTTTAAATGCGCCAATGCAATCTCATTCGTACCGTCTGCCGAGGTGTCGGTGGCAGGACGCGCTTGATCGATGGCCGAAATAACAGACCCTGTTTCTAACATTGCACAAATCTCAACGCCGTCAGCGGTCCGCTTGTTCGACAAGATGAGCGCTTCGGGCCCCATAACGATCCGAACTTGCTCAAGCGCAAGCTTGTTATTTCGTCCCGTAAAGCGTTGTACATTCATAATCGTTCTCCAAAAACGCCAATACTTTGACGTCGATACTGCTTAAGACTCTATTCCGCGCCAAAAGCGGCCTAAAAAGTCGGTTAACACAGATAAAGCAATTTGCAGGCCAACTTTTAGTTTTGACCACCAACCGTAGTCACCACGCGGATATTTTTATCACCTGGAATTTCTTCGTACGCCAAAATATAAAAGTTGCTCATGCGGCCTCGCAGCAGCTTTGACAAGAATCCGCGAATGATTCCGGAGACAAGTAGGACTGGGCTGGCGCCTTCCGTTTCCATTTTCCCTGCTGCATCACCAATACCTTTCACCATGGTGTCCAACAGATTCGGCTCAATAACGCCGTGATTGTTCTGAACGGCACTGCTCATCATTTGCTCAAGTTGTGGGTCGAGCACCATCACGGGTAGCTCTTGTGCGCCACCAATAACAGATTGGAAAATCGACGGTCCCAGAGCGACGCGTACCTGCGCCACTAATTCCTCTGGATTATTCTCAAGACCGCGATGGATCGACAGCGTCTCTGCGATAGTTCGTATGTCTCTAATGGGGACGCCCTCATCGAGAAGGCTGTGAACCACGCGCGTCACATCGGCAAGGGACATGGTGTTGGGTACCAGGTTTTCAACGAGCTTGGGCGCCGTTTGCTTGAGGCGCTCGAGCAACTGTTGCACGTCATCTTGTCCGATCAACTTTGCTGCATTATTTTTAAGCAGCTGGCTTAAGTGCGTTGCAATGACTGTGGAGCTGTCCACAACCGTGTAGCCTGCGGTTTGCGCCGCATCTCGCTGTGACGGGTCAATCCACAAGGCGTCGAGGCCAAAAGTTGGGTCTTTGGTGGCAATGCCGTCGACTTGGCCAAACACCTGTCCTGGATTAATGGCAAGCTCCCGATCTGGAATCACCTCGCCTTCACCCATAGACACACCGTGAATACTGATCCGGTACTTGTTGGGACCCAGATCGAGGTTGTCGCGAATGTGGACCGAGTCGACTAAGAATCCAAGTTCCTGCGACAGCTTCTTTCGCACACCTTTAATACGACTTAATAAGTCGCCACCTTGCGCAGCGTCCACCAAGGGGATGAGTCGATAACCCACCTCAAGTCCAATTTGGTCCAGATTTGAAACATCGTCCCAGCTCAGTTCATTACTCTTGGGCTGCGCCTGAGGCTCAGGGACTGCTTCAAGCACTTCAGGCGTTATGCCCTCTTGTGAACGAAGGTACCCGGCGACACCCAGCAGCGTTGCGATGGAAATAAACACCAGATTGGGCATGCCAGGGACGATTCCCATGGCGCCGATAATGCCTGAGGCAATAAACAAGACCTTGGGGTTGCTCGTGAGCTGCTTTGATACTTCTGCGCTCATGTCCTGCTCACCCGAGACACGCGTCACAATAATGGCGGTCGCGGTCGATAACAGCATTGCGGGAATCTGAGCCACCAGACCATCACCAATCGTCAGGAGCACATAGTTTTGTGCGGCCTGTGACGCGTCGAGCCCGTGTTGCAAGGTGCCGATGGCAAAACCGCCCAAAATATTAATAAACAGAATTAAGATGCCGGCTACGGCGTCACCGCGAACAAATTTCGAGGCCCCGTCCATCGCGCCGTAGAAGTCAGACTCGCGCGTCACGCGCTCTCGGCGCTCAAGCGCCGCTTCAGAGCTGATCAGCCCCGCATTCAAGTCGGCATCAATCGCCATTTGCTTACCGGGCATTGCGTCAAGCGTAAAGCGCGCGGTGACCTCTGAAACTCGGGTTGCGCCCTTCGTCACAACCACAAAGTTAATCACCACCAAAATGGTGAACAACACCAAACCCACTGCATAACTGCCACCGACCACGAACTCACCGAAGGCCTCAATAACCCGGCCCGCGGAATCTGTCCCGGTATGTCCGTTTAACAAAACAACGCGCGTCGACGCCACGTTGAGTGCCAGCCGCATCAGCGTTGCGAGTAATAAGACCGTAGGGAACACACCAAAGTCGAGCGGTCTTGTGGCGTAGACAGAGGCCATTAGGACCATGATCGAAAGCGCAATACTGACGGTGAACAAGACATCGAGTGCCATGGCCGGAAGCGGCAATACAATCATTCCCAACATCATGAGCATGATCGCGGGTGTACCTAAGCCCGACAGGAAGGTCCCGCGGTTACCGGGTTGGTCGAGAACGAGAGAGCTCGTAGCCATGGTCCATTATCTCCTAGTGATACTCTGCAAACTCGCTCGGCAGCTCAACAGGCGCGGGGCGAGGGATATAATCGGTGGGTGTTGATTGACGCAAGTGATAGACATAGGCAAGGACTCTGGCCACTGCCAAGAACAGCGGGCCAGGAATCTCGTCACCGATTTCGGTGGTGCCGTGCAGCGCACGTGCGAGCGGCGGTTCCTCGTAAATCGCAACGTCGTGTTCCATCGCGATCGATCGAATCTTAAAGGCGATCAAATCCTGACCTTTCGCAACAACGCGCGGCGCGCCGGAACCGTCTTTGTCGTATTTCAGCGCAACCGAGTAGTGTGTCGGGTTCGTAATCACAACATCCGCGTCGGGGACATCCTGAAGCATGCGACGCTGTGAGGCCTCGTATTGAAGCTGTCTAATGCGCGACTTGACCTCAGGACGACCGTCGGTTTCCTTGCTCTCGTCCTTAATCTCTTGCTTGGTCATGCGCATTTGCTTGTTGTGGCTCCAAAGCTGGAACGGCACATCAATCGCGGCAATCAGAACGAGCGTTGCCGACAAAAGCACTAAGGCCACCATGATCATGCTGCCCGAGCGCGCTATGCCCTCCCTGACGTCCAGCGTAATCAACGACATCACGTCACGCTCCAGAAACTTGTAAATGAGTACAGCAACACCCAGCACCAAAAAGAATTTGAGCAACGCCTTGACCAACTCAATGAGTCCTTTGGTTGAAAATACGCGCCCTAAGCCTTTTATTGGGTCCAGTTTTTCAGCCTTAAACGCAATGGCCTCGGCACTAAAGAGCATGCCGCCCATGAGTGCAGGACCTGCGAGCGCGGCGACCACGGTGATGGCAAGAAACGGGGCGATAAGCACCAGCGCAGACATCATGACCTGCATAAGATGCACCGGTATCAACTCAGGCTCACGCAGCACATCGCCATTCGGACTCAGCGCCTCGGACACGATGGCGATGAAACCTGTCATCGCCGACGCACTGAATAACCACAGCGTCAATGCACTGATCAACATCACCAGCAGGGTGTTGAGCTCGCGTGAACGGGCGACCTGCCCCTTCTTACGGGCTTCGGTAAGCCGTTTGGCGGTGGGCTGTTCACTGCGTTCTTGCCCGGTCTGCTCTTCTGCCACGCGCCCCCCTTACCCGAAGGCGCCAATGCCGCGCTGAAGCGACGCACCAATGAGCTGCGTTAACGCCTCGATAAACCCGGGCATGACAAGAAACATGATAAGAAGCCCGGCAAAGATAGTGACCGGGAAACCCACCGCAAAAATGTTGAGCTGCGGCGCCGTGCGCGTGACAATGCCGAACGCGACGTTGATTAACAAAAGCGCCGTCAGCGCCGGAAGCGCCAGTAAAATACCGCCAGCAAACACCGTGGTGCCCAAGGCGACCACCGCCGAGAGGCTCGACGCAGGAAGCCCCGCAACGCCAATGGGAATGATTTGATACGACTCGACCACCGCGGCGATGAGCAACAGGTGGCCGTCGAGCGCTAAAAACAATAGCGTCGCCAAAATGACATAAAGCTGGGAGATCACCGGCACCTGTACGCCGTTTTGCGGATCTACGGCCATGGCAAAGCCCAAACCCATCGTCATGGAAATGGCCTGGCCCGCAAAGACGGCGGCACCGAAGGCCATTTGGACGACAAAGCCTAAAACTAAACCGACACCGATTTCTCGAACGCCCATGAGCACACCAGCACCCGACAGTAGACTGTCAACCGGCGGTGTCGGGAGTGAGGGCGCAACAAGCGCCGCGATGAGTACGGCAAAGAGTGCTCGCGTTCGGACATTAAAGCCTGCCGCACTGAACACGGGAGCCACCGCCATCATGGCGGATAACCGCAAAAAAGGGGCGGCAAACAGCGTCATCGACGCGAGAATCGTATCGAATGAAATCGGCATCATTTCAGCCCACCAGCCCTGGAATATCCATGAACAAGCGCTGCGAAAACGTCACGATAATCCGCAACATCCAAGGCCCCAAGACAAATAGAACCACCACCAAGGTCAACAGTTTTGGAATGAAGCTCAGCGTCATTTCCTGAATTTGCGTCGCGGCTTGAATAACACCAATAAACAAACCCACCGCAAGCGCCGCACCGAGCATGGGGCCAGCGAGTAATACCGCGAGCCAGAGGGCCTGACGGCCAATATCGAGAACAGTTTCAGGTCCCATTTCAGTTACACCGCAAAACTACTGACAAGCGTTGCACTGATCAGCGACCAACCGTCGATAAGAACAAACAGCATAAGTTTGAAGGGCAGCGAAATAATGATCGGGGAGAGCATCATCATGCCCATGGACATTAAGACCGCCGCAACCACCAGATCGATCACTAAAAAAGGCACGAACAGTAAAAACCCAATCTGGAACGCCGTCTTGAGTTCACTGGTCAGAAACGACGGCAGTAGGACAAACAGGGGCACGTCTTCACGTGAACCAAACGCGCCGTAGCCGCCCAGCTCTGCAAACATCGCCAGGTCAGACTCGCGCGTCTGCGCAAACATAAACTCACGAAGCGGCACTTGCGCCACGTTCAGTGCTTCATCAAACGCCATATTCCCGTCGAGAAAGGGACTTAAGGCGTCGGCCCAGACTAAATCGATCACCGGGGACATAATGAACAAGGTCAAGAATAGCGCGAGACCCAAAATAATTTGGTTCGACGGCGTCTGCGCCGTGCCCAGTGCCTGCCGTAAAATAGCGAGCACAATGAGAATTCGGGTGAAGGCCGTCATGGTGATGAGCATGGCCGGCAACAGTGTCAGCACGGTCATAACCATTAAAATTTGAATGCCTAGGGCGTACTCGGTGTCGCCATTGGCCATCGGTGTCGAAGTGACCAGGGGGATCATCTGTGCCCATGCAAGACTGGGTGTTAGTCCGATGATTAGGGACAGAAGACAAAGAAGACGCTTCATGACGAGGCCTCTGATTTACCCATGGCGACTTTCCAAACCTCTGAAAAATTGGTTGTACTCGTCTCTTTCGGGTCCACAACAGGCTCGTCAAAGACGTGGATCTTGCGAACGTTACCGGGGCCCACGCCGACTAATACCTGCTGGTCACCCACCTGAAGAAGGACGGCGCGCTCGCGTTGGCCAACGCTTACACTCGAAAGAACACGCATGTTACCGCTCATCTGGCCGCTCACTCCGTTAAAGCGCTTCAGCAAGACAAGCACGCCGACAAGCAGCAAGATGACCACAACGAATGAACCGACGACCTGCAGTAAGTAGTCCCCGGTAAACAGGCTGCTCGGTGCGACCGCTGGCGCCGTCTCCTGCGCAAGCGCTGAAGAGGTAACAAACAAAAAAAGTGAGGCCAAAGTACGCATGATTAGCCCAGCTGCTCCAAACGTTCTTTTGGACTCACCACGTCAACAAGACGCAGTCCAAATTTTCCATCCGCTGAAACGACTTCGCCGCGGGCGACAAGCGTGCCGTTAATCATAATATCCATCGGCTCCGTCACACTGCGATCGAACGACACAACGCTGCCGGGGGTGAGTGATAACAGCTCCTTAATTGCGAGGCTCTTGCGACCGACTTCGACCGTCATGGTGACCGGCACGTCCATCAACATGTCCAAATCAATATCGCCAACGGCACCCGATGGCACATCTTCAAGCTCTGGCGGTACTGCCGTTGTTTCGTCTTCGCTCATTGTTTGCGCTCCTTAAAATTCGTAAATTGCATGGCCTTGAGACCGTCGTGGGCGCCGTATCGTCCATGCGCAACCGCTCGGCCGTTGAGCTGGAGTGACATAGCGTCGGGCTCCTCGATCGGAATGGTCATGCCGACCTTCATGGCCAAAAGGCTCTTAATCGTTGTTTCTATAGCGTCAATAGAGCCACTGACCTCAACCGATACGTCCGGCAAGGTCGCTCTTAACTGCGGCTCCCACGTTCCCGAATCTGCGGACTGAGGCAATTCCTTTTTGCGTGGAATAAGCGCGCTGCTCTGCGCCTCTAACTCATCAAAAGGGACGAGGAGCTTGATGGCACTCTTGTGCTCGTCACCCAGCACCATCTCAAAACTAAATACCGCAAACCCCGTATCAGCGGGGATCAGTGAAAACCGATCGGGCGTGACGTCGACGTATAAATCGCTCATTTGAAGGGGCAGTCGATCCACCCAGATCTCAGCCATGGTGCGAAGAAACTCGCGGGCCACACGCTCGCCGATGCGTTGCTCTGACGGAGTGACTTTGGTCTTCAGCTTAGGGGGTGTGACAGAGCCACCGCCAAAGTACTGGTTGACCAAAAAAGTCAGGCTCTCGCCCGGTATGAGTAAGTGACACTCGTCGTCAAAAGGGCCAATACGTGTACTCACAAGGCAAAGCCGATGCGGAAAGCCCGTCAATAGGTCGTCAGCCGTGGCATAGGTTGAGGGCTGGGGCTCGACGTTAAGTTCAAGATCAAACGCGGCGGCGAACGCTTTCTGAAGCGCTTCCGCATGGTTTCGATGAAGACCCTCTAACTCAACCCATTTAGATAAGGTCAGTGACTCGCCCGCACTAAAATCGTGAATACGAAACTGACCGTCGTCAAACCCACCGTCCTCGGCGTGCTCAACGAGCGCCTCGATTTCCTCGTCGGTGAGAATTGCATCATTGTCAGTTTCTTCAGACACGTGTTTTCCTATTGAGTAATGTAGGCGGTGAAATAAACATCGGCCACACGGCTCTCTGCCGTTGCACCGATTATTTCGTTCACCCTTACGAGCGTTTCCCGTCTGAGCGACTCTCGCCCTTCGTAGGTATTCACCCGACTAAACGCTTGCTGATTAAAAAAGATGAGTAACCCGTTTCGAATCGCAGGCACGTCGTTTTCAACCGACTTCATGTATTTTTGATCATGACCCACCAGTTGCACGGTGAGCTGTAAGTGTCGTGTCGCACCGCGGTGCGGTAGGGCAATTAGCAACTCGCCCACTTCCGCGTAGAAGCGCTTCTTCTCGGGGTCGAACACACCGTCCATAGGCTGAAAAAGGTCGGCCGCTTTAGCCCCGGTATCTTCGACGGGGTCAGCGACAGCTGCAGTCTCCTCAACCGGCACCTCTTCGCCCAAGCCAAGCATCGCCAGTACCGGTCCACCGGTAAA
>ENA-OREB01000918-OREB01000918.1-marine-metagenome-genome-assembly--contig:-NODE-918-length-14703-cov-3.526665_pt1 | contig 14703 bp, 10 predicted proteins | sample MGYA00248625_ERZ508552 | MGnify/ENA primary metagenome ERZ508552 (study PRJEB26219, sample SAMN06267888) | marine metagenome | isolation source: Monterey Bay, California, USA | place: USA:Monterey Bay...
AGCTGCAATCCGTGGTTTAGAACGCGAAAATTAGAAGTCCCCAAAACCACACCGTCATACCCCAAGCGATAGCTCAATTCTAAGCCTGCTCCAGCATCCATGTATGCCTCTGCCCCGATCCGCAGGTATCCGCCATAACCCATTCCCCAGGTCAACTCCTGCTGTGCCGGACCTGAAACCTGGCCCCCTATGGGCACGATGAGGTCGTAGGTATTGCCCGAAACTTCGATGTAATGCTCGCGGATGCGTGAGGCAGTCAGGTTGCCACCCAACTCAAAAATCCAGCTCATGCTCCTGTCAATGGGGCTGGCGCTGCGGTAACCCAGAGAAATGGCGGTCCTCTCCTCTGACGCGAAAATCCCAAACTCCCTCAAATCGGTTGACCCCTGCCCTTGGTCAGGCAATTCCCCAGTATCCAATTGCCAAGCCCCCCTTGATTTGAGGCGCCAAATGTCCACGTCCAATACCAGCGAATTCTCAAGATTAAACCGCTGCATGACCCTCAATCCAAAGCCAAACCCCACATCGTACCGTTGGTCTATCGGATAGGTCGCCACGGACATCGCCCCGGCATTGGCTACGCCCAGTGACTGGGCAATCTGATTGCGAACTGTGTTCCCACTTCCGCCGGCCACGCTGTTCCAATCCAACCGTTCAGGAATGCTGATAATCTCTCGGAACACATCGTCCAAGTCGCCCGTACCAGCGCCATTGTAAAAGACGCTGGACTTGCCGCCGGCCTTGCCTACGTTGATGTTCATGCCGAAGTGCAACTTCTTGGGCCGCTCGAACTCCCCCAGCAAATCGCTGTCGTCGTAGGGTTCATAATTGGACACCTGCCCTTCGGCGAGAAAGGGCAAACACAGCATTGCAAATCCGCACAAGGACCTCATGGGATGTTGAAAGAACATCATGCCGAAATTTAGCACCGTACGTTCATGGTGGACCCCATGTTCTACTTAGATCCCATGACTCCATCCACATTGCAGTTTGTTATCGTCGATATCGAGACCACCGGCGGCCCACCAAACGGGGCCAACATCACCGAAATCGCTGCGATTTTGCACGACGGGACCCGGGAAATAGACCGCTGGGTCCACCTCATTCATCCCGAGGCCTCCATTCCGATGGGCATCACCCGGCTCACGGGAATCGACGACAATATGGTGGCCGACTCCCCTCCGTTTTCTGAACGCGCACAAGACCTGTTGGACTTCTTGGGCGATGCTGTGTTTGTGGCCCACAACGTTGGCTTTGACTTGCGCTACCTCCAAGCCGCATTTAAAGCCAACGGACTTCAGTACAACCCGCGCAGGTTGTGCACAGTTCGGATGTCCCGAAAGTGGATCGACGGACCACAACGCTACAGCCTGGGGGCCCTGTGCGCATTTTTCGGGATCGACAATGAAGCCCACCACCGGGCATGGGGAGATGCCGCTGCCACCGCTGTTCTGTTCTCCAAACTGTGGGCAAAACATGCCACTGAAATTCAAGAGGAAATTGGACGCGGCGACGGCACATCATGGTGGCCACCCCACCTCCCACCCGATGCCTTGGCCGACCTTCCGTCAACCCCCGGCGTGTATCGATTTCTAGACGAAACTGGCCGCATTGCTTACATCGGCATGAGCAAAAACCTGTCCTCCCGCGTGCGGCAGCACTTCAACAACGCTTCCAACCCAACGCGTGCCCAAGAGCTGCGCCGGAAAGTCCATAAAATCACTTGGGAGGAAACAGGATCAGAACTCATGGCGCTGATTCTAGAGGACGTGCTGATTCGGCGACACCATCCGCCGTTGAACGCCGCTCAAAAAGTGGTGGGCAAGGGCTGGTCGGTCGAACATTTCACCTGTAGGGCGGGCACAGCCAGGCTTTCTCTGGTCAAAGGAAGAAAGCCCACAGCTGTGCGGCATTTCCGGTCCAAAAGTGAAGGTGAAGCCTGGCTTAGGGAAGTCGTGGAGTCCTTTGGGTTGAACCCTGCCTGGTCTGGGCTTCCCGGAATGGCCTGGTCGGGATCGTGGGTGGACAACGCGGCCTCAAGGGCTTTGCACAACGCGCGTTATGCCACCTGGCGCGCGGCTTTGTCGGATGCCAGAGCCAAGCAAGCAGATAGCACTTCGGTCCATTTTCCGGCCACGCCCGCTGGACAGTTGCCCGAAATTTTGATGGAGCTGGGCCGATTTCGGGCATATCGCTTCACCACCAAAGGCGGAAATGACGAATGGCAATACGATGCAGGTTCCGGCAGGATAGACGCCGCTTTGGAACGCTACTTTTTGGGGGAAGAAGTGGCGTAATCAGTTCAAATGAACCGACCCCCCCATGGACTTGCTGCCTGTTGATGTGGTGCGCACATGGGCCAAAACGTGAGCGATGGCGTGCTCTGGGGCCGACCACTGATCGACTTCAGGAGCTACAAAAAGGGCATTGGAAGGGGAATTCGGGGTAGTATGCTTCATGCGCAGTGCTATGGTCGTCCAGACCGTTCCGGACATGCATGAAACGAAGAAGGCCGGGTGATATTGCCCGGCCTTCTTTTTTCGTGTCCTGTGGAACCTCAATCCAGCGTGAGAGAGACATTTTGTTCCTCCATCATCTTACGCAGGTTGATGAGGGCGTAGCGCATCCGCCCCAAAGCTGTGTTGATGCTCACACCGGTGGAATCTGCAATGTCCTTGAAGCTCATTTCGCGGTACATGCGCATTTGCACCACGTCTCTCTGCTCTTCGGGCAATTGGTCCACCAGGTGTCGCACATCTTCCATGATGCGCCCTGAAATAAGTTCTTCCTCGCGGTTCGGATTGCCATCTTGAAGCCCCCCGAGCAAATCGTACTCTTCCGTGCCCCGGCTCAATGGCATTTTCTTTTGGCGGCGGAAATGATCGATGCCCGCATTGTGTGCGATGCGCAATACCCAAGGCAGAAACTTTCCTTCCTCGTTGTACTTGCCGCTTCTGAGCACGTCTACCACTTTAATGAAGACGTCCTGAAAAAGGTCTGCAGCCACTTCGTGGTCGCGAACGAGCAGGTACAACTTGGTGTAAACCTGGTCCCTGTGACGGGCAAACAAGGTTTCGAAGGCGCGTTGGTCGCCTTGTTGGAATTGCGCAATGAGAGCGCGGTCTGGATTGGGCTGTTGGGCCATGACACTACATATTGTGCACGTACCGTAGAACGGTAATCGGTCGGGAAGTACGTGCGGTGAGGGTAGTGTCTTATCGTATGGCTTTCTTCTTGACGCAGACTGGGCTGCTGTACATCTCTAAGATACGGACATTTTATCCCAACAGCGAACCCATGGCACACAAAGCGTGTTAACGACCTATCGGAAGAAGTGTCCGAAATTCGCCCCATGCCCACAAAATCCGCGCCTTCCACTCCCCCACCCTCTTCCCATTCAGAGGGCCTTGACCAGGATGAACGCGCCAGTTTTCCGAAGGAAATTCGCATCCGCGGCGCCCGAATGCACAACCTTAAAGGTGTAGACGTGGACATTCCGCTGGGTGCACTCACGGTGATTACGGGCCTGAGCGGTTCTGGAAAAAGCTCGCTGGCCTTTGACACCCTTTACGCCGAGGGGCAGCGGCGCTATGTAGAAAGCTTGAGTGCCTACGTGCGTCAATTCGCCGGGCGTATGGAAAAGCCCGATGTTGACCGCATCGACAACCTGACGCCGGCCATCGCCGTGGAGCAGCGTGTGACCTCGCGCAGCAGTCGGTCCACAGTGGGCACAGTGACCGAGATCCACGACCATTTGAAGCTCATGTGGGCGCGCATCGGCAAGACTTACAGTCCCATATCGGGCGAAGAGGTCAAACGCGATACAGTGACCGATGTGGTGGATGCCGTTGAAAAAGCTGATGCAGGACTGAGGTTCATGGTCTGTGCTCCGGTGAGCCTCCCCGAGGGCCGGTCGCTCAAGGACCAGCTCGACATATGGCAGCAGCAGGGATTTGCAAGGCTTCGGGCAGATGGCAGCCCCACCTCTTTGGCGATCATGGCCGATGAAGCCGATGAAAACACTCCCGTTCCGGATGCCTTGGAGTTGGTCATAGACCGGCTTGCCGTCCCCGGCCCTGAGGCGGATGCAGAAGAATTCAGCCAGCGCCTGGCAGACTCTGTGGATACGGCTTTTTATGAAGGTCAAGGAAAATGCCTGTTGCATTGGATCGCCGCAGATGGCATGGCCTCGACAGATGCGTTCAGCGACCGTTTTGAGCTCGACGGCATGGCATTTGAATGGCCCTCGCCAGACCTGTTCAGTTTCAACAGCCCCCAAGGTGCTTGTCCGCGTTGCGAGGGCTTTGGCCATGTCATCGGCATCAGTGAGGACCTGGTCATTCCCGACCCTTCAAAGTCGGTTTATGGAGATGCCGTGGCCCCATGGCGCGGCGAAAAAGCCAGCCGATACAAACAGAAGCTCTTGGAATACGCTCATGCGGTCGACTTCCCTGTGCACACCCCATATGTGGAGCTCACCGCTGCGCAGCGCCGGATGCTGTGGCAAGGCAACAAATGGTGGAAGGGCATCGACGACTTCTTTGCGAGGCTCGAGGCCAAGAGCTACAAAATCCAAAATCGGGTCATGCTCAGCCGGTACCGTGGACGCACTGCATGCGACACCTGCGGGGGAAGCAGACTGAAGCCCGAAGCAGCCTATGTGCGTGTCGATGGCCACGCCCTCCCGGATTTGTTGTCGCGCCCCATCGATGAAGTCCAAGAAGTACTGAGTGGATTAACCCTCACGGCCAATGAACGCACCATTGCCCATAGGCTGCTCATTGAACTCGAACACCGCTTGCAATTCTTGCTCGATGTGGGACTTGGATACCTCTCTCTCAATCGGGCCTCAGCCACATTGAGTGGCGGAGAAAGCCAGCGCATTCAATTGGGCACGAGTTTGGGAAGCAGCCTTGTGGGCAGCACCTATGTTTTGGATGAGCCCAGCATCGGTCTGCACCCCCACGACACCAAGCGCCTGATCAAGGTGCTCAATGGATTGCGCGACTTGGGCAATACCGTTGTGGTGGTGGAGCATGAGGATGCCGTTATCCGCGCCGCAGACTATGTGATTGACATGGGACCGTTGGCGGGGTCTGAAGGTGGCGAAGTCGTGTTTTCGGGCAACCAACAGCAATTGGCAATCGCAAAAAGCTCCTTGACTGCCGAGTATCTCCGCGGAGAACGCTCCATTGAAGTGCCAGCCAGCCGCCGTCCAGGGTCTGGAAGGATTCAGGTGCTTCAAGCAAGGAGCACAATCTCAAAGCAGTGGATGCCCTGTTCCTTCTCGGCGCCTTGAACGTGGTCACTGGGGTTTCCGGATCGGGCAAAAGCACCCTTGTTAAACGCATTCTGCACCCCCTGCTCAAGCGGCACCTGGACCTTGGTGGCGATAGGCCTGGCGTAAGCGATGGCCTATCCGGTGATGTTCACCGCATCGAAAATGTGGAGTTTGTAGACCAAAACCCCATTGGCAAGAGCAGCCGGTCCAATCCCGCGACTTACGTCAAAGCTTGGGACGATGTGCGCGCCTGTTTTGCCGCACAGCCCCTTTCACGGAACCGCGGCTACAAACCTTCGGTATTCAGTTTTAACACCAGTGGTGGACGCTGTGAGACCTGTGAAGGTGAAGGACGGGTGTCGATCGGCATGCAGTTCATGGCCGACGTCACCTTGACTTGCGACGCGTGTAAAGGCCGTCGATTTACTGATGCTGTTCTAGAAGTTGAACTGGACGGGCGCAACATTCACGACATCCTAGAAATGACCGTGGCGGATGCTTCGGCATTTTTTGCTGCGCGGCCCAAGCCCACAGCTGCAGAAAAGTCCATCGTGCGCAAGCTCGCGCCGCTCCTTGATGTGGGCCTTGGATATGTGCGCATTGGCCAAAGCGCCACCACCCTCAGTGGCGGAGAAGCTCAACGCATCAAACTCGGTTCATTCCTCGCCAAGGGCGACCGGGCCGGTCACACCGTGTTCATTTTTGACGAACCCACCACAGGCCTTCATTTCCACGATGTGGCCCAGCTTCTGAGCGCCTTCGATGCTCTGATCCGACAGGGGCACACTGTGATTTGTGTGGAGCACAACCTCGATGTCATGGCCGCGGCTGACCACATGATAGACCTGGGGCCAGGCGGGGGCAAACACGGAGGAATCTTGGTGGCCATGGGCACTCCGGAAAATGTGGCACACAATGTGCAATCCAACACGGCAACTTTCCTTCAGGAAAGGCTCAACCCTCAAAACACCACCCCATGAACAACAACATCCTCTCCTTCATGCTGGTACTGGCCGCCACCAGCCTACTCGGTGCGTGCTCTGCTCAAGGCGAAGCAGCGCCCACCGGTCCATCGAATGCCGCCGACACTGTTGCCCAGGTCAACAAGTCCGAGGAAGAATGGCGTGAGGCATTGCCCCACATGGCTTGCTTTGTGCTGAGAGAAAAAGGCACTGAACGCGCTTTCTCAGGAGAATACTGGGACAACCACGAGAAAGGACATTACGAATGTGCAGGGTGCGGACAAGCCCTGTTTGATTCAGACCACAAGTTTGAGTCCGGCACGGGTTGGCCCAGCTTTTTTCAGCCTGCAGAAGGATCGGCAGTCCTAGAAAAAGCAGACGAAAGCTTGGGCATGCGCAGGGTCGAAGTCACATGCTCTGCTTGTGGAGGCCACCTGGGCCACGTTTTCGAAGACGGTCCACGCCCCACTGGCCTGCGCTACTGCATCAACTCTGCCGCACTGAAGTTTGCCCCCGACTCCACTACAGTGAAGGGGGTGCGCTATGACTGAAACGAAAAGGTTGGAAAAGAAAAAGGCACCCGTGGGTGCCTTTTTCTTTGGAGGAAGTTTGCCTCTTGGCACTCCCTTCAATTCCGGATTTCAATCGGAATGTTCCGCTCGTCAATCAGGCGGGGCGACAGGCTGTCCGGTTCGGTGGCCCTTGGAAGAGGGCGGGTACGACCGTGCAAGTTGATGCGACCTGTGATGTCGCCTTCTGTGGTCAACTGCATGATGAGCAGCTTGCCGTCGGGTCCCGCTGCAGCTTGGCGCATGTCCGGAGTCACAAACCAAGCGCCGTTGTTGGTGTAGAGCCTTGAACCGGTTTCGAACTCGCTAAAATCCATGAGGAAAGCCGTCAGGGCATTCATGTAGTTGTCCTCATATCCAATGGTCACCCAGCTGTCATAGGCCAATCCATCAATGGACTGGACATCGGCGCGCTGGAGCTCATTGGCAGAGTTCCCTCCCCTTTCGTGCTGAAAGAATGGCGCCGTGCTTTTGACTTCGAGGTAATCGTCTCCGTCGCCAAAAATGGCATCAATCACATCGCCTTCAGCCTCCATTTGAGCATAGACGCGGTAGGTTTTTCCGGGAACCAATCCCTTGTTGTCTATTTCCTCTACGACGAGGCCTTTGAATTGGGCAGAAACGCCACTTACAAGGAGAAGCGCACCGCAACACAGTGCAAAGTTCTTGAACATGTTCATTGTCAATTCCTGATGATCAGATTCCGATCCAACAGCCTTCCCCCCAAGCCTCGGCGTGAGAATCCAGCTCCCTGTCGGGGCAAGACGTAAGATACCGTGATTTCGTGGGTGTTCGGTGAAAGATTCCCAACGGCTCCAGTTCCAGCGTCGTAAGAGTAGCCCACTTGAATGTCTTGAAAGGCTGCTCCGACGGTCATCACCAAGGCATCTCCTTGCCTGAAGCCCAGCCCCCCCCAATACCTGTTCTGGTATAGGGCGCGGGCGTGTATGTCCAACTGAATGGGGGTGATTTCCGTGAACCTCATCATCAAAGCCGGCTGCACCGTCCAACTGGCGTCGAGCTTGTAATCATAGCGGCCTGTCAAGGCATAGTGCCTCACCCCTCTGTTCCGAGAGGAGGTGGGTTCAGAATCCAGTCCAAGTGGGGTTTGAAGCAAGTTGGACACCGCCAAACCGAACTGGTAGTACTCGCCAAAAACCATGAGTCCAAAGCGCGAGTCAAATGCAAAGCTGCTCTCTACAGCCCCCGTAATGGCGGGGTCATCCATGTCCCATAGCTGCAGGTCAGAGCCGTCGAATCGGGTGTTCCGCCCCATCAACCCTATGCCAAACGCCACCGCGTCTTGGTTGTTGAGGTCAATGGTGTAAGTGCCCGCCAGTTCAATGCCTGTGCGGGTGTATGCTCCCCCTTGGTCGTCGCGCTCCACAGCGACCCCCAATCCAAAACGGTTGGGTAGACTGGTGGTTAACGTCACATTGCTGGTCGATGGCGCCCCATGAAAGCCCACCCATTGCTCCCGGTGACTCAAAGAGGCGAACGTGCCCAATTCAGTGCCCGCAAATGCAGGATTCACCAAGAATGGGTTTTGGACAAACTGGCTCTGTCGCGAAAGCTGTTGACCTTGAACAGAACCCATGAAGAGGCAGGCGACGCTGACGATCGCCCAACCCCAGGGTTTTCTCTGGACCTTTTGTTTCGTTTGCATCGTCATCAGTACTTGATTGAAACGGTTCCTGTAATCGGGTTGGCCCCTGGCTCTACCGAAATCACATAGTAATAGTCACTCGCTGGCAACAGTGCACCATTGTATGTGCCATCCCATAAGGTGGTGCCAGGTTTAGAACGGAAAATCAACTGTCCCCAACGGTTGAAGACCTCTACTTCACTTTGCGGATAGAATTCCAATCCACCCACCACCCAACGGTCGTTGATGCCGTCTCCATTGGGCGTTAAGGCGTCTGCGATGAACAGGCAGTCTTCGGTAGGATCTACAGTCGCCAAAAACCCGAGGGTACAGCCGATGTTGTCGGTGACTGTGACGCTGTATACGTCTTCTGACAGTCCAATGGCGGTTGCTGTGGTTTGACCCGCAGGGTCGCTCCAGCTGTACTGAATGGGCTGCTGCCCTCCCGTAACTGCCGCTGTCGCTGTACCATCTGAAGTCTGCCAGCATGTGACCGGTGTAGAGAATATTTCCACCAGCATGTCTGTCACAATGTCCGCCTCCACAAAGAAGCTTGAGTCTGCAGTGCACCCTGCGGTGTCTGCAGCCGACACGAAATACTCTCCCTCAAAGAGGTTGAGCACATCCACTGCGCCGCCCACAAATTCCCAAGCGCTGGGGCCAGATCCTCCTGTGGTTCCTATGATTGCTACACCATCCGCCATGCCGGTGCAGGTCACGTCTTGAACCGTGATGTCAAACAACAACGGCTCGGGCTCAATGATGTCTACTGAAACGGAGTCCAGACAACCATTCTCATCGCTGAGGACAAGGGTGTAAGTGTCGGCACAAAGGTTGACCAGCCCACTGGGGGTGACATCGGTTGAATCGCTCACCAGACCGTTGAAGAGTGTCAGCACCCCGGTACCTCCCGTCAGTGCCACCTCAATGCCTCCCGTGCAATCTCCTCCGCATTCCGGAAGAACCGCAGTCAGCACCTCCAACCCTACTGGATCGGGTTCAGGAATCGCGATCTGCAAACTGTCGATGCATCCCAGCGTGTCGGCCACGACCAACATGAGTGTATCGGCCCCGAGACCCACCAAGGTGTCCGGCAATGAGGGGAACACGAAGGGAGACTCCAGTTCAAGGTCACCGCTGCCTCCCAGCGCATTCACCACCAAGATGCCGTCGTTGGCCCCTGTGCAGGAGATCGGCGTGATGCTCGGGATGATTTCAATGGAAGCGGGCTCCTCTACAAAGGCGTCAAAAAACTCACTGGTGCATCCCAAACTGTCTTGGACCAACACTTCGTAATTGCCCGCGGGGACATTGAAGCAGTCGCCGTCTTGGCTTCCTGTAGGAAGCGGCACCAACTGCGCCGTCAAAGGCCCTGTGCCACCTTCGAGATTTTCTAGACAAACCTGACCACTGTTGCCTCCACTGCAAGGAACGTTGGACACGTTGAACGTGAAAAAGATGGAGTCAGACCCAACGATGACCAAAGTGTCCGTCACCAGACATTCATTGCCGTCCTCAATCACATGGACGTACGTCCCAGGGCAGAGTTGGCCCGGATTGGCAGCGGCGCCATCCAGATCTGTCACCGTAATGACGTAAGGCAACTCCCCGCCATTGATGTCGGCGAGAATCAGTCCATTGCAGTCTCCAGCGCAGGCCACATCGGACACCCCATATTCGACTTGGAGCCCTTCGGGTTCCTCGATGGAAAGGGGTTCGGTGTACGTGCAACCATTGTCATCGGTAATGGTGAATGTATAGGTGCCACTGGGCAGGCTGTCTTGCTCGAAGTCAATGTTGCCGTCGAATTCGATGGACACGTTCAGTTCAGGAACCTCAAACACTACGGTTCCTGTGCCTCCCGATGCAGAAGCGGTGAGGCTGGCGTCGCTGTACCCCGTGCAACTTACCTCTGAGGCATCGGCATCGAAACCCAAGGGTTCGGGGCATGAAATCACAATGGTTGTGTCCGAAAAACAACCTTCGGCATCGGTGGCCACAACGGTGTAAGCCCCATCACTTCCAAAACACTCCAAGGGACCAAAGCAACCACCGGCATCAGGGCTGATCGAAAAACCAAGGTCGTGGGTGGCTTCGGTCGTCAGGCTTCCGGTTCCTCCGCTGGCAGTGAAACAAATGGTAGCCAAGTCCTGATCGCCACAAATGTTGTCTGCGGTCAGCGTGGCCTCCAATTCGATTTCTGAGGGAGAAGTAAAGGCAAAGACCGCTGTGGTGTCGCGGCAGGTGTTCGAAGAGAATGCGACGGTTTGGGCGGTGTCCACGAGGGACACAAAGTAGTTGCCCTCCTCGATGCCATTGAACAGGGGGTCCCCCACTTGCTGCTGAACCAAGGTCGTGTCTGTGCCGTCAAATCGGAACAAAGAGTACTCGATGGTGGGAGTGAAAGCCAGTGCAGCATTGCTGGGAAGAACTTCCATTGCGGCTGTTTCTCCAAAGCAGTCGATCGTCTCCACCACGGAATACTCTGGATCGAGCATGGGCAGACACAGGTCGTTCACGGTCACAGCACCATCGGTGCACCTCGTGATGACTTCTCCGCCAACACCGCCTTCCTGCATGGTTACGCACACTTGGAATGAAAATGTCTCACAGGTTGTGATTTGACCAATCAAAGCCCGGTTGTTTGTGACCGTGCTGTGAATGGGGTCTGCGCCTGTCACCAAAAGACCTCCTTGGGTCACAATATCAGAACAGCTGTTGTAGCCCGGAAAAAACGTGGGCAATGGAATGGGCGTGGTGGTGGCCACGGTCTGGTCGAGGTGTGTCGTCCACCAAGTGTCATACTTCACAGCTGGAAAGGCCGAGATGTATGCTGGATTGATATCGTAGCCAGCGTGATAACTCTCACTGCCGGGGATCAATGGATTCACCCAATTGTAACATCCGCAGTCCGCTGTGTATCCAAAACCTGGAATCAATGGGATAGAAGAATCATCCGCAGCAATGCCCAGCATCAAGGCGTTTTCGGGGAGGACCGCATACAGCCTGTACTTGCGCGACCCCTCAGGTACATCCTCAAACCCACCGTACAATACGGTGTCCATCACGACATCAACCTCGAGGTCAAAAGTGGGCTGGGCATCCACCTCACTGCTCAAAAAGCAGCTCAAGAAAAGGATGACCAAAAGAAGTGCTCGTTGTGTAATCATAGAATATGGTCCGGTACTTTGCGCCGAGTTGTGATTCCTAAACGCCCTCAGAGAGTCGCGCAAATTAATGCATTGATGGCTGCCGTCCCTATAGGATTATCGCGCAACGGAGAGATTCGGTTGCTTTTCGAAGACGACCGCTACTTGGCGGTCCTCAAGCCGGCGGGTCTGCTGGTGCACAAAACCCCCATCGACGCCCACGAAGACGAGAATCTTCGCGACATCCTGCGGGGCTACTATACCGGGCGACTGGACCCTGTTCACCGCCTCGACAAACCCACAAGCGGCGTGATATTTTTTGGCAAAGACACCCCTGCCATCCAAGCGTGTAAAGTTCAATTTGAATCGCGTCAAACGGCCAAAGAATACTTGGCACTGGTCCGTGGACACGTGAACCATGCAGGCTGCATCGCCAAGCCGCTTCCAAAAGGCATGGAGGGACCGCTTAAACAGGCGCAAACCGAATTTGAGCCCTTGGAGCGCTGCGAACTCGATTATGCGGTCTCGCGCTATGATTCCGCCCGATTGAGTTTGGTGAAGTGCGTCCCCCATACTGGCCGCTACCATCAAATCAGGCTGCACATGCGGCATTTCAGACACCCTGTCATGGGAGATTCACAGCATGGCGACAAGCACCAAAACAGGGCTTTCACCGCCCATGTGGGCATCAAAGGCCTGTTGCTTCATGCGCGTCGATTCGCTTTTGAACATCCCGATGGCGGAACCTTGGACATCACCGCAGCACTTCCAGACAGGTGGCAACCCGTCCAAAATGCAACTGAGTGGAACCTTGATCCGTATAGAGAGAACTTCGCTGTGCGCAGCAACCCACCCATTTCGCCCCGATGATTTTTGGAAACGACCACCGAGACAAGACTGAACATCCCGGCCCGTTTGCACACTTCCCGCCGCCACCACCGCCGGACTATACACTTCCTGCGGCCTGGGCTGCCCGACCGAGCACAGCCCCCATTCGGCATTGGCCTTCGCGCGTGCCCTCTTTGCCTGTATCTCCGGATCAACACGACAATCCGGTGCACACCTTTTTTATTCATCCGACCACATTTCGTGGACTGGAAGTCGGCTGGAATGCCGCTTGGGATGACCCGGACATCGCCGACATCACTGACCAGTGGCCGCTCAGACATCAGGCCAGCGTCTTTCGTGCAGTGGGCCGTGTGACCGCACCGCGTTATCGCCAGGCCCACTTGCGGACCTTTTTTCTGCGGGGAGCCGACAGCCAAGCTGCCTTGGAACTCGCCTATTCAGACATCCGCAGGGCCTTCATCCACTTCTTGCAGGTCATTGGGAATGAGACCCCCATCATCATCGCGGGTCACAGTCAAGGCTCCCACCACGGTTGGCGCATTTTGCAGGAGTTTTTTGACGGAACGGACCTTCAGCAGCGCCTGGTGGCAGCGTATTTGCCCGGCTACCCTATTCCTGGAAGCAGCCTACACAACATCCCTTTTGCCGACCGCGAAGCCCATGTGGGGGCAGTGCATGGATGGATGACCTTTTCGGAGTCTTTTGTCCCCGAGTTTCATGCCACGCATATGCAAGACACCAAGATGGTTCACCCTGTTTTGTGGACGCCGGAAGAAGGCCAATGGAACCATTGGGACGCCCATCAAGGCATCGTGACCCGGGGCTTCAAACTCCGCCACAAAGGGTCGCTTTCCGGGGCCCTTCAACAAGGCATGCTCTGGATCAAACCCCTCCGGGTCTTGGGGGCGGGCATGTTTGCCATGAAGAACTGGCATGTGGCCGACTACAACCTGTTTTGGGACAACATTCGGCTGAATTTGGAGAAACAGGTGGAGCTTTTTCGCTTTGCGACCAACAGGCCCAAAGAATTGCCCTGAACGCCTTAAATTCATAGACATGAACCACATGTCATCGCAACCGCGCCTTGTCGCAGCCATTCTTGGGGTGGCAGTCTGCTTTTTTGTGGCAGGCACTGCCCATGGGCAAGACACCTTGAGCACCACATGGGCAGGGAACCTTGGCGGGGGCGCCTCCGAGGGTTTTCAAGTGACGGCTGGCTGTTCATTGGAGTCGTTTGACATCGTTCTCGACATCACTGCCCCAGGCAGCAATTGGGCTGGAGACATGGCCTTGGCGGTCACGGCGCCCAATGGAAACCGTATAGAAATCGGGGGGTACAACGTCGGGTTTGGCTACGTGGAAGCCGGTGCTTGGCCTACTTCATGGAACACTTCGGCTGACGGCATCTTCACGGCATCCATCACGGACCTCGCCCAGTACGACCTCGAGGGAGCTGGCTGTTGGCTCATCGAAATCATGAACGCCTGGAGCACAGGGGCGGTCAGCGAATACGTCCTGTCATTGGATTTGATCGGGTTGTGCTTGGAGGGCGATGCCCCCGGCTGCATAGACCCCGGTGCACTCAACTTCAACCCTTGCGCTTTGTCAGACAATGGCAGCTGCTTCTACCCGCCACTTTCCGCAGGATTTTCCTGGACCTCAACCTGTGGACTGCCTGAATTGGCCACTTTCGAAGACATCAGCCTGGGCAATGTGGTGACCTATTCTTGGTCTTTTGAATCAGGCGATCCCGCTTCCAGTGATGTGGCTGCTCCCGCGGTCACTTGGGACACCCCGGGCAGCTACGACGTCACGCTCACGGTGGGAGATGGAACGGGATCTACGTCCACATTCATGGATGTGATCACGGCGGGAGAAAACCTGCACCGTCTGGAAATTGACATCACGCCCGATGCCTTCCCACAGGAAACCTCCTTTGCTGTTGTAAATGCCAACGGTGACACCCTCCACGCTGGTGGTGTTGAAGGATTGGACGCCTGTGTCCCCAGCGAATGCTTGTCCGTTTGGTTGATGGACAGCGGTGCCGATGGGTTTTCGATAGGCGGAACCTACCAAATTCGCTTTGACGGCAACCTGCTCCGGGACGGGGAACACTTCGATGCTGCGCAATTGACCTTGGCTGGTTGCCCTGTGGGCAGCAGTTGCGACGACCCACTGTCTCTGGTATTGGATTCTGAATTGGAAGGCCCACAAGGCTTCGTCTCCCCCTTGGCAGACAGTTGGTATG
>ENA-OREB01000932-OREB01000932.1-marine-metagenome-genome-assembly--contig:-NODE-932-length-14570-cov-8.351894_pt1 | contig 14570 bp, 9 predicted proteins | sample MGYA00248625_ERZ508552 | MGnify/ENA primary metagenome ERZ508552 (study PRJEB26219, sample SAMN06267888) | marine metagenome | isolation source: Monterey Bay, California, USA | place: USA:Monterey Bay...
ACAACATCAGTAAGCGCCTTTGGCATACTAGCCTGGGGGTAGGGATGTTTGGCATTAAAAACATGGTTTGCTTCTGGGGCTATAAAAAGCTCGCTGGTATTGCTCCAGTTGTGCAAATTTTGGGCCTCTTGCATACCCACCGTAGTATCCTTCTCTCCATGAATAACTAGCAGTGGTTTTGTTAACTCTTGCGCAGCTCTTTGTAGAGTGAGGCGCTTTTGGTTTTCTATAAAATTGGTGTAAAACTGCCAGTAGTGAGGCATCTGCTGTTTTGTTCTGGCGTTTTGCACATAATAAACCCCTTGTTTTTTAAATGCTAAAAATCCTGGAGTGTTTTCTTGGAAACGCGCTCTATAATCACTCACCCCTGCCCAGGTAACAACCTTGTTTACCCTTGGATCTTCTTGGGCTTTAATAAGCGCAATACCACCGCCTCTACTGTGGCCAATTAAGCTTATTTTTGAGACATCTATCTGGTTACTATAGTTAGAATCTGCGCAAATAAAACCTAACACCCTATCAACATCATCAAGCTCTATGGTATAGTTGTTTTGCGCAAAAGCCTCTACATCTGGAAAATCTATAGGTTGGTGAACAGTGCCGCCATTATGAGAGAAATTAAATTTCAGAAAAAAGAACCCTGCCTTTGCAAATGCGGCGGCAACCAAATGCCAAGGACCCCAATCTTTAAACCCTTTATAGCCGTGACAAAAAATTACTACTGCTTTAGCCTTGCCGTCATTTTTAAAATAAGCGTCATACACAATAGGTTTTTGAGCTTCTTGTAACGGGGACAATACTTGATTTTTGATACCCTGCATCTACACTTCTTTTTCTTGAAAACCGATGCTTATATCACATATTTCTTTAATTAGAGCAACGAGTTGCTCCTTAAATAAAACCAGTGTTTCTTGAGTGATGGTAGTGTCTTTTTTGTCTGTTTTTTCTGTGAATTTTAAAAAGCCACTGCCCAAGTTTTTAAAAGAAATAATACCTCCAAATGCCTGGGTAATTGGCGCTGTATCATTGTATATAAGCGCGTAGGTTAGTACCTGGAACGCTTTACTAAAGGAGTATTCTTGCCTAATTTTTTCCCAGTGCGAAACTACCAGATCCTTTTGCTCTACTTTTCCTGTTTTGTAATCAATAATACGCATCTGGCCGTTGTAGTGGTCTATGCGGTCTACCTTCCCACCAACACGAACCGGAAAATCAAGCCCCGGCACCTCAACGCTAATGCCTAAATCTGCCTCTAGTGCTTTAATTATAATTTCATGGCCCGCCATCACCTCCTTGATTTCAAAATCAATAAAATTGGAAACATACTTTTTTGCAACTTCAAAAATGAGTAGGTTTTTACCAGTTGAGAAATCTCCACCCTTGAAGCTTTTTATAAACTGTGTTGTAATTTCTGCCGAAATTTTTGGATAGATGCTCTCTAAAGCAGCTACCGATAATACCTTAGACACAAAGGGGGTGTATAACTCCTCGAGGGCATCATGCACTATGGTTCCTAGGGTGTTGGCCGCTACGGTTTCTTCTACTTCTTGAAGCTCTTGGATTTTTAACACCTTCTGAAAATAAAAATCTATAGGATTTCTAATATAACTAGTAAGAGAAGACGGAGAAAAACCGACAGAAGCTATTTCTTGCAAACGCTCTAAAATTTTCGGAGTTTTCTCTATACGCGCCATTGTTTTTTGGCCCATGCTTATCGTTGGGCTCACGGTAGTATGAGTGATGGTATGATTGGCCACTTTGGCCACTTCAAGTTGTAATAAAAATCTACTTTTCTCCCCTGTATTTAATCCCTCTGTGTGGGTATTATATAGTAGGGTAGCGGTTTCTACTCTTTGTAATAGATGAGTGAAATGGTAGGTGTAAATTGCGTCTTTCTCGGAAAAGCTTGGCAGGTTGTATTGCTTTTTTAAATCATAGGTAATAAAAGAATTGTTTGATTTTCCAGAGGGCAAAGTACCTTCGTTTACAGAGAGCATTATTACATTTTTAAAGTCTAAAACCCTTGACTCTAACACCCCCATAATTTGAAGCCCCTGGTAGGCCTCTCCTTTAAAATCTAGGGTTGTATTTGCTATGAGTTCTCTGTATAGCTGTTGCACTGTCTTGAGTGTTGTTACATAGCTATAAGAATCATTAAGAGCTGCAATTTTTAAAAAGATCTCTTGCAGGTAGGATACACAAACTTCTTCTATAGAACTTAATCTGCGCGAGGTTGCACGCTCCAGTAATTTATTACAACAGGCAATAGCCACACCGCTGTCAAGGCCCCAGTCTTGAAATAGCAACTGTAAAATTTCATGATCCTTTGGGTCTGAAATTGACTGTAAATACACCTGGGTGCTATGGGTTATATTCTCCTTTTTAATCTGAGCTAAAGTAGCGCCGGCACTAACCATCAAGTTGCTAATAAAAGGATGGCTTAAAATAGATTGTACATCTTTATAGTAATAACTGCCAGCAGGTTTTGATTTTACTGAAAATAGAATTTCAAAAAAAGTAGCAAAAGGCATCGTTTTTAGGGCTACCCCCATGGTAATATTTACCTGATCAACGTTTTGTGGTAGTGAGTGTAATAAAGGCACTAATAGGTTTTCATCTGCCAAAACAATGGCAGTGTGGGCTAGTTGTTCTTTGGTGTATGAAGCCAATAGATTACCTACATATTTAACTTGTCCTATATTTTTTTGAACCCCAACAAATGAAAATGTCTTGGGTTTTATAAAATTACTAGCGATGTTGGTGAATGGGTTTTTTTGGTAGTGCTTCCAATTATTTTTGTACCCTCTTAAAAACAATGACGCACTGTGAGTCGTGTCTTCAAAGAAATAACTGTCTGTGTCCCAAATAACCTCGTTTTGGTCTAGTTCTAGAAGTTCTTGGAGTATGTTCTGCTCTGCGGTATTAAGTGCGTTAAAACCTATAAAAACATGCTTGGTGCTTTGGTTGGCCTCCATGTAATGAGAGATGTCCTGAGCAGCTTTTCTATACACAAGCCCTTGGTAGCCTTGGTGGTCTTTTAATAAGCTGTCTTTTAGTGTCTTGTAAAACTCATGGAGACTATTCCAAAAAGCAAGGTATTTTTCTATAAGCGGGGTTTTATCGTCTCTAAGATACCAATGATTTAAATCTTGAATATCATTGAGGTAATTAAAAAACGAATGGGTGTCTAGAAGGTAGCGGTCTATCTCGTTGAAATCTCCCAGTAATGTAGCGGCCCATGTGCTATAGGTGTCAAAACTTTCTTTCTCTGGGATACTATCTAGTTTGAGATAGGTTTCATAACTTTTAAATAACAGCGCCGTTGGGTCTATGATCTGAAGGTCAGAAACACTTTCAATAAATGTTTCTATGCTAATAATTTTAGGGGCGAAGCTAGTACTCAGGGCTTGCTTCTTTAGGTAATTTAAGAAAAACCCACCCGCTCTTTTACTTGGAAGAATAATAGTGAGCTGCGATAAAGAGCCGTGTTTTTTTGTGAGGTATTGAATTGTTTCTTCAAGGAAAGTATGCATGTTATAAAAATAAGAAACGCCCCCTTAAAAGGAGGCGTTTTCTATTATTTATTTGTGAAGGATTACTCTTTAGAAGAAATCTCTACACGTCTGTTTTGCTTTCTACCAGCTCTTGTGTTATTTGAAGCAGCCGGGTTAGAAGTTGAAGCACCTTCTGTAGATAATCTACCTGCAGCAAGCCCTAGTGTTTCTAAATATGTTTTCACAGCCATTGCTCTCTCTTCAGAAAGTGTTTGGTTTTTAGTATCGCTACCAGTGTTATCTGTGTAACCAGTGATTACAAAAGAAGCATCTGAATAGGTACTCATGATATCTTTCATGTTTTGAAGTGTATCATAAGAATCTGCATGAACTGTAGATTCTCCGATATCAAACAAAATCGTTTTTGACATATCATTAAGGTCTTTCATGATCTCAATAGTTAATTGAGGAACTTCTGGACATCCTTTGTTTGCAACAGTACCAACTACTGCAGGACATTCATCGTCTTTGTCTAAAACACCATCGTTATCACTATCTGGCCATGGGCATCCTTTGTTAGCTTTATCACCAGCTTGGTCTGCACATGCATCATCTGCATCAGTAACACCGTCACCATCAGCATCTGGACAACCATTCATAGAAGCTAGACCTGCAACAGTAGGACAAGCATCTTGTGGATCTGCAACACCATCAGCGTCTGTATCTGGGCAACCTGCAAATTCTGCAAGACCTGGAGTATTAGGACAGGTATCTTCTCTGTCTTCTACACCGTCAAGGTCTGTATCAGGACAACCGTTAAATTGTGCAAGACCTGCAATTTCTGGACAAGCATCTTCGTGGTCATATACACCGTCTGAGTCTGTGTCTTTTCCACCAAACTTAAACAATACACCAACAGAGTGTTGGAAATGCTTAGCTCCGTAGTCCTCAAAAGAATGCTTATAGGTAGACTGGAAGTTTACAGCTAAAGATTCTGACATCCAAAACTTAACACCAGCAATACCATTGGCAGTACCAAATCTTGCATCTCCTAGCCAAGTGTAACCTCCACCAATACCGATAGAAGGATCAACCCAACCGTTACCTAGCATTTCTCTAAAGCTATATTTTATTTCTCCATCAAAACCGTAGTAATTAATACTTTCTATTTCAAGTGTTCCTAGTCTTTCTACTTTGTTTACAGTACCTACTGCGCCCATTGTAAATCCGTCTCCTAGGTAGTACCCTACTGCAACTCTAGATACAGATGGAAGAATGTTGTAGTGATCTTCTACATTGAAGTATTCAGAAAAAAGAGTTCCGTTTTGAAAATCTTTGTCTGTTTGTCCGTCTCTAAGACCTGTTGGGAATGTATCAACTGCGTTTACACCTACCTCGATAGCCCATGGATTGTTTTTATCTTGAGCATTTGTTACGCCTGTTACTAATAGAACAAGTGCAGCAACTAAGATACTTTTAAGATGTTTCATAATTATTTGTTTAGTTATATGTATTATTTAATGCAAAAGTAAGTTGTTAAAGTTTATTAACAAAAACAAATCTATTAAAATTTTAATAAATTCAAGATGTTTTTGTGTCTTTATATATCACTACAGGCTATATAACATCAAGTTTTTTACCCACTTTAATAAATCCTTGTATGGCTTTGTCTAGATGTGCTTTGGTATGTGCTGCAGATAACTGCACCCTAATTCTGGCCTTATCCTTTGGTACCACTGGGTAGAAGAAGCCTATCACATAGATGCCTTCTTCCAGTAACATGTTTGCCATGGTCTGAGAAAGCTTGGCGTCATACAACATTACTGGAACAATAGCAGAGTCACCATCTACAATATCAAAACCAGCTTCCTTCATTGCTTTTTTAAAATAATTGGTATTATTCTCTAGAGTATCTCTTAATGTGGTATCACTCTCGAGCATTTCAAACACTTTTATAGAGGCACCTACAATTGCAGGGGCCAATGAATTTGAAAATAAATACGGGCGAGAACGTTGACGCAATAATTCAATGACTTCTTTTTTACCAGTAGTATACCCTCCCATGGCACCACCCATCGCTTTTCCTAGGGTTCCGGTAATAATATCGATACGGCCCATAACGCCTTTATCCTCAAGGGTTCCTCTACCTGTTTCACCAATAAACCCAGTTGCATGACACTCATCAATCATCACAAGTGCGTCATAGGCATCTGCTAAATCGCAAATTTTATCTAGAGAAGCAACAACACCGTCCATAGAAAAGACACCGTCTGTTACAATAATTTTAAAACGAGCGCCATTTTCATTTGCCTCTATAAGTCTTTGCTCAAGCTCCTGCATGTTGTTATTTGCATACCTGTATCGTGCTGCTTTACACAAACGCACGCCGTCAATAATAGAGGCATGATTTAGAGAATCACTAATTATAGCATCTTCTTTACCTAGGAGAGGTTCAAAAACACCTCCGTTAGCATCAAAAGCAGCTGCATACAATATCGTGTCCTGGGTGCCATAAAAATCTGCGATTTTAGATTCCAATTCTTTATGGATGTCTTGGGTGCCGCAAATAAAACGAACCGATGACATTCCAAAACCATGAGTGTCCATAGCGTCTTTTGCCGCCTGTACAACTTCTGGATGAGAAGAAAGCCCTAGGTAATTATTTGAGCAAAAATTTAATACTGTTTCTCCGGTATTAATTGTTATTTCTGCGCCTTGAGGGGAGGTGATGATTCGCTCTGTTTTAAAAAGACCATTATCCTTAATGTCTTGTATTTCCTTTTGTAAATGCTCCTTAATGTTTCCGTACATGTGTGTGGTTTACGATGATTTTAAAAAAGCAAAGTTAAATTTTATTTATTAGTATTGTTTGGTTTGTATAGACCAAAATTTTGTCTTTAATGGTATACCCCATCTCAAAAAGCGCGTTGGCATAGCCGTTAATTTGATCTTCATGCTCATAACTAGGAGTACCTGTTTTGTAATCTACAATAGTTACCGAGTTTGTTTGAGGATGAAAGTTTAATCTATCTGGTCTTAAGCTGTGCCCTTGCTTAGTGATAATATCTCGCTCATTATATACCTGGGCATCATTTTCAAATAAGGGATACAGAGCTGGATCTTGTAATACGGTTTGCACCTTTAATTGCAAAGCGGCTATTTTTTCTTCAGAGATAGTGGCTAGGCGTCTTAATTTCTGAAAAACAAATGCCTCATCACCATGGTGTTTAATTTCCTGCATGGTGTCATGAAAAAGATTTCCTTCTACAATAGCCTCTTTTATTTTTATATCTGAGTTATCTCCCCTGTTGTTTATAATATGCAAATTATGTCCTTGGGGGGTACTACTTATAAATTTAGGAGACACCCTCTTGCTGGTTTGTTTGGTCTTACCATAAGCCTGAGGGCTGAAATTTCCGAAGGTATACACCTTTTTGTTTTCATCCCATCTGCCCTGATGCTTTAGAAATTCAGAAAAAAGTTGCTGAAAATTTTGCAAGTTGTCTTTAACCTCTTTGGGACTCTCTGTAATGATATATAGCTGCTCTACGGCGCGCGTAAGAGTTACATACAATAGGTTATAATTGTCTAGGGCTATGGTTTGTCTTCTTTTTGTATGAATAGCCGCACCTTGTGGGTTGTAATCGGCAATACTTTTATTGTAATTAATAAGTGTTTGATCAAAGTCTTGGCTCCAAGTATCTGGAACCGAAATCCAAGTCTTGGGTTCCTGCTCTTTGTAGAGTTCTATATTGGCGTATGGAAATATAACTGCGGGAAACTCTAGCCCTTTGGCCTTATGAATAGTCATGAACTGCACACCGTTAGTGTTTTCTCCACATGCAATGGAGGCGGTCTGTCTTTTTGTTTCCCAAAAGTCTAAAAAGCCCAAGGTGTCTGCCTGTGGTTTTTGTTGGTATTCAAAAACAAGATCCATAAAACCATATAAATAGGCATCTGCAATTTTATCTAAACCAAAGTGTTTTACAATATACTCTGCGCCCTGATATAAAGATTTTTGCCCCACCTGCTGAAGATCGAAATTGATACCATGTTTTTTTAGTGTTTCAGAAAAAAGAGCTCCTTGCTCCAAAAACGAAGTGAAAAAAGAGTGCTTATCTATGGCTATTTTAAAATGAGCGTGCAAAAAATCTAGCACCCGTATTTTGGTTTGTGTGTCTGTGGGTTGTACACTGAGTAAAATGGTGTTACAAATACATTTAACCACATCTGCATTTTCTAGCAATAAAGTCTCTGAGGAGATAACATTTATATCATGCTCCATAAGGTAGGTACTTAAAAACACCCCGTCATCTTTCTTGCGGGTTAACACACAAATATCACTGTAGGCAAATCCTTGCTGGTTTAATTGCTTGACAATGGCAAGGGTTTTTTCTGCGTATAATTGGTTTTTTTCTTCCTTGTTTTGGGCTTCAATAAATTCTAAATTAACATATCCATTTGCTTTTTCATTACATCCTTGATTGTTGCCATCTGTATATAATTTTTCATGCTGGGGATCTTCTAAGAATTGGGATGCGTAGGTGAAAAAGTTGTTGTTAAAATCAATAACCTCTTTTAAACTGCGGTAATTTTTAGGCAGGTTTTCTATCACAGGAAGTGCCGTGTCAAAGGCAGAATTTTCATGGATGAGTGATAAAAACTGTTCAGGATTACCGCCCCTCCATCTGTAAATTGCTTGTTTTACATCTCCTACCAAAAGAAGTGAGCCTTCTTTGGAGGTTTGGGCTTGAGATAGAGAATTATCCAATAAAGGAATCATGTTTTGCCATTGCATGACAGAGGTGTCTTGAAACTCATCAATGAAGAAATGGCTATACCGCTCTCCTAGGCGCTCATAGATAAAGGGAGCCGGCTGGTCTTTTATTTCTTTATGTATAAGCGCATTAAACTGTGCAATGGGAACAAGGCTTTGCTCCTCTTGTAGTGTGGCGAGTTCTTTACTCACCAAATTAATTACAGAAAGCGGGGTGAGGTTTTTTAAAATGGCGGCAATAAACCTAAGATTGTTTACTTGTTTTTGGGCAGCAGCAATAAAGGCTTCAAAGACCGATTGGTTTTGATCTATAATAGCTGCAAGGGCTTCATTTTTTTTTGCCCAAGTGACGCCATACATTGGCTTTTGTGCAAGGTCTTGTATCCACATGGCTGAAAAATCTATCTTGCCATACTCTTTGTTTTTTAATCTTTCTATAAAGGTGATAAATGAACCTCTTGTGAAGGATTTTTTGTCCAGGCCATGGGTTTGTATAATATCAGAAACTACTTTGGTCGCTTTTAAAATAGTAGCTTCACCAAGGTGTTTGTTTTTGAGAAGTTCTTTTTTAAATTCTCCAAAGTCTGAAAGTGTTTTGTCTTTAAAATGGGAGATGTGCGCCGCGTCATCTTCATTGTTTAAGAGGGTTGCTGCTTTAAAAATATCTTTAGAGATGTCCCAGGATTTGTCATCATCGGCTTTTTCTAAGGCAAAGGCAACTAATACCTTTGTGATGGCTTGGTCTACCCCTGTTTTGTCTATGAGTTTATCTACTGCCTCTTTGAGTAATGCCGTTGGATCAAGCACCACCTCAAAATTACTAGGCAAGGAGAGATCTTTCGCAAAAGTACGAATAAGACGGTGGTTAAATTTATCGATAGTCTCAACACTAAACCCGGCATAGTTATGTAGTATATGATTGAGGATTGCCTTTGCATTTGCCTGAATTTTAGGAAGCCCTAAGGACAACTCTGATGCAAGATCTTGCATCATTTGTGGGGGGGTTGCTACAGAAGATGTTGAAGAAAAGGCCACCAAATTTTCAATGATGCGATCTTTCATCTCTGCAACAGCCTTATTGGTAAAGGTAAGGGCCAGTAGAGATTGGTAATAGTTGTTTTTTTGTTGATTCAACAAAAACCCCAGGTACTCTTTTACCAGGGTATATGTTTTACCGCTGCCCGCTGCGGCGTCATAAATTAAAAAAGGAGTGTCGTTTTTCAAGATTAATATTTTGCACTAAATTACGCAAAAGTAGATGTCAATAAAAGCTTTCTTGGGAGGTATTAAAACCTTAATATTTCTATAACAGAATAATTACCCCTTAATGTGTAACTTTGCATAAGATTAAAAACAATAATTTTAAAATTTCTTATTATGGCTTTTGAATTACCACAATTATCATATGCTCACAATGCATTAGAACCAAATATAGACCAAAGAACCATGGAGATCCATCACGGAAAACATCACCAAGGATATACCAACAACCTCAACGCAGCTATTGAGGGTACAGACATGGAAGGAAAAAACATTGAAGAGATTCTTCAAAACCTTGACATGAACAATAAAGCAGTAAGAAACAATGGTGGCGGTTTTTACAACCACTCTTTGTTTTGGGAAGTAATGACACCAAACGGTGGCGGTGCTCCAACAGGAGCAGTAGCAGCTGCTATTGACGCTTCTTTTGGGAGTTTTGATGCTTTTAAAGAAACTTTTGCGACGGCCGCTAAAACTCAGTTTGGATCTGGATGGGCATTTTTATGTGTAGCTAAAGATGGTTCTTTAGAGGTATGTGGTTGCCCTAATCAAGACAACCCACTGATGCCAGGTGTTGGTTGTGGCGGGACACCAATTTTAGGTATTGATGTTTGGGAACACGCATACTACCTAAACTACCAAAACAGACGTCCAGATTACGTAAGCGCATTTTTTAATGTTATTAATTGGGATGCTGTAAATGCTAGATTAGCAAATGCGTAAACTCTTCTTATAATAAATTTAAAAGCCTTCAATGAATTAAAATTGAGGGCTTTTTTGTGCTTACAGGTTTTGGATTTTTGGGGAGGGCAATAAATAACGAATTATATTCACTTTACTACAATGGTCTTAAAACCCAGTGCTAGACTGGTGTAAGAGATAATAAAAATCATAACTACCTCATTTTCTTTGAGGTATACTATTGCTTTTATAAAAAACAATACCTATAAATTAGGAAATTATAAGTTTTAACTATACTTTTAAGTAGATTATTAACTTTATTATAATGCACTTTATCGATAAAAATAGCGTTATATCGATTTATTTGATTATTTTACACGAGTAAGAACAAAAACGCGCTGCCATGAAAAACATATTTTTTATACTAATACTATTTTTATCAAGCCATACAGTATTTGGGCAATGGGAAAAACAATTCTATGTGGATGAAAATGGAGTACCAACCAAAGATTCTTATGAGAGCTTAAGTGCTAGGGGGAGCTTCTCAAACGCTCAAACAAAAAATCAAGAAGCCTCGTATATATTCATTAAAGATGAGGCGTCAATAACGGTCAAGATATTTGAGTACAATACTGAAGTACCATCAACAAGTCAAGCGAGTTTTCAAGATGTTGTTCTAACAAAACCAGATGGCAATATAGCCAAAATAAAACGTGTGTTTTTTACAAAAAAGGGAGCGCTGTTTTTTAGCAAAGGGAAGTTTTGTGAAAAAGATCAAATTTGCCTCTGGCATCTTTTGGAGAGCTGGATTGTTAACAAGGATAAATTTGCAGATTTTAACAAACAAACCCAAACCCCGGGAGACTATACCATGTTATTTGACAGAGCAATAGGAGACGAAAAAAGCAACTATACCGTTAATTTCACACTTAAATAAACCTTATTAACTACCTCCCCAGCTGTCTTGGAAGAAAATACCAACAGCCAATTCTGCCCATAGATATAGCACTACACAAATTATTAATGCAAGCAGTGCTTTTGTTTTTTTACTCATTTAAGTAGTGTTTGCTTTTTATCAAAAAAACAATGTAAGCCTAACCTATTTAAGAAATAGTAGTAGCTAAATTAAAGGACGTATACATAAACTAATCTAAAGACAACATAGCCTAGGGTGGCTATAAATATTTTTTTTCTGTTTTTAAGATACCATTCCATTTACCAATGCTTTTTATCAAATATAACCAATGTAAGTGTAACCTTTGTAAGAGGTTTAGAAATAGCTGAATTAAATCCGGGGAAGATACGGCCTATGGTTTAATTAAAATCTTTAAACTCTTGCACTAATTCTTTTTTATAAGCAGGTCTTAAAACCTCTATCAAGATTAATTCTACTTCACCAGCATTATAAATTCTAACCCGAGTGTTTTTTGGAATAACAAACCCATTGCCACTAACAATATGTTCTTCGCTATTTTCGTATTCTAAACCAAGTAATCCAGTTACCACTATTCCCCTAATCTCAAACTGTGCTTCAATAATAGGTTCTGTCCAACCAAATGGAGCGTGCATTTCAATTAATCCCATTTCGTCTGTCTGGGTATAATCATAAATAGTACGTTCTATATTGTCTTGAATTAATAGTGTTTTTGGAACAACAGTACTTGTCCCTGTTTCATTTTTACTCTGCGAGAATGAAGTGAAGGATACAAATAGGATTAGGTAAATAATTTTTTTCATAATTGAAATATAAGAAATGTAAGTGTAGCCTATTTAAAAGGTTTAGATTAGCTGAACTCAAATCCAGGGAAGATACAGCCTAGGGGTTAGTCATAAAAAAGCGTGCCATTTTCATCTTTAAGCGTCATCATAAGGTCAAAGCAAAGTTGATCTATGTTGGATTGGAAGGAATTAAAAGCCGAAACGTTTGATAAAATTACAATCCCTACTTGATTTTTAATATCTAATGCCATTGAAGAGGAATATCCTCCTGTTGCTCCATTGTGCCATATCCATTTATTATCTGATTGGCTTGAGTTTATGATATGCCAACCAATGCCAATATCAACTTGTTTGTCTAGTTTTATGGTCTTTTTTGTCAATAATTTTAATTCAGGGTTTGAATCATCAAAATAGGCAACTCCATATTTTACTAAATCTTCAGTATTCGATAAAATACCCCCAGCACTCTCCATTGCAGAGAGATCCCAATTGGCGGTCTCTTTCCCTTTTTCATCAAGGCCATTGACAAGTTTTTCATCAATTAAATCTGCGTTTAGAAATGAGTTGTTCATTTTGTATTTCGAGAAAATATATTGCTGAAGCAAGTCTTGATAACTCTTGCCATATACTTTAGCTATTGTGTACCCCAATAAGCCAAATCCCAAATTCGAATAGGTTGAAACTCCTTTTGTTTTCTGGTCAATCTCTAAAAAGTTTTTAAGATAATCCTCTAAATCATACGTATCATAATATTTATAAGGGTTATCAGGCAAATCCCTCAGATTAACAAGCTTTTTCTTCTGAGCTTTGGCTAGTATTTCGATTATATGAAAACCAAAAGTCGTTTCAATAACATCAATGGAACCAACTTGGTTGTTAAAAGAGAAATCTCTAAAGGGGGGTGCAAATCCGTCAAAAAGAGTGAATTCAATTTCTCCAAACTCATTGCTAACTTCCCTCTCAGAGGAAAAGGATAGCAGCGATTCAAACTTTACATTATTTGATGTAATTTGATTGTATATACTATCAGCGGTTTTTTCTGCAGAAAGCCTTGTTCTTTCAAGGGTTTGGGCACTTGATGTTGCGCCTTTGTAAGGAATTAAAATATGTCTAACCTTAACAACATCTGCGGAGTCCAGCTTTTCAATCTCAAAGTTGGTTGGCATTCTGGGAAGCCCTGAGGTGTGGTTTGCTAAACTCTTAAATGTAATTGGAATATCATCCTTACATTTTATAGTTAAATAGTCGTTGATAGTATCGTTGAGTTTTACCTTGTTGTCAAGTACCGCTTTTGCAAGTAAATGTGCTGTAAAGACTTTTGTGATTGAACCTATTTCAAAAATATGCTGGCTATTATCTGTATAAATAATTGAATCATTTTGACGTATTATTCCATAAAAATTTACGTTGTCGCCATTGATGAATGCCAATGAAAATTGGGTGTTATTTGGAAAGTATTTTGAATTTTCAAAAATTAGTTTTGTTTGATCTTCAGATATTAATTTGTCAACTACAGATAAACTATTAACCGCTGAGCCTGAAAAAATATCTTCTTGATAAGGGGCAAAATAAAAAATCGCATGTATTTGTTTGGCATCGTTAATTGAAAAACTGTACTGTGAAACCCATTGATCAAAAGTTAGCTTATAGATAGCTACATTTTCTTCATATCTGATAAATTCATTTTGAATAATTTTACCGGCTCCAGCATCTAAATTTTTGAGAAAATCATTTAGTTCTTCAAAAGGTAATTCGTTTTTCATTTCAGTTGAAAACAATGAAAAAACTGACTCATAATCCTGAGAATTATAGGCTTTAATAAAACTGTCAATAAGCAATTTAGCCTCAGGTTTCTCCTGCTGTCCAAGTAGTGTTAAGGGAAAAAATAAAATGAAAAATAAAAATAGTTGCAGGTGTTTTTTCATAGTATAAATAGTTTTATCCAAATATACTCATAACTCTCTTAAGCAGACAATCACATTTCCCTGAAGGGTACATGGTTCTTGTCAGAAACTGGCCTGGGACTGCTCTGTATAATAGCACCTCTTGGGTTGTTAACAAACACTTGGTAACACTCAAGGACTTCAACTATTCTTTGCAAACTAATTTGTATCCATAGCCTCTAACATTTAAGATCTGAACTCCTTGATCTGCTGCCAACTTTTTACGAAGCTTTGAAATAAATACATCCATACTTCTTGCATTGAAAAAATCGTCGTTACCCCATAATTTTTTAAGTATATAATTGCGCTCTGCAAGAGTATTCTTATGTTCATAAAGCACATCTAGTAAACAGGCTTCTCGATGGGTTAAAGTTTGTTGGGCTTCGCCTAGTTTTAAAGTTTGTTTTTCCAGATTAAACTCATACAGCCCAATCTGCATTAATCCAGGTTTAGGGTTGTTCTTGGTTGTATTTGTTTTAAGTAAGGCTTCAATCCTAACAATCAACTCTTCAATACTAAAAGGCTTTTTAAGATAATCATTAGCACCATAACCAAAACCCTCTACTACGTCTTCAATTCTTGATTTGGCGGTAAGAAATATGATAGGTATTCTTTTGTTTTGTTGACGAATTTCTTTTACCAAAGTAAATCCATCTTTTTTAGGCATCATCACATCTAAAACCAAAAGTTCTGGTT